>Ga0105053_10000903_pt1 | contig 47979 bp, 48 predicted proteins | sample BON01_FD_78093 | JGI IMG/M metagenome (GOLD analysis project Ga0105053, IMG submission 78093) | Freshwater microbial communities from Lake Bonney liftoff mats and glacier meltwater in Antarctica - BON-01 | ecosystem: Environmental > Aquatic > Freshwater > Ice > Glacier meltwater | place: Lake... | reverse complement strand
GATGCCCAGCCCGACGATGCCCGATCCGCTCATGAAGTGCCTCCCCTTGGTGCCCCACTCTTGCGCCGGAGCCGCCGCGCCGCCATAGCCCTGGTGCAATCACCAACGGAACCCCGCCATGCGCCCCACCACTCGTCCCTCGGGCCGCGCCCTCGACGCCTTGCGCGACGTCACCATCACCCCCGGCTTCTCCCATCATGCCGAAGGCTCGGTGCTGATCCGCATGGGCGGCACGGAGGTGCTGTGCGCCGCCAGCGTGGAGGCTCGCGTGCCGCCGTTCATGCGCAACCAGGGGTTGGGCTGGGTGACGGCGGAATACGGCATGCTGCCGCGCGCCACGCATACCCGCGGCGACCGGGAGGCCGCGCGCGGCAAGCAGTCCGGCCGCACGCAGGAGATCCAGCGCCTGATCGGCCGCTCGCTGCGCGCCGTGGTGGACCGCGCGGCGCTGGGCGAGATGACCATCACCCTGGATTGCGACGTGCTGAACGCCGATGGTGGCACCCGCTGCGCCGCCATCACCGGGGCCTGGGTGGCGCTGAACCTGGCGCTGCGCCACCTTGTGCGGATGAACGTGCTGAAGTCGGTTCCGCTGACCGGCCAGGTCGCCGCCGTCTCCTGCGGCCTGTTCGAGGGCGCGGCCGTGCTTGACCTCGACTACGCCGAGGACAGCAATGCCGAGGCCGACGCCAATTTCGTGCTGACCGATGGCGGCGGCATCGTCGAGATCCAGGGCACCGCCGAGAAGGCGCCGTTCAGCGAGGCGCAGTTCACCGAGCTGATGCGCCTGGCGCGCGCGGGCACCGACCGGCTGTTCGCGATGCAGCGCCAGGCGATCGAGGTGGCCTGATGCCGCGCACCGTACCCCCCAGCGCGAAGCTGGTGCTGGCGAGCCACAACCCCGGCAAGCTGCGCGAGATCGCCGACCTGCTGGTCCCGCTTGGGGTGGAGGTGGTCTCGGCCGGCGCGCTGGGGCTGCCGGAGCCGGAGGAAACCGAGCCGGATTTCCTGGGCAACGCCAAGCTCAAGGCGCTGGCGGCCGCCCGCGTCGCCGGCCTGCCGGCGCTGTCCGACGATTCCGGCTTCTGCGTGGCGGCATTGCGCGGGGCGCCGGGCGTGGTGTCCGCCCGCTGGGCGGGTCCCGGAAAGGACTTCTCTGCCGCCATGGCGCGCGTGCACCACGAGATGGGCGACAGCCCCGACCGGCGCTGCTGGTTCATCTGCGTGCTGTGCCTCGCCTGGCCGGATGGCCATACCGAGGCGTTCGAGGGCAGGGTGGACGGCATCGCCGTCTGGCCGCCGCGCGGCGGGCGCGGCTTTGGCTACGACCCGATGTTCCTGCCCGACGGCGGCACGCTCACCTATGGCGAGACCGACCCGGCCGAGAAGCACGCCACCAGCCATCGTGCGCGGGCCTTCGTGCAACTGGTGGAAGCGTGTTTCCCGCGCTGATCCACCTCGCCCTCGCGCTGTTGCTGGCGGCATTTCCGGCGGCTTTTCCGGCCGTGGCGGCCGAACCACCCACGGCCGCGCCCTTTGTCGTCTCGGGCGATTTCGCGCCGGCCGGGCCGGGTGTCGCCCGCGGCGCGGTGGTGTGGCTGCATGGCAGCTACGACAGCGCGACCGAAACGCCGCCGGCGCTGCCGGACTGGCTGCTGCACCTGCCGCGCCTGGGCTATGACCTGTGGCTGTTCAACCGGCGGCGTGGCGAAGATCCCCTGGCGGGCAGCGGCGAGCGGTTGCTGGAGGGCTTGGCCGGGTTGCGCCGGGCAGGGTATCGCCGCGTGGTGGTGGCCGGGTTCTCCCGCGGCGCCTTCATCGGCCTGGCCGCCCTGGCGCGGCCCGACCTTGCCGACGCCGTGGCCGCGGTTTCGCCGGCCGCGCATGGCACGCGGACGGAGCGCCGGGCGCAGGCGCTGGCGGATTTCCAGGAGCGGATGAAGCACGCCGCCGGCGGCCGCCTCGCCCTGGTACTGCTGCGCGACGACCCGTGGGACCCGGACCCCGCCGCCCGCGTGGCCGCCGCCGTGGCGAGCCGTCCGGCGCAGGCGGCCGGACTGCTGCTGATCGACCGGCCGGATGCGCCCGCCGGCCACATGGGCAGTTTCGATGCCCCCTTCGACGCGCGCTTCGGCACCTGCATCGCAGCCTTCCTCGACGGGGTGGCCGATGCCGGCGCCTGCCGGGACCGCTGAACCATGGAACCCCTCGCCCTCTACATCCACTGGCCGTTCTGCTTGGCCAAGTGCCCCTATTGCGACTTCAACTCCCACGTGCGCGACCGCATCGACCAGCGCCGCTTCGCCGCCGCGCTGAAGCGTGAACTGGCATGGGAGGCGGCCCGGCTGGGACCGCGCCCGCTCGCCTCGATCTTCTTCGGCGGCGGCACCCCCAGCCTGATGGACCCCGCGACCGTCGCCGACCTGATCGCCGACGCGCGCCGGCTGTTCCAGGCCGGGGACGCGCTGGAGGTCACGCTGGAGGCCAATCCGACCAGTGTCGAGGCCGCCCGCCTTGCCGCCTTCCGCGACGCCGGGGTGAACCGCATCTCGCTGGGCGTGCAGAGCCTGCGCGAGGACGCGCTGCGCGGGCTCGGCCGGCAACACTCGGCAGGGCAGGCCATCGCCGCGCTGGAACTCGCCCGTGGCCTGTTCCCGCGCATCTCCTTCGACCTGATCTATACCCGGCCCGCTCAGACGCTGGCTGACTGGCGGGCCGAGTTGCGCGAGGCGTTGTCGCTCGCGCACGACCACCTGTCGCTGTACCAACTTACCATCGAGCCGGGCACGGCGTTCGAGGCGCTGCACCGCCGTGGCGAACTGGTGCTGCCCGACGACGACGCGGCCGCCGCGCTTTACGACGCGACAGGCGAGGAGGCCGCCCGCTTCGGTCTGGCGCCGTATGAGGTGTCGAACTACGCGCGCCCAGGCAGCGAGAGCCGGCACAACCTCGCCTATTGGCGCTATGGCGACTACGCCGGCATCGGGCCCGGCGCGCATGGCCGCGTCACCCTCGGCGGCCGGCTGCTGGCCACGCGCCGACATCGCGCGCCAGAGCCCTGGGCCGATCGGGTGGAAGCGCAGGGCCACGGCACCACGCACGAGGAGCAGGTGGCGCCCAGCGACCGCGCCCGCGAGATGCTGCTGATGGGGTTGCGCCTGACCGAGGGGATCGACGTCGCCCGCTTCGCCGCCCGCACCGGCATCGCGCTGGCCGATGCCATCGATACCGATATCCTCCAGCGTGCCGAGGCGGAGGGCTATCTTGTCCTGACCGATGGCCGACTGCGCGCCCTGCCGGAAGGCCGCAAACGGCTGGATGCCCTGCTGGGCGCGCTGGCGCGGTAGCGCGATCGCAGGCCCGGCGCTCAGCCGGGGTCCTTCGCCCGCCCGTCCAGTTCCAGCGCCCGGGCATAGACCTGCTTGCGTGGCAGCCCGGTGGCGGCGGTCACCTGGGCCACCGCCTCCTTCAGCCGGTGCGTCGCCAGGGCGGCCTGCAGCAGCGCGTCCACGTCCTGCTCTGGCGTGGACTCGGCGGGGGCGGGGCCTACCACCACGCAGATCTCGCCGCGTGCCGGGGTGGTGGCGTAGTGCGCCGCGAGTGCGGCCAGGCCCTGCCGCCGCAATTCCTCGAAACGCTTGGTAAGCTCGCGCGCCACCGCGGCCGGCCGGTCGCCGAATATCTGGGTCATGTCCGCCAGCGTTTCAGCCAGCCGGTGCGGCGCTTCGTACCAGACATGGGTGGCCGACAATCCCGCCCGTTCCGCCGCGCGCAGCCCGGCAAAGGCGGCGAGCCTGGCCGCCTGGCGCGGCGGTGGGAAGCCCAGGAACAGGAAGGGCTGCGGCGGCAGGCCCGACAGTACCAGCGCCAGCAGCGCGGCATTGGCGCCCGGCACGCCCGTCACCGCCAACCCCTCGGCCAGCGCCGCGCGCACCAGGCGATAGCCGGGATCGCTGACCAGCGGCGTGCCGGCATCCGATACCAGGGCCACGCGCCGTCCTTCGCGTAGCAGGGCGAGCACATGGGCGATCTGGCGGTCCTCGTTGTGCTCATGCAGCGGCGCGGTGCGGACCGAAATGCCATAGGCCGCAAGCAGCCGCGCGGTGGTGCGCGTGTCCTCGCACAGCAGGAGATCGGCGGCGCGCAGCGCGGCCAGTGCCCTTGCTGTGATGTCGCCAAGGTTGCCGATCGGCGTCGAAACCAGCACAAGACCCTCGGGCGGGTGCGAGGGCGCTGGCCCGGCGGGGCTGTCGCCGGGATTGTCGCCGTCGCCGGGTTCGCTATCGTCTTGTGGTCTGGAGGACATGTCGCATGCTTCGTCGGACATTCGCGCTGTTGGCGGGAACGCTAGCACTGGCGGCCTGTAATGTATCGCCCGCGCCGCGCAGCGGCGATGGTCCACGCCTGGCGCCGGGCCGGGATGCCCTGTCGACCATAGCCCCGGCCGGGCGTGGCGTGGTGCTGCTGGCGCCGCTGACCGGGGCGAACGCCGAGCGGGGCCGGGCGCTGGCCAATGCCGCGCAACTGGCGCTGTCCCCGCCCGGTTCCCCGCCGCTGGACGTGCGCGACACCCAAGGCACGCCCCAGGGCGCCGCCGCCGCTGCTAGGGCGGCGCTGGCCGCCGGGGCCGGCATGATCATCGGCCCGCTGACCGCCGCCGAAACCGCAGCGGTTGCCCCAGAGGCACAGGCGGCGGGCGTGCCGGTCCTGGCCTTCACCAACGACGCCACTCAGGCGCGGCCCGGCGTCTGGACCCTGGGGCTGACCCCTGGGCAGCAGGTCCGCCGCCTGGTCGCCGCGGCCACCGGACAGGGCAAGGCGCGATTCGCCGCGGTGCTGCCGGAGACGGAGTTCGGCCGCGCGATGGCGAACGCGCTGGACGACACCGTCCGCTCAGCCGGGCTGTCCCCGGCGGATATCCGCTTCCATTCCGGCACGACGGCGTCGATCAACACCACCATGCGTGACGTGGCGGCGTATTCCAGCCGCCGCGGCCCGATCGACGCGCAGATCCGCCAGGCCCGTGCCGCACGCACCGCGGAGGGAAGGCGCCGGGCCGCCGAATTGGCGCGCACGCCGATTCCGGCGCCGCCGATCGATGCGCTGCTGCTGGCCGACATGGGCGAGAGGCTGGGCACCATCGCGAGTCTGTTGCCGTATTACGACCTGGATGCGCCGGCGGTGCGCGTGCTGGGCCCGGCGCTGTGGGCGGCTCCGGTCGCGCGCGCCGGCGCCGATATCAACGGCGCCTGGTTTGCCGCCCCCGACCCCGACGCGCGAGCGGCTTTCGATGCCCAGTACCAGGCCCAGTACGGCACCCCGGCACCGGGCTTGGCCGACTTCGCCTTCGACGCCGCCTCGATCGCCCGGGTGCTGGCATTCGAGGGCGGCTATTCGACGATGCTGCTGGCCAGACCCGAAGGTTTCGCCGGGGTCAACGGCGTGCTCGCCCTGCAGCCCGACGGCACCGTGCGGCGCGGCCTGGCGCTGTTCGAGATCCGGCGCGGCGGCCCGGTGATCATCGAACCGGCGCCCGACATGGCCGGCACGCCCGGCCTGTAGGCCTTCCCGGAAAGCTGGTCGGGGGAGCACATGCGGGCACCGTCCGTGCTGGGGGTGGCTGCGGGCGTGGGTGGGGTGCCGCTGTTGGTGCTGGCTGTCCTGTGGGGGGCCGGGGAACTGGCAGCGCTGCCCACCCTGGTGGCCGCTGCCTGCGTTGCCACCGCCGCGCTGGTGGCCGCCGCCCTATGGGTGCGCGACCTCGACCGGCTGACCGCCGTGCTGGACAGCGCGTATCCCAGCGCGCCCAACCCGGCACGCGATCTGTTGCCGATGCTCAAGCCAGTTGGGCGCATTGCCGGGCGCATTGAGCGCATGGCGCGCTCTCTTGCCCAGCGCGCCGACGAGGTCGGCGAGGCGTTGCGCGCCAACGAGACGATCATCGAGCGCCTGCCCGACCCCCTACTGGTGCTGGATGCCCAGCGCGCCGCCCACCGCGTGAACGCCGCCGCCCGGGCTGCGTTCGGCGACGACATGCCGGCCGTGCTGCGCCACCCGCTGCTGCGCGAGGCCATCGACCGCGCCTGGCGCGAACAGACCCCGCAGACCGCCGACCTGGTGCTGCCGGTGCCGGTGGAGCGCGAGGTGCAGGCCACGGTGATCTATTTCAGGCAACGCCTGGCGGACGGCGCCCAGGCGCTGCTGATCCTGTCCGACCGCACCCGCGAACGCGCCGTGGAGCGTATGCGTGCCGATTTCGTCGCCAATGCCAGCCACGAGCTGCGCACCCCGCTGGCCAGCCTGATGGGCTTCGTCGAGACCCTGCGCGGCCCCGCCGCCGACGATCCGCCGGCACAGCAGCGCTTCCTGGCGATCATGGCCGATCAGGCGGCGCGCATGAATCGGCTGATCGACGATCTGCTCAGCCTGTCGCGCGTCGAACTCACCGAACACACCCCGCCCGCGGACAGTGTGGACCTCGCCGCGGTGCTCGCGCGCGTGCTGGCCGGCTTCGAGATGCGGCTGCGCGACCGCAGGCAGACGCTGGAGCTGGAGATCGGGCCGGAACTGCCCCATGTCATCGCGGATGCCGACCAGATGGCCCAGGTGGCCACCAACCTGGTGGACAACGCGGTGAAATATGGTCGCGAGGGTGGCACCGTGCGGGTGTCGCTGCAGCGCACGCCGCCCGGCAACCGCTTCGCCCAGCGGCCCGGCGTGGTGTTGTCGGTGCGCGACGACGGGGCCGGCATTCCGCGCGCTCACCTGCCGCGCCTGACTGAACGGTTCTATCGTGTGGACAAGGGGCGCAGCCGCACCGCCGGGGGCACCGGGCTGGGGCTCGCGATCGTGAAGCATATCGTCAACCGCCACCGCGGCCGGCTGACGATCGACAGCCAGGAGGGCCATGGCGCGGTCTTCTCGGTCTGGCTGCCGCTGACCCCCGAAACCTGACGCCCCACCCAGCCGCGACGGAGCGACCATGACCCAGCCCCTCCCCACCTTGCGCACCGCCTACCGTCCGCCGGCCTTCCTGGTCGATACGGTCGATCTGCGCTTTGAGCTCGACCCGGCCGCGACCATCGTGCGCTCGTGCCTGGCGGTGCGCCGCAACCCAGCCCATGGCGACGCCACGGCCAAGCTGCGCTTGGACGGCGAGGTGCTGACCCTGATGGGCGTGCGGCTGGACGGCGAGGCGCTCGGCGCCAACCGCTTCCGCCTGCTGCCCGACGGATCGCTGGAAATCGACGACGTGCCGGACGAAGCCGTGCTGGAGATCGAAACCCGCATCGCACCGGACGCCAACACCGAGCTTTCCGGCCTCTACACCTCCGGCGGGGCCTATTTCACCCAGTGCGAGGCCGAGGGCTTCCGCCGCATCACCTTCTTTCCCGACCGGCCCGATGTGATGGCCCGGTATACCACCACCATCGTCGCCGACCGCACCGCCGTGCCGGTGTTGCTGGGCAACGGCAACCCGACCGCCGCGGGCATAGATGGCGCGATGCACTGGGCCACCTGGACCGACCCGCACCCCAAGCCAGCCTATCTCTTCGCCCTGGTCGCCGGCGACCTCGTGGCGGTGCGCGACAGCTTCACCACCCGTTCTGGCCGGCATGTCGACCTCGCCATCTGGGTGCGCAAGGGCCACGAGGATGCCTGCGGGCACGCGATGGACTCGCTGAAGCGTTCGATGAAGTGGGACGAGGACGTCTACGGCCTGGAATACGACCTCGACGTGTTCAACATCGCCGCGGTTTCCGACTTCAACATGGGCGCGATGGAGAACAAGGGCCTCAACGTATTCAATACAAAATATGTGCTAGCCCGGCCGGAGACCGCCACAGACGCCGACTACCAGGGCATCGAGGCGGTAATCGCCCATGAATACTTCCACAACTGGACCGGCAACCGCGTCACCTGCCGCGACTGGTTCCAGCTTTCGCTGAAGGAGGGGCTGACCGTCTTCCGCGACCAGCAGTTCAGCGCAGACATGGGCAGCCCCGCGGTCAAGCGCCTGGGCGACGTGCGGGCCCTGCGCGCCGCCCAGTTCCGCGAGGATGCCGGCCCGCTGGCCCACCCGGTGCGGCCGGACAGCTACATCGCCATCGACAATTTCTATACAGCCACGATCTACAACAAGGGCGCAGAGGTGGTGCGGATGATCCACCGCCTGGTCGGCGCCGCGGCCTTCCGCGCCGGCATGGACCTCTACATCGCCCGCCACGACAACCAGGCCGTCACCATCGAGGATTTCGTGACCGCGATGCAGGACGCCGCCGGCATCGACCTGTCGGCGTTCCTCGGCTGGTATTCGCAGGCCGGCACGCCCGAACTGTCGTTTGCCGAGGCGCACGACGCCGACGCGGGCCGCTACACCCTGACCCTGCGCCAGGAGACCAGGCCCACCTCGGGCCAGCCGGACAAGCAGAAGCTGCCCATTCCGGTGGCCATGGGCCTGCTGGCGCGCGATGGCACCCAGGTGGCCGAGCGCATGCTGCTGCTGACCGAGGCCGAGCAGACTTTCACCTTCGAGGGCATCGACGCCCCGCCCGTGCCCTCGCTGCTGCGCGGCTTCTCCGCCCCGGTGAAGCTGATCGGCCCGGAGCGGGAGCGGCTGCGCTTCCTCGCCGCGCACGATACCGACCCGTTCGTGCGCTGGGATTCGTTGCAAAGCTACGCCGCCGACCTGATGCTGGAGCGCATCGTGGCCGCGACCGCAGGCGGGCACGACGTGGGGCTGGACCAGGGCCTGCATGCTGCCTTCACCGCCACGCTCCAGGCCGCCGACACCGATCCGGCCTTTGCCGCGGCCTGTCTCGCCCTGCCGGCCGAAAGCACGGTCGCCGACCGCATGGCGGTGGTGGATGTCGAAGGCATCCACCAGGTGCGCCAAGCCCTGCGCCGTGCCCTGGGCTATGCGCTGGCGCCGCTGATGCGCCCGACCTACGACCGGCTTGCGGACGGTGGGCCGTACCGCATCGACGGCCTGGCGATCGGCCGGCGCGCCCTGCGCAATGCCTGCCTTGCCTACCTCGCCGCCGCCGGCGAGGACGGGGTGCGGCTGGCGAAGGCGCAGTTCGACGCAGCCGGCAACATGACCGACACGCTCGCCGCGCTGGACGTGCTCGCCGCCAGCGACGACCCGGCGGGCGAGGCGGCGCTGGCCGACTTCCACGCCCGCTGGCGCCACGAGGACCTGGTGCTGGATAAGTGGTTCACCCTGCAGGCGCTGTCGCCGCGCGCCGATGCGCTGGCGCGGGTGCAGGCGCTCTATCGCCATTCTGACTTCGACTTGCGCAATCCCAACCGCGCCCGCTCCCTGCTGGCCGCCTTCCCAGCCAACCAGGTGCGTTTCCATGATGCCTCAGGCGCTGGCTACCGCTTCCTGGCCGAGGCGATCACGGCGCTCGACCCGGCCAACAGCCAGTCCGCCGCCCGCCTGGTGGCACCGCTGGGCCAGTGGCGCCGCCAGGATGCCGGGCGCCAGGTGCATATGCGCGCCGCACTGCGCCACATCCTGGCTCTCCCCGGCCTCAGCCGTGGCACCTTCGAGCAGGCATCGCGAGCGCTGGGCGCGGATGCTTGACCGGCGGCATCCTGGCCCCAAGACTGCTCGCAACTAGGAAGAATGCGGAATGGACGCGCAACAGATGATGGTTATGCCGGTCGCCGGCGCCTGCGGGGCCGAGATCCGCGGAATCGACATCTCCCGCAAGCTGCCGCCGGCCACGGTGGCGGCGCTGCGCGAGGCGCTCGGCGCGCACGGCGTGATCTTCTTCCGCGATCAGCAGATCAGCGAGGCGCAGCACATCGCGTTCGCCGAGCAGTTCGCGCCGATCGACGTCAACCGCTTCTTCAAGACCGCCGAGGGCTGGCCGCAGATCGCCGAGGTGCGCAAGGAGCCTGACCAGAAGAAGAACATAGGCGGCGGCTGGCACACCGACCACAGCTACGACGAAATCCCCGCCCTCGGCTCCGTGCTCTACGCCCGTGAGGTGCCGGAGGTCGGCGGCGACACGATGTTCTCCAGCATGTACGCCGCCTACGACGCGCTATCGGACGGGTTGAAGGCCACGCTGGACGGGCTGCGCGCGGTCCATTCCAGCCGCCACGTCTTTGGCCCCAAGGCCGGGCGCGGCGACGACTTGAAGGGACGCCTGCTCAATTCCGACCTCGCCACCCAGGACGCGGTGCACCCCGTGGTGATCACCCACCCCATCAGCGGCAAGCGGGCACTCTATGTAAACCCTGGCTTCACCCTGCGCTTCGACGGCTGGACGGACGATGAGTCCCGCCCGCTGCTCGACTACCTGTACCGCCACGCGGTGCGCCCGGAGCTCACCTGCCGCTTCCGCTGGCAGCCGGGCTCAATGGCGTTCTGGGACAACCGGGCCACGTGGCACTTGGCGCTGAACGACTATCACGGGCACCGGCGGCTGATGCATCGGATTACGCTGGCGGGCGTGCCGGTTTCGTGAAGGAAGAATGTTCTTTTTTAAGAAAAAGCACCAAAAAACCTTCACCCGTTTGAGTCAGACTGCAAATGAGAGAGAGTCTTTTTGCTTCTTTTTCTACAGAAAAAGAAGATTCTTGCTTACCCGATTTCCATCGGCAGACTCGGGTCCTTCACCCATTCGCTGAGCGAGGCGTCGTAGAGTTTGACGTCCTTGTGGCCGAGCATGGTGAGGATCAGCGCGTCGGCGCTCGCCGCGATGCCGCCGCCGCAATAGGTGATGACGCGGCGGTCCAGCGCACCCACTTCGGCGAATTTCCGGCGCAGCACATCGGCCGGCAGGAACGCATTGGTGGTGGGGTCGAGCAATGCGCTCGCCGCCACGTTCACGCTGCCGGCGATGCGGCCCGGGCGTCCGTACTGCACGCCGCCGCTGCCGGTGTGCTGCTCGGGGCGCAGGGCGTTGATGGTGCACACCGCCCCGTCGCCGATCGCTGCCAGCACCTCGTCGCGGTCGGCCATCAGCGGGCGTGGCGGGCGGGCGGTGAACGCGGCTTGCGGGCGTGCCTTTGCCGGCCCGGTTTCGCTGGGCCGCCCCTCGGCCGACCATTTCTGCCAGCCGCCATCCAGCACCGCCGCGTTGTCGTGGCCGAACACCCGCAGCAGCCACCAGACCCGGCTGGCCCACCACACATTGGCGGTGCTGTACAGCACCACGCGTGTCGCATCGCTCAGGCCCAGGTGGCACATGGCGGCCGCGAAGCGCTCCGGCGCGGGCAGCATGAAGCGGAACTGGTGGTGCGGGTCCGACAGGTCGGCCTGCAGGTCGGCATATTGCGCGCCCGGGATGTGGCCGCGCTCGAAATCGGCGCGGCCGTTCACCACGCTGTAGCCGGCGGTGGGCTCGGGCACGAGATGGGTGGTGCAGTCTAGCACCACCACGCCGGGGTCACCCAGATGGGCGGCCAGCCAAGCGGTGTCCACGAGGTATTCGGGATGCACGTAACCGGTCATCGCCTAGTCTTCCCTCTGATCAATCACGGGTATCGTCGTTGCTCGCAGCCCGCGGTGCAACAGCGCCGACGACGTGACCCCCAACCTTCATCCATCGATGGGTAGAGCCCGCAGGTGATTTGAACCTTTGGTTTGATGGTTCGTATGCCTCATTCGGCAATGCTCCCCACCGGTGTTCCCCGGCGGGAGGCGGGCGCTGAGCCACGTCGCCCAGCAGGGCCCGGGATTCCTGCGTGAAGTCGTCGACCGCCGCCATGTTGCGAAAACGCCCGCCATCGGTCAGTTGGTCCGACACGAAGTCTAACGACCAGCGCTGGTTGGCGCCCTGCGGTGCCTCGATGGGCGCCGCAGGCCCGAGGCGCGCTTGCGGCCACCGCGACGGCGCACCACCAGCTTCCCCTCCCGGTAGAGGCAGTGCACATGTTTGCGGTTCACCTCTTCCGTGAACCGTAACCGCTTCATCTGTCCGACCGCTTCCGCGGACGGCCTCTACTGGTACCAATCGCCCTTTTTATTGACCGATGTACAAAGGCAAGGCCAGGACTTTGCCCTGGACCCACCAAAGGCCGGCGGCCTTTGGAAACCATTTTATTATCATATAGTTAAGGTCCAGGGGCTTGGCCCCTGGTGGGTCCAGGGCGAAGCCTTGGCCTTGCCTAACGAAGGATCATTCTTGACGGCGGTTGGCATGAGCTGTTGCGGAGCTTCAGGCAGTCACGTTACCGTGACTGATGCGCCGTCGGCAATGCTCGCCTCGGCACTGGGTGTCGGGATTCTGTACAGCATCTGAGCCTGTCGCATGGGAACATAAGGAAAATATTATCTATATAGAACAACGGAATAGAAGTTTCTGCATGTGCAAATTTCCACTCTATGTCACATTTTGTGCTTCGGTGGGGTTTGTAGATTCTAGCGTGGACGAAGCTCAAGTAATTGAATTAAAAGAAGAATATTATGGTATGTTTCTTGCGCTGCCAAAATTCAGCGCGGAAGTGCGTCCGTAACCTTTACATACCCACCGAACTGGCCCGGTAGATCGATGCCATCGCATTGAATTCAAAGGTAAAAGCACGTTGGCGCGGATCTTGCCGAGCTACCTTTGTGATTTTCATTTTCCAGGAGAAGCGGGTTGAACAAGGTCCTCAAGTTTGCGGCAGCGGCTTTCTTAGGTTCAACGATGTTCACTGCGCCAGCATCGGCGGGCACGATCACCGGTTGGAATACCGGGAATGTTTCAGTCGGAGCGACCCCTGCGGATGGCGTTACCGGCTACAGCGTGATCTACGATGGTGATGCGGCAAATCCGGCCTCTGCCCCGACCGGCAGGATCGCCTTCACACCGCCAGAAGCCGTCAGCCCGGGCATTAAGGTGCAGCCGGAAATCTATACCCAAGGCGGCCCGGGCGGCATCACCCTCTCCGGTTGCCTGATGACATCTAACCTAGGCGCCACCTGCACAAGCCCTTTCCAGAGTGGCAAGCGGATCAAGCAGCAGACGACGGGGTTTGCCCGGTTGATCTGGTCTTTGATGCCGTGAACGCGCTCGACGGTGACGGCAATCCGACCTCAAGCACCTATCAGGTGTTCCATCGCCTGATTAATCTGACGGGTCAGGGGGTGGCGCAGTTCTCGGTCGAACTGGGATTTGGCGTCGGTGATTCCTTTGTGCAGGCGCAGACAGGCCAAGGCGTCACCATCTCCTCGGGTTTCAAGGCGCAGCCGGATGGTTCGGGCGCTGTCAGCACCCAGTTTCCCTTCGGTCTGTTCGGCGATGCTGCGGATAACCCGAACTTTTCCCTGGACGGGTTTTTTGCTCCAGAGCGGACGGGCCTGAGCGTCTCCACGACGGAGACATCCATTGCGAGTACGGGGTTTTTCGGCCCCTACGAGGCTCTGTTCGGCTCGTGGCTATCGCAGGGTTCTGTGCCGACCGGCGCTTTCTGGGACAACGACAACGACGCCTCCACGGATGCACTGCTGATGGCGTGGCTCAATCCTGACGGCCAGTGGGAGGTGCGCCGCGACGTGGTTGACATCAGCCTTGGCACTGCGGCGTCGCTGCTGGTTCCAGCGACCTTTGCCACATACGACGATGCCGTGGACTTTCTTGGGCTTGATGGCGTGATGTCGCAAGGTGCGATCGAGGACCTTGCGAACCTGAACCTCAACTTCGCCATCGAAGTGGGCGATCTGGTCAATGCCGAGTCCTTCACGCTGCGCACCACAATGCTGGCGGCACCGGTCAATGAAGTTCCGGCGCCGGCCGGCGCGCCGATCATGGCCCTGGCGCTTGGGGCGCTCGCACTGGTGCGCCGCCGGGCACGCTGAGCCGCGGCTTCGCCCAAACGAAGATCCCCCGCACCGGCAGCCCGGTGCGAGGGATTTTCGTTTGCGGCAGATGCGGGCCGGGATGGCCAGTGGCGGCGGGCAAGACAGGAACACGATGCCATGGGTCGCGAATCGCGAGCCAAGGTATCAGCCGGCGGCGCACATCGCCCAGGCCAGCACGCCCTTTTGCGCGTGCAACCGGTTCTCCGCCTCGTCGAACACCACACTCTGCGGCCCGTCGATCACCTCGTCGGTAACCTCCTCGCCGCGATGGGCTGGCAGGCAATGCATGAAGATTGCATCCGCCGCCGCCGCTTGCATCAGCGCCGAGGTGACGCGATATGGGGCGAGCAGGTTGTGCCGGCTGGAGTTGGGATCGTCGCCCATACTCACCCAGGTGTCGGTCACCACGCAGCGCGCGCCGGCCACCGCCGCCTGCGGATCGTTGGTCAGCTCGATCCTGGCGCCCTGCGCCAGCGCCCATTCCACCAGTTCGGCCGGCGGGCGCAGGCTCGCCGGCGTGGCCAGGCGCAGGGTGAAGCCGAAGCGCGCAGCACTCTCGATCCAGCTGCGCGCCACGTTGTTGCCGTCGCCGCACCACGCCACCACCTGGTCGGCGATTGGGCCGCGATATTCCTCGAAGGTCATCACGTCGGCCATGAGCTGCACCGAGTGGCTGGCATCGGTCAGGCCGTTGATCACCGGCACCGTGGCATATTTCGCCAGTTCCAGCAGCCGCGCGTGGGCATGGGTGCGCATCACGATGGCATCGACATAGCGCGACAACACCCGCGCGGTATCTGCGATCGTCTCGCCGCGGCCGAGCTGCATGTCCGCCGAGGTGAGGTTGATCACGTCGCCACCCAGTTGCCGCATGCCCACCTCGAAGCTGACGCGGGTGCGGGTGGAGGGCTTCTCGAAGATCATCGCCAGGGTCTTGCCGGCCAGCGGTCGAGCGGGCGGGGCGCCGGACTTCAGTGCCCGCTTGTAGCCGGCGGCGACCTCCAGCATGCCGCGCAGCGACGCGGAATCATGGTCGCGGATGTCGATGAAGTGGCGGAGAGCCTCCGGCTCACCGCCCTCCAGCCTGCCCGCTTGCGCCCCGCCGCGAAGGCTCGCGCGGCGCAATGCGGCTCCACTCACGGCACGGGCCTTCCTGGCGCGATCACTGCGCCGCAGCCTTCGCCGCCGAGGCCAGGCCCTGCGCTGCGCGGCGCATCATGACCAGCGCCTCGCTGAGGTCGGCCTCGCTGGTCACCAGCGGCGGCACCAGGCGCACCACGTTCTCGCCGGCGGTGACCGTCATCAGACCCTCGCCGGTGAAGGCGACCTGCACCTGGCCGGCCGGGATCACGCATTTGATGCCCTGCATCAGGCCCTGGCCGCGCGCCTCGGCGAAAATCGCGGGGAAGTCGGCGATCAGCTTCTGCACGCCGTCCTTCAGCATCTCGCCCTTGCGCACCACCTCGGCCAGGAAGCCGGGGGCCAGGATCACGTCCAGCACCGCGTTGCCAGCGGTGCAGGCCAGCGGGTTGCCGCCGAACGTCGTGCCGTGCGTGCCGGGAACCAGGTGGCGGCCCACCCACTCCTTGGCCAGCACGGCGCCGAGCGGGAAGCCGCCGCCGATGCCCTTGGCCGAGGAGATGACATCGGGCTCGATGCCCGCCCACTCATGGGCGAACAGCTTGCCGCTGCGCCCCATGCCGCACTGCACCTCGTCCAGCGCCATTACCAGGCCGAACTCATCGCACATGACGCGCAGGTCGCGCAGGAACTGCACGTCGGCCGAGCGCATGCCGCCCTCGCCCTGCACCGGCTCCACCAGAATGCCGGCGGTGTGCCCGTCGATGGCGTCGCGCACCGCGTTCATGTTGTTCAGCGGCACGTGCTTGAATCCCTCTACCTTCGGGCCGAAGCCTTCCAGGTAGTGGTCGTTGCCAGTGGCGGCCAGGGTGGCCAGGGTGCGGCCGTGGAACGCGCCCTCGAAGCAGATGATGCCGAAGCGCTCGGGCTTGCCGGTCGCGGACATGGTCTTGCGGACCATCTTGATCAGGCCCTCGTTGGCCTCGGCGCCCGAGTTGCAGAAGAACACCGTGTCCGCGAACGTCGCCGCCACCAGCCGGGCGGCAAGCTGCTCGGCCTGCGGGATGCGGTACAGGTTGGAGACGTGCATCACCTTGTGCGCCTGGGCGGCGATGGCATCAGCGAGGCCCTTGTGGCCATGGCCCAGCGATGCAGTGGCGATGCCCGACCCGAAATCGAGGAATCGTCGCCCGTCCGTCGTCCACAGCCAAGCGCCCTCGCCCCGCTCGAAAGCAAGGTCGGCGCGGTTGTAGTTCGGCAGCAGGGCGGAAATCATATCCGGATGACCCTCATTGGTCCCCACGCGGGGGACGATTGCTCCACCAGGATTGCGACCGCTATCGCGCCCCTGCGCGACCGGTTCCGGGGAAGCGAAGACATTGGGCTGGCCGGTGGGGCCGAGTCAAACGTCGCCACCGCCGTGCATGGCGGCAATGCACCAATATTGTCGTTCGAGGCCGGAAACCACGAACGAATTTCCCCGGACCGGATGCCGTGGCATCCTGGCCCGCATGTCACGCCGCCCTGGCCCCGCAGGCCCTGTTCCCGCCGGCCCTCGTCCCGCCGGCCCCCCTCCCAGCGAAGCGGCCCTGCACGAGGCCGCCCTGGCTCATCTTGCCCGCTATGCCGCCACCCGCGCCGGCTTGGTCGCCGTGCTCGACCGGCGCATCGCCCGCTGGCTGCGGGCCGCCGGCGCGGAGGGGCATCAGGATGCGGGCGAGCCCGCCGCCGTCGCCCGTGGCCACGCGCGTGCGGTGGCCGACCGGTTGGTGACCCAGGGCCTGGTGAACGACGCCGCCTTCGCCGAAAGCCGCGCCCGCAACCTTACGCGCGCCGGCCGTTCCCGCCGGGCCGTCGCCGCCCATCTCGCGGCCCGCGGCATCGCCGCCGAAACCGCCCAGGCAGCCATTCCCGACGACCCGCAGGCCGAGTTGGCCGCCGCGGTCACCCTCACCCGCCGCCGCCGCATCGGCGCGTTCCGTGCGGCCGAAGCGGTGAGCCCCGAGGTGGTGCGCCGCGAACTGGCCGTGCTCGCCCGCGCCGGCTTCGCCCAGTCGGTCGCTGTCCAGGCCCTGCGGATGGACCGCGCCGCCGCCGATGACCTGCTGCACCGGGTGCGGCACGCCTGACCCGCGGCCTTCCGGTGCGGACGCGCCGTGCTAGCCTCGCGCCACGAACGAGGGGAACCGTCCATGGCCGCGCGCATCAACCGCTGCATCGAACTGCTGTCGCAGGATATCGCCGTCTACTACACCGGCCATCACACCGGCCACGTCCTGACCTACGAGGAAGGCTGCAAGGACGCCCAGACCTGGGCCGACTACATCAACATCGGCATGGAGCACGGCGCCTTCGACATGGGCGGGCTGATGAACTACATGCGCGGCCTGGTGGATGGCGGGCCCACGCGCAGCGGCCACCGCACACCCACGGTGATCGTCGAGGCCCCGGTGAACGGCACCGACGAGACCAATGTGCGCCACAACGCCTGGCAGTTCCGCCAGATTCTCGGCCGCGGCGCGCATGGCATCATCCTTTGCCAGGCCGAGACGCCCGAGGCGGTGCGCGCCTTCGTCGAGGCCTGCCGCTACCCGATTGGTGCCCAGGGCGTGGACCCCGCCATTCCCTCGCCGCTGGAGCGCATGGCGGGAAAGCCGCGCGGCATGCCCCGGCGCGACCCGGACGGCCGCCTTTATCTCGGCATTGGCACGCGCGGCCAGGGCTCGGAGCCGGAGGCCGGGCATGTCTGGGGGCTGGACCCGATCCAGTACAAGCAGCGCTGCGACCCCTGGCCACTCAACCCGAAGGGCGAACTCATGCTCGGTGTGAAGCTGGAAAGTCCCGAGGGCGTGGCGCGCTGCGAGGAGATCCTGGCGGTGCCGGGCCTCGCCTACGCCGAGATCGGGCCGGGCGACCTGGGCTTCGCGCTCGGCTACCTGACCACCCGCAACGACCCCTATCCGCCGGAGATGCAGTCGGCGCGCGACCGCATCCTGCGCGCCTGCCAGCGCAACGGGCTTGCCTTCCTGGAGGCCTGCTGGCCGGCCAATGTGGACCAGCGCATTGCCGACGGGGTCCGCATCCTGGCCGGCGGCCGGGAGGAAGCAGCCCGGATAGGCCGCGCCCGGCAGGGGCGGAAGATGCCTGTCTGATCGGGCGGCGGCGCGTCAGGCCGCTGCTTCGTCGCGCCGGTCGCGCACCTTCACATAAGCCAGGGCGGCGTGCTCGGCGCAGTACGGTTTTCCGGCCGTCGATCCGGCGTCGCAGAAACGGAATCCCTTGGTGCCCGGCTCGCCGATCGGCCAGCAGCAGGCCTGCGGCCGGGGCGCGCGGAACGAGGTGGCTGCCGGGCGGACCGACACCACGCGCGGGGCCGCGGGGGGCGGTGCGTTTGCGACGGAAGGTGTGGAAATCGGCGCATTCGGCTGTCCCGGCGGCGCCACCGCGGCGGCTTGCAGCGGCGGCAGGGTCGGGCCGGTGACACGGCGTGGCGTGGCCACGCGCGGCGTTGCGGGCGCACCCTCTCGGCGGATCGGCGACGGCCGTGCCGTCAGGTTCAGGCGATGTGCCTTGCCGACAACCGCGTTCTTCGAGACTCCCATCCGGCGGCCGATCTCGGCGGTGGACAGGCCCTCGGCCCAGAGCGCGCGAAGTCGCGCAATCGTCTCGTCATTCCACTCCATCTCGTGGCTCCCTCGCGCATGCGACACAACATACGGTAGTCGTATCTACGACATGGTCAACCGGCTCGGGAGCTCGCGGACGCAAAAAGTTGTGGACAACCTGGGTTTTGCCCCCAAGATGTTGGGGTTATCGCTGCTTGCGGCCCCCTGGCTGTGCCGCTTGGCACCAACGGCTAGAACAGCAGGCCTTTCCTGAGCATCCCGTGCACGCCCTTTTCCCCGTTCACCGTCTGGGTGACATGGAAATCCACGGCCAGCGAGCAGAACTGGTACGCCTGCTCGCGCGACAGGTTGGAGCGGGCGCAGATGAAGGCGATCATCTCGCGCAGCGCCGTCTTCATCGCCTGGTCGAGGTCCTCGTGCATGCCCATGGAGATGAAGTGCGTTGCCGTCTCGGCGCGCGGGTAGCGCAGCAAGGGCTCGGGGCCGGTGGCCTTATGCAGCACCAGGGTGAAGGTGCCGTTCATGCAGATCTCCAGCGCGTTGATGCACACCTCGCCGTCGCCCTGCACCCCGTGCCCGTCGCCGGCCGAGAACAGCGCGCCCGGGGCCAGCACCGGCAGGAACAGCGTGCTGCCGGCGACAAGTTCCTTGTTGTCGAGGTTGCCGCCGTGCTGGCGGGGCTGGATGGTGGAGATGGTGCCGTAGCCCGGCGGCGGCGCCACGCCCATCACGCCGAAGAACGGCGCCAGCTTGAGTTCCACCCCATAGGGCAGGCGGCAGGAGCCGGCGGCGCGGTCCACCGGTATGTGGCTGAGGAAGCGCTCGGGAAAATCCTCGGCCAGGGTGCCGGCCAGCGGGCGGAAGCCGCAGAACCCCCAGTCGTTGCCCAGTTCGATGGCATCGATGCGCACCTCCAGCATGTCGCCGGGCATCGCCCCTTCCACCGCCACCGGCCCGGTGATGATGTGCCCGCCGGCCCGCGGCAGGTCGGAGGCATGGATGGCCGCCAGCGCCGGTGGCACCCGCATGCCCGAGCCCGGCGGCGGCATCACGTCCGGCCCGCCGGAGACGCATTCCAGCAACACAGTGTCGCCCGACCGCACGTTCAGCACCGGCGGGATGGCGGCGTCGAAAATGCCCCAGCGCACGGTCTTCGGCGTGGCAGGCACATGGTGCAGGGTCATGCGGCGACTCCGGGCGGCGTGTGGTGGGGCAAGGCGGGGGATTGAACGGGCTTATACCAACCGCCGAAATGAATGACCGCCCCAAAGCAAGCACGGGGCGCTGCCCCGCGCCCCGCCAGGGGCTGAGCCCCTGGACCTCATATCGTTGAAATAGATGGGTTTCCAAAGGCCCTCGGCCTTCGGCGGGTCCAGGGCAGAGCCCTGGTCTTGCCTTTCTGGGATCGGTCATCACCAACGGCGGCTGGTATTACGCCGCGCACGGCAGGCCAAGCAGCGCCGCGGCCTCGGCGAAATCGGCGGCCGACGGGTGGCGCTCGGACGGCACGGCGCGGGTGCCCTCGCGCGCGATGTGGCAGGTGCGCATGCCCGCCACCGAAGCGGCGTCCAGTTCCGCCTCCATGTCCGACAGGAAGGCAACCTTGGCGGTCGGCACGTTCATGCCGATGGCCAGGCGCACATAGCTGTCGGGTTCGCGCTTGCTGCCGATCCGGGTATCGAAGAAACCGGCGAGCAGGCCGGACAGATCGCCCTCGCGCGAATGGCCGAAGATCAGCCGCTGCGCCTGGATCGAGCCGGAACTGTAGGTGAACACCCTGACGCCTTTGTGCGACCACAGCCGCAGATGCGCTGCCACATCGGCGAAAACCTCGCCGCGCAGCGCGCCATCGGCATAGCCCTGTTCCCAGATCATGCCCTGAAGCTGCTGCAACGGCGCCAGCTTCAGGTCCTGTTCGCTCCAGCGGCGCAGCGTGGTCAACTCGGCCTGGTCGGGCACCATGCGGCGCACTTCGGCCAGGACGCCGGCGACCTCCGGCAGGTCGATGCGTGCCGCCCAGTCGGGCAGGGCGTCACGTGCAAAGGGTATAAGCACGCCATGGATGAAGGCGGCCGGAGTGGTCGTGCCCTCGATGTCGGTCAGTACGGCGGCGGGCGTCAGCATGGCGGGGGCATGGCGATTGAAAGCCCCCCGCTGCGACCACCCGCCCAACCCTGCCGTTCAACCCTGGCGGGCGGCGGTGGACTGGTTGTTGGCCGACTTGTTGCCGGCGCCAGGCCCCGGGATCGTCCCGGGCGGCTTTTCGGCGCTGGCTTCCATCGAGGCGTCGTCTTCCTCGGCCATGTTCTTCTTGAACGACTTGATGCCCTTGGCGAAGTCGCCCATCAGCCCGCTGATCTTGCCGCTGCCGAACAGCAGCAACACCACGGCGAGAACGATAAGCCAGTGCCAGATGCTGAAACTACCCATGAATTCCTCCAACCGGGGGTGCTGCCCGACCTCGCCTTCACCCCCACCTTGCCTTCACATGGCCTGCCGGCTCCGCCGATGCAAGCGATGTTTGCGCCCCGATGCCTATACTTCCGTCCACGATCGGCACGTGCCCGCTACTTCCTTCCACGATCGGCACGTGCCCGCGCCGGGCCCGGCTAGCCGCCGTAACGAGCGCGCGGCGGTGGCCGCCCCGTCGTGTCCAACGCATAACGCGCCGCCGCCGGCACCGCGCGCGCCAGCTCCGCCGGCGAGGCCGGCCGCGGCGGATGGATGAAGCCGTGGGTGGCGTAGACATGGATGCCAAGCTGGCTTACCGGCGGATACCATACCCGCACCCGACTCCAGTCGTTGCCCGGCGACACGTCCACCACAAGCTGGTCCTCGTCCAGGTACGCCGGCACCCAGTTCGCCTGCGTCACCAGGATCTGCCGCTCGCCGACCACCCCGGTCACCACCGACACATGCCCCGAGCGCAGCCGCGAGGTCCGGCGGAACACCAGCACTCCGCCCAAGACGGGATCGCCGCCGCGCTGGTAGCGCCCGGCCGCATTGCCCCACCAGGTATCGGCGTCGCCATACAGCGCAATCCCCGACAATTCGCGGGCGAACGGGGCGCAGGAAATGCCGGGCGCGCGGCGGCTGGGCCCCATCGCCATGCCACCGCCGGTCCGTGGCGGCTGGCTGGAGCCGCAGGCGGCGAGGCCGCCCAGCAGGCTCATCAGGGCCAGCTTGGACAGGAGGCGGCGGGTTGGCGGTATTGTCGGGAACAGTGGTGTCGGCGGGGTCATGGATCCAGTATATCAAACCGGATCGCCAACGCACGGATTTTGCTGCGCCGGCCGGCCACGGATTCTGCTGCGCCGGCCGGCCACGGATTCTGCTGCGCCGGCCGGCGCGGGGCTATCGCGCCAGTAGGCTCCCCAGCACATAGTCGGTGTGCGCCCCCAGCGCTGGCCCGGTCCAGCCGACGGTGTCCGCGGGCGCCGCTCCGTCGAAGCGGATGGTGGGGCCGAAATGCAGGGTGCGGCCGATCAGCGGATCGTCGACCTCCAGCACCGCTCCGCGGGCGCGGTTGTGCGGGTCGGCGGCGATGTCGGCGATGTCGAACAGCCGCGAACACGGCACGTCGGCCGCCTCGAGCAGCGCTTCGGCCTCGGCGGCGGGTAGGGTGCGGGTCCAGGTGGCGATCGCCGCGTCCAGTTCCCCGGCCGCCGCGCACCGCAGGCCGTTGGTGGCAAAGCGTGGATCGGCCGCCAGTTCCGGACGGCCGATCGCCGCCATCAGGCGCGCGAAGATCAGGTCGGAATTGCCAGCCACGCACAGCCACTTGCCGTCGGCGCAGGGATAGGTGTTGGTCGGCGCGGCCGTCGGGATCGCCGCACCCGCGGGCTGGCGCACCCGCCCATCCATGGCGAATTCCGGCAGCATCCCCTCCATCAGGCTGACGATGGAGTCGACCAGGTTCACGTCGATGATGCGGCCGCGCCCGGTGCCCTGACGCGGATGCGCGGTCGACGAGGAGCCGTCGCGCTCATACACCGCCGACAGCAGGCCGATGGCGGCATACAGCCCGGCCAGGTCGTCGCCGATGGAGATGCCGCAGCGTGGCGGCGGCAATTCGCTGCTGCCGGCCGGGTGCCCTGTCAGGTGGCGGATGCCGCCCATCGCCTCGCCGATTGCCCCGAAAGCCGGCTTGTCGCGGTATGGCCCGGTCTGGCCGTAGCCGGAGACGCGGGCAATCACCAGGCGCGGATTGACGCCGTGCAGCACGTCCGGCCCCAGGTTCAGGCGCTCAAGCTGGCCCGGCCGGAAGTTCTCCACCAGCACGTCGGCCCGCGCGGCCAGCTTCAGCGCCGCCGTGCGGTCGCGCTTGAGGTCGAGCACCACGGACAGCTTGTTGCGGCCATGGATGCTGAACCACACCGGGTGGCCCTTCACCGTCGCACCCCAGCCGCGCACCGGGTCGCCGGCTGGCGGCTCCACCTTGATCACCTCCGCCCCCAGGTCCGCCAGCACGCGGGTGCAGAACGGGCCGGCGATGTAGTGGCCGAGTTCGAGCACCTTGAGCCCCACCAGGGGGCCGGTGCGCGGCGGGGGCGCGGCGGTCATGCGGAACTCCGGTGCGTGTCGTGAACGGGAAGCCGAGGCCGGCGAGTGAAGGCTGATGAACGAATGGTGCCAGATTACGGCAATGTCCGGTGGCCTTAACCATCCGTTAGCACCTTCCCTGTCAAGATGCCGCCGTGGCCGGTTGGATGGCTACTCGCATTGTTCTGGACTCTCCTCCTTTCGCCCCCCGATCGCTTCAGTGGAGGCATCGCGGCATGGGCGGCACCTTGGGGCGGCGCGACATGGTCGTGCCGCCCACTTTTTTTTGTCCGCCCTACTTGGCCTTCGCCCTCGCACACCGGCACCATGGCGCGGCTGGAAAATGGGGAGGGCCGGATGGACAAGGCATTGCTGGAAGCGCTGGTGCGGCGCGCCGGGCTGGACAAGGCGCTGGCGGCGTTCCCCGAGGACGTGGCCGCCGCCGCCGACCAGGCCAGCGGGCACCGCGAGGAATTCGCAGCCCCTGTTTCCCCCGCCGCCGAGCCGTGGCCGCCGATGCGGCCCGGACAGGGGCATGAGCCGCCGATGCGGCCCGGACAGGGGCATGAGCCGCCGATGCGGCCCGGACAGGGGCATGAGCCGCCGATGCGGCCCGGACAGGGCCAAGGGCCGGTGATGCGCCGGGCGGGAGGCGGGGAATGACCGCCCTGCACTGGATGACCGCCGCCCAGGCCGCCCAGGCCGTGGCCGCGCGCACGCTGTCCCCGGTGGATCTCGTGCAGGCGCTGCTGGAGCGCACGGCGGCGCTGGACCCCAAGCTGAACGTCTATATCCGCCTGGAGGCCGAAGCGGCCCTCGCGGCGGCGCGGGCGGCGGAGGCGGAGGCCGCGTCCGGGCGGTTGCGCGGCCCGTTGCATGGCGTGCCGGTCGGCATCAAGGACATCATCGACGTCGCCGGCCTGCCGACCACCTGCCACTCCAAGGTGATGCCGAACGAGAACGCCGCCGCCGACGCCGTTTGCGTCGCCCGCCTGCGCCAGGCCGGGGCGATCGTCATGGGCAAGCTTTCCACCCACGAATTCGCCATCGGCGGCCCCAGCTTCGACCTGCCCTGGCCGCCGGCGCGCAATCCGTGGAACCGCGACCATCACCCCGGCGGCTCGTCCTCCGGCTCCGGGTCGGGCGTGGCGGCGGGGTTGTTCCCGGCGGCGCTGGGCTCGGACACTGGCGGCAGCGTGCGCAACCCGGCCAGCGCCTGCGGCATCGTCGGGCTGAAGCCCACCTATGGGCTGGTGTCGCGGCGCGGCGTGTTCCCGCTGGCCTTCACGCTGGACCATATCGGCCCGCTGACCCGCGATGTCGCCGACAACGCCCTGATGATGGAGGTGCTGGCCGGGCACGATCCGCAGGATCCGGGCAGCGCCGTGGCGCCGCGGCACGGCTACGCCGCCCGCCTGGAGCATGGGGTGCGCGACCTGCGCATCGGCTTCGTGCGGCACTTCCACGAAACCGACATGCCCGCCGACCCCGAGGTCACCGCCGGGCTCGCGCAGGTCGTGCGGGTGCTGCAGGGCGAGGGGGCGGTGATCCGCGACGTCACGCTGCCGGCCCTGGGCGAGTTCGCCGCGGTCAACCGGGTGATCCTCAACAGCGAGGCCTGGGCGATCCATGCCCCCTGGCTGCGCGAGCGACCCGGCGACTATGGCCAACTGGGCCGCCGCCGCCTGATGCCAGGAGCCTTCCTCGGCGCCGGGGACTACGTGCAGGCGCAGCGCCGGCGCGCCCAGCTGATCGCGCTGGTCGAGGCGGCGCTGGAGGGCGTGGACGTGCTGATATGCGCCAGTTCGATGGACCCGCCGAGCCGCATCGACCAGCCCGATGTCGTTGCGCGCACCTATCCGCGCCAGGCGCGCACGCCGTTCAACACCACCGGCCATCCGGCCCTGGCGATGATGGCCGGGCTGTCGCGCGACGGCCTGCCGCTGTCTGTCCAGTTTGTCGCACGCAATTTCGACGAGGCGACGCTATTCCAGGTGGCCCGTGCCTGGGAGCGGGCGTCGGGGGTGGACGGGATGCACCCGTCCATCGTGTAGCGCGCGATTACGGAGCGGGCGGCCCTCCGGGCGGGCGCGTCGGGATCACGTTTTGGGGAAACTGGATCGTTTCGGCCATGCCGCGGCTTATCGGTTTGCATCTGTGTTGCCCTGCCCCTGGCGGCGGCGTATTCTCGGGACTGGCGGCGTGGCAAAACCCGCGTCAGAATCAGGGGCCTCGCCGTTTGTTGGGTGCACGACACCGGTGCATCAGCCAGCACGAGGGCGTTCCCCCCGCCGCGCCGACCCGCCGAGCCGACCCGAAGGCACTGACCCATCAAGGCACTGACCCAAGGCACGCTGGCACCCGGTCTGCACAGTCCAGGGACAGGACGCCCCTAACATAGGGCGGAAGTCGATGCCGAAGGGTACTGTGAAGTGGTTCAATCCAACCAAGGGGTATGGCTTCGTCGCCCCGGATTCGGGGGGGAAGGACGTTTTCGTCCACATCAGTGCGGTGCAGAAGGCCGGGTTGCGAACCCTCAACGAGGGCCAGACACTCAATTTCGAGATCGAGCAGCAGCCGAACGGCCGGGCGGCCGCCGTGAACCTGACAGCTGACTGACCCGCAATCCCCAGCCAGATCGTCCGGTCGCGGGGGGCTGGAAAACAGCGACTGCAAACCAGCGGCCGAAAACCAGGGGACGATACGCAACGCTGTGACCGAGGGGCACTCCCGCGGTCGCAGCGAACGTGTTACGCAGCAGACGCGAGTCGGGCCGCACTGCCCGCGCGCCCCCGGAGGGACGATCCAGCCCATGAGCCAATCATCTCGGCCGCAGCAGCAGGTCGCGCCGCGCTCCGCGCTTGATGCTGATGCGGTGCGCGCCGCTTATCGACGATGGGCGGGGGTCTATGATCTGGTATTCGGCGGCGTGTCGGGCTGGGGACGCCGACGCGCGGCCGCCGAAGTCAACCGCCTGCCCGGCACGCGCGTGCTGGAAGTCGGCGTAGGCACCGGCCTCGCCCTGCCGCGCTACGCCGCGGACAAGCGCATCACCGGCATCGACCTATCCGCCGAGATGCTGGAGCGGGCGCGCCACCGGGTGCGCAGCGAGCGACTCGGCAATGTCGATGCGCTGCTGGAGCTGGACGCCGAGGCAACGGGCTTCGCCGATGGCGAGTTCGACATCGCGGTCGCCATGTTCGTGGCCTCGGTGGTGCCCAACCCCCGCCAGTTGATGGCCGAACTGCGCCGCGTGGTGCGGCCGGGCGGGCATATCCTGCTGGTCAACCACTTCGCCGCCGAGGGCGGGCTGCGCTGGTGGGCCGAGCGAACCCTGGCACCGGCCTCGCGCGCGCTGGGCTGGCACCCGGATTTCGCGGTGGATGCCCTGTTCACCCCGGAGGAACGCCGGATGACGCGCTTCACCTCGGTACCGCCGTTCGGGCTGTTCACCCTGGCGCGAATGCGCAACTGACCCATATCGACGATGCCGCCGCTGCCGCGCGCGGTAGGCCGGGCAGAAGGGCGCGCCACGCCGTCTGATTTTGGCCGACAGGCCTTGATCTCGGCCCGGCTGTCGAGTAGCCCAAATGCTGCACTGCGCGGCTTGTCTGGCCGGCGCGCCACAGTGGGATGGACCGAACGATGCAACTCTTCCGGCGCCTGGTTGCCGCCGTCTTTTTAGCCGCAACGCTGGGCGCCCTGGCGCTCGCGGAACCCGCTTTCGCCGACTTCCCGCGCAACTGGCAGATGGGCTTCCAGGCCCCTGCCAGCCCGACCGCGGTGCAGGTCGACTGGCTGCACAACCTGGTGCTGGTGATTGTCACCGTCATCACCCTGTTCGTGGCCGCGCTGCTGGCATACGTGATCTGGCGCTACAGCGCCGAGCGCAACCCCACGCCCAGCCAGACCAGCCACAACACCCTGCTCGAAGTGGCATGGACCGTGGTGCCGGTGCTGATCCTGGTTGTGATCGCCATCCCGAGCTTCCGGCTGGTCTACTACCAGGACCGCACCACGGAGGCCGACCTGACGCTGAAGGTCACCGCGCACCAGTGGTACTGGGAATACACCTACCCCGACAGCGAAGATCTGAACTTCAACAGCTATCCGATCGCCCCGGAAGACCTCAAGCCGGGCCAGATGCGCCTGCTGGAAGTGGATAACCCGGTGGTGCTGCCGGTCGGCAAGAACGTGCGGATCCTGACCACCAGCGCCGACGTGATCCACAGCTTCTTCATCCCGGCCCTGGGCGTGCATCGCTATGCCATCCCCGGCCGCACCATCGAGACCTGGGTGCGCGTGGACCGGCCCGGCATGTTCTATGGCCAGTGCAACCAGATCTGCGGCACCGGGCACGCCTATATGCCGATCGCCGTGCGTGCGGTGCCCGAGGCGGAGTTCATCGCCTGGGTTGCCGATGCGAAGCAGCGTTTTGCTACCCGTGAAGCGCCTTCCGGCACGCCGCCTTCCGTCGTTCGCCCGGCCACCGGCGAGCAGCCCGCGGTTCTTGCCGCGGTTCGTGATTAGCCGCGCCCCCACGCAGCAGGAGAGAGCAGATGAGCGCACCTGATCACGCAAGCCATGGCGCAGCGGCGGGCCACGGGCACGACCACCACTACCACCAGCTGAGCTTCGCGCAACGCTGGCTGTTCAGCACCAACCACAAGGATATTGGCACCCTCTACCTGATCTTCGGCCTGGTGGGCGGCATCACCGGCCTGATCATCTCCGTGCTGATGCGCATGGAACTGCAGGAGCCGGGCGTGCAGTTCTTTGCCTCGGGCCAGGCCTGGAACGCGGCGGTCACCTCGCACGGCCTGCTGATGATCTTCTTCTCGGTCATGCCTGCGCTGATCGGCGGCTTCGGCAACTGGTTCGTGCCGTTGATGATCGGCGCGCCCGACATGGCCTTCCCGCGCCTGAACAACATCAGCTTCTGGTTGCTGGTGCCGGCCTTCATCCTGATCCTGATGGGCCAGTTCGTCGGCGACGGCGCCGGCTCGGGCTGGACCCTGTATCCGCCGCTGTCCGACAACACCTACCAGTCCGGCCCGGCGATGGACTTCGTGCTGTTCGCGCTCCATCTGGCCGGCATCTCGTCGCTGCTGGGCGCCATCAATTTCATCACCACCATCTTCAACATGCGCGCGCCGGGGATGACCCTGCACAAGATGCCGCTGTTCGTGTGGGCCATGCTGGTTACCGCCTTCCTGCTGTTGCTGGCAGTGCCGGTGCTGGCCGGCGCGATCACCATGCTGATCACCGACCGCAACTTCGGCACGGCGTTCTTCGACCCGCAGGGCGGCGGCGACCCGGTGCTGTTCCAGCACCTGTTCTGGTTCTTCGGCCACCCCGAAGTGTACATCATGATCCTGCCGGGCTTCGGCATCATCAGCCACATCATCTCCACCTTCAGCCGCAAGCCGGTGTTCGGCTACCTCGGCATGGCCTACGCCATGGTGGCGATCGGCGTGGTGGGCTTCGTGGTGTGGGCGCATCACATGTTCATCTCGGGCATGGACGTGGACACGCGGGCCTACTTCATGGCCGCAACCTTGGTGATCGCGGTGCCGACCGGCATCAAGATCTTCTCGTGGATCGCCACCATGTGGGGCGGTGCCATCGAGATGAAGACGCCGATGCTGTGGGCGGTGGGCTTCATCTTTCTGTTCACCGTGGGCGGCGTCACCGGCGTGGTACTGGCTAATGCCGGCATCGACCAGATGGTGCACAACACCTATTACGTGATTGCGCACTTCCACTATGTGCTGTCGCTGGGTTCGGTGTTCGCGATCTTCGCCGGCTTCTACTACTGGATCGGCAAGATGAGCGGCCACCAGTATCCCGAATACCTGGGCAAGCTGCACTTCTGGGTTACCTTCGTCGGCGTGAACCTGACCTTCTTCCCGATGCACTTCCTGGGCCTCGCCGGCATGCCGCGGCGCTATATCGACTACCCCGACGCGTTCGCCGGCTGGAACTTCGTGGCGTCGATCGGGGCCTATATCGGTGCCGCCTCGATGGTGCTGTTCCTCTACATCTGCTGGAAGATATTCACCTCGCGCGAGCGCCTGGCCGACAACTACTGGGGCGAGGGTGCGACGACGCTGGAGTGGACCCAGTCCTCCCCGCCGGCGTTCCACACCTTCGAGATTCTGCCACGGATCCGGTGATGCGATGAACGATACCGCCAGCCAAGTGCTGCCGCAGGGCCTCGCCCAACCCGCAGCGCTGCTCGACTCCCCGTCCGCGACGGCCGGGGAGTCGGCGTCCTCAGTGGCCGACTGGATCGCGCTGCTCAAGCCGCGGGTGGTCACGCTGGTGGTCTTCACCGGCTGGATCGGCATGGTCATCGCGCCCGGCACGCTGCACCCGGTGCTCGCCGTCACCGCGATCCTGAGCATCATGGTCGGTGCCGGGGCCGCCGGTGCCATCAATATGTGGTACGACCGCGACATCGACCTGGTGATGCACCGCACCCGCAACCGGCCCATTCCGGGCGGGCGGATCGGACCGGACGAGGCCCTGGCCTTCGGCGTGGTGCTCGCGGTCGCCTCGGTTCTGATGATGTCGCTGGCGACCAACATCTTCGCCGGCGTCGTGCTGGCGGTGTCGATCGGCTTCTATGTCTTCATCTACACCATGTGGCTGAAGCGGCGCACGGCGCAGAACATCGTCATCGGCGGTGCCGCCGGTGCATTCCCGCCGATGATCGGCTGGGCCGCGGTGACCGGCGGGCTGGACCTGCTGCCGGTGCTGATGTTCGCCATCGTCTTCTTCTGGACGCCGCCGCATTTTTGGGCGCTGTCGCTGTGGGCGCATGCCGACTACCAGCGCGCCGGCGTGCCCATGCTGCCGGTGGTGGCGGGCGCGCGCGAAACCCGCCGCCAGGTGCTGCTCTACACCATCGTGCTGGTGGGGGTGACGCTGCTGCCATGGGGCCTCGAGCTGGCCGGAACCCTCTACGGCGTGGCCGCGCTGGTGCTGGGACTGGGCTTCCTCGCCTGCTCGTGGCGCGTGCTGAACGACCGGCAGGATGGAGCGGGCGTGAGCCTGACCAATGACATGCCGGCCCGTGCCGCCTTCAAGTTCTCCATCCTCTACCTGTTCGTGCTCTTCACCGCGCTGGCCGCAGACCACTTCGTGGGCGATGCGATCCCGCCGCTGAGCCGACTGTTCGGGTGATCACCTGATGGCCAACCCACCGCCCCCGCCCCCGCCAAACCCCGACGCCGAGATCCGCCGCCGCCGGCGCGGACGAAACATTGCTATGCTGGTGGTGCTGTTTGCCCTGGCCGGACTTTTCTACGCGATCGCGATAGTCAAGCTCGGTCGCCCGACGGTAGGAGGCTGAGATGACGACGCCTGCGGCGCCCCCCCCCGGCCGGCGCAATGGCCCGATGGCCCTGATGCTGGTGAGCGTGATCGGCGGCATGCTCGGCCTGTCATTCGCGGCAGTGCCGCTGTACCGCCTGTTCTGCCAGATCACCGGCTATGGCGGCACGCCCGTGATCAACGCCGGCGCCAGCCCCGGTGTCAGCGATCAGCGCATCACCGTCCGGTTCAACGCTGGTGTGCATTCCGCCATGCCGTGGAAGTTCACCCCCGACCAGCGGCAGGTGACCTTGCGCCTGGGCGAGGAGGGGATGGCCTTCTACACCGCGATCAACCCGACGGGCCGCCCCATCACCGGGGTCGCGACCTACAACGTCACGCCCGACAAGGTGGGGCGCTACTTCCACAAGACAGCGTGTTTCTGCTTCGACGAACAGACGCTCACCCCCGGGCAGGAAATGTCATTCCCCCTGAGCTTCTGGGTCGATCCGGCGATCGCCGACGACCCGAACACGCGGGACGTGAAGACGATCACCATGTCCTACACCTTCTTCCGCACCCTCGATGACGTGTCGACCGCCAATGTCGGCCCGCATGTGGGGGCTGCGCCGGCAATCCGAACGGGTGTGCCATAGTCTGTCGCGGGCCGTCGGGGCCGTCTTGCCTCTTGCCGTCGGCCGCGATTTGTCGATGATGCGGCGACTTTCTGGGACAAGCATGGCATGAGCAGCGACACGCACGGCGCCTCCACGGATATCAGTTCCGGCCTCAAGCAGCCGTACCACTTGGTCGACCCATCGCCGTGGCCGATCCTGGGCGCGTTCGCCGGCGCCTTCACGCTGACCGGCATCGTCTTCGTTGCGCATTACAGCAACTACTGGCTTCTGGCGCTGGGGCTGCTGTCCGTGCTCGCGGTGATGTTCTTCTGGTGGCGCGACGTGCTGCGCGAGAGCGCGACCCCGGGCACGCACACCCCGGTCGTAAGACTCGGCCTGCGCTACGGCATGCTTTTCTTCATCGCCAGCGAGGTGATGTTCTTCCTCGGCTTCTTCTGGGCCTTCTTCCATTACGCGCTGTTCCCCGAGCACGTGCTTGGCACCGACACGCCGATGTGGCCGCCGGCCGGGGTTATGACATTCGACCCCTGGGGCCTGCCGTTCCTCAACACCATGATCCTGCTGCTGTCCGGCACCACCGTCACCTGGGCACATCACGGCCTGCTGCATGGCGACCGCAAGGCGCTGGTCAACGGGCTGGCGATCACCGTCGGCCTCGGCCTGCTCTTCTCTGGCCTGCAGGCCTGGGAATACACGTTGGCGCCGTTCAGCTTCGTGGGCGGCGGCGTGTATGCCAGCACGTTCTTCCTGGCGACCGGCTTCCATGGCTTCCATGTCATTATCGGAACCCTGTTCCTGGCCGTGATCCTGTGGCGCGCCCGGCGTGGCGAGCTGACGCCGGAGCGGCATTTCGGCTTCGAGGCAGCAGCCTGGTACTGGCACTTTGTCGACGTGGTGTGGTTGTTCCTGTTCGTCGTGATCTACTGGTGGGGTGCTGGCGAGATCGCCCACCACTGATGGAGGCGACGCCGCCGCCGTGGTGGCGTGCCGCCCTGTCCTGCCGCTGCCCGCGCTGTGGCGAAGGACGGCTCTACGACGGGTTGCTGAAGGTCCGCCCGGCCTGCGAGGTGTGCGGGCTGGACCTTCAGGCGCATGATACCGGCGACGGGCCAGCTTCCCTGGTGATCCTCCTGCTCGGCGCCATCGTGGTGGCGTTGGCCTTCTTGGTGGAGTTCCGCTTCGAGCCTCCCTTGTGGGTGCACGCCCTGTTGTGGCCAGCGATCACCGTGGCGGGCGCGCTGGCGCTGATGCGGCCGCTGAAAGCGGCCTTGGTGGCCCTGCAGTTCCGCCATCGCGCGAGCGAGATGGGGCTGTGACCTCGGCGGCGCCGTGGCCGCGCCTGCTGCTTCCCGGGCTGTCGACCCTGGCGATGCTGGCGGTGCTGCTGTTCCTCGGCACCTGGCAGGTCGAGCGCCTGGCCTGGAAACAGGGGCTGCTGGACATCATCGCCGATGCCGAACAACGCCCGGCAATCTCCTTGCCCGACAATCCGCCGCCCTTCGCCAAGGTGCGAGTCGAAGGCGTGTTCGACCCGTCGCTGTCGGCCCTTTACGGCGCGGAGGTCCGCAGCATGGGCGGTGTGGGCACCGGCGGCGGACGCCAACTCGGTGTGCTGCGGCGCGAGGGCGCGGTGCCGGTACTGGTCGATCGCGGCTGGGTGCCGGTCGCCTCCATGTCGGCTTCCGCCGATATCGTCCAGCCGGTGCCCGCAGGACCGGTGGTGGTGGAGGGCTATGTCCGCCCCGCCGACCAGCCCGGCATGTTCACCCCGGACGACGACGTGGTCCGAAGCCGGTTCTACACGCTCGATCCTCGGGCGATCGGCCCGGCGCTGGGCGTGGACGCGATCGCGCCCTTCGTGCTGGTGGCGATGGGGCCGCCGCCGCCCCAAGGCTACCCCGAGCCGGCGAGCGCCCTGCCGCGCCCGCCCAACAACCACCTGGTCTATGCCGCCACCTGGTACGGCCTGGCTGTGGTGCTGCTGGCGATCTTTGTCCTCTATGCCCGGAAGGTCCTCCGCCCATGACAACCGATGCCGCCTATGCCCGGTTGACCGCGCGGGCCGCGCGCATCGCCACCATCGGCGAGGCCGCCGCCATGCTGGGCTGGGATGCTGCGGCGATGATGCCGCCTGGCGGAGGGCCGGCGCGCGGCGACCAGATGGCGGTGCTGGCCGGGCTGGCGCATGGGCTGGCGGTGGCGCCGGAAGTGGCCGACGACCTCGCCGCGGCCGAGGCGGCGATGGCGGCCGACAGCGCCGCCGACCCGTGGCACGCCGCCAACCTGCGCCTGCTGCGCCACGGCCACACCCGCGCCACCGCCGTGCCGGCCGATCTCGTGGAAGCGCAGGCGCGTGCCAACTCGGCCTGCGAGAAGGTCTGGCGCGAGGCGCGGCGGCAGTCCGACTTCGCCATGGTCCGCCCGCATCTGGCCGAGGTGGTCCGCTTGGTGCGCGAACAGGCCGCCGCCCTGGCGCCGAAGCTCGGCCTGACGCCCTACGACGCGCTGATGGACGGCTACCAGCGCGGCATCGGGGCCGCCGACGTGGCCCCGGTATTCGCCGCCTACGAGGCCTTCCTGGCCGAGGCCCTGCCGCGCGCCGAGGAGATCCAGGCCCGGCGCGGCGCGCCGCTCCGCCCGCAGGGCCCATTCCCCGAGGCGAAGCAGGAGGCGCTGTGCCGCCGCCTGTCCGCCCGCGCCGGGCTGGAGCCCGAGCATTCGCGGCTGGACCGTTCCACCCACCCGTTCTGCGGCGGCATCCCGGCCGATGTGCGCATCACCACCCGCTACGACGAGGCCGATTTCGCCCAGAGCCTGCTCGGCGTCATGCACGAGACCGGCCACGCGCTGTACGAGCGCGGCCTGCCCGCCGCCTTCGCCCGCCAGCCGGTGGGCGAGGCGGCCGGCATGGCGGCGCATGAGAGCCAGTCGCTGATCGTGGAGATGCAGGCCTGCCGGTCCGACGCCTATCTCGCCTGGCTCGGCCCGCAGCTGCTGGAAACTTTCGGCGGTGACCCGGCCGCCTATGCCCCGGCCAACCTCGCCGGGCTGTGGCGGCGCATCGGCCGCGGCTTCATCCGGGTGGACGCCGACGAGATGACCTATCCCGCCCATGTCATCCTGCGCTTCCGCCTGGAACAGGCGCTGGTCTCGGGCGACCTGCCCGTGGCCGACCTGCCCGGCGCCTGGAACGAGGGGCTGCAGCGGCTGCTCGCCATCACCCCGCCCGACGATGCGCGCGGCTGCCTGCAGGACATCCACTGGTTCGATGGTGCCATCGGCTATTTCCCCAGCTACACGCTGGGCGCCATGGCCGCCGCGCAGTTGATGAACGCGGCGCGGCGCGACGTCGCTGATCTGGACGCCTCGCTCGCCGCCGGCGATCTGTCGCCGCTGGTCGGCTGGCTGCGCGCCCGGGTGCACGGCATGGGCAGCCTGCTCGGCTTCAACGACCTGCTGATGGCCGCCACCGGCAAGCAGCTCGACCCGGCCGACTTCCAGGCCCACCTGACATCGCGCTACCTTGTTTGAGCAATTTGGCATGAGGTGACCGCCATGACCGCCCGCCAACGCGCCGAGTCGTTCTGCGCCCGCTTCGGCCTGCGGGCGCCGATCCTGATGGCGCCCATGGCCGGCACCTGCCCGCCGGGGCTTGCCGCCGCGGTGGCCAATGGCGGCGGCATGGGCGCGATGGGCGCGCTGCTGAACGACCCGGCCGGCATCGCCGCCTGGGTGGCCGCGTTCCGGGCGCAGAGCAACGGCGCCTTCCAGCTCAACCTGTGGGTGCCCGACCCCCAGCCGCAGCGCGACCACACGGCCGAGGCGCGCGTGCGCGCCCTGCTCGGGCAGTGGGGCCCAGCCGTGCCCGATGCGGCCGGCGACGTGCCATTGCAGGATTTCGACGCCCAGCTTGCCGCCCTCATCGCCGCCCGCCCGCATTCCGTGTCATCCATCATGGGGCTGTTCCCGCCGCCGGCCGTGGCGGAGATGAAGCGGCTCGGCATCGCCTGGTTCGCCTGCGCCACCACCCTGGCCGAGGCGCGGACGGCCGAGGCGGCGGGGGCGGATGCCATCGTCGCCCAGGGCTTCGAGGCGGGCGGCCATCGTGGCGCGTTCGACCCGGCGGACGCCGAGCGCCAGCTTGTCGGCCTGGTGGCCCTGCTGCCGCGCCTGGCCGACCACCTCAGCGTGCCAGTCATCGCCACCGGCGGCATCGCCGATGCCCGTGGCGTGGCCGCCGCTCTCACCCTCGGGGCCAGTGCCGTACAGATCGGCACCGGCCTGTTGCGCACTCCCGAGGCCGCGATCCATCCGGCCTGGACGGCGGCGCTGGACGGGCTGGAGCCCGAGGCGACCATGGCCACGCGCTGGTTCAGCGGGCGGCTCGGTCGCGCGGTGACGACCGACTACGTGCGTGCCGCCGCTGCCGCCGGCATTCCCCCCGCCCCCTATCCGGTGCAGCGCGGCCTGACCGGGCCGATGCGCGAGGCGGCGGGGCAAGCGGGCGACGGCCAGCGCATGCAGCTTTGGGCCGGCCAGTCGGCCGCCCTCGCCCGCCCCTCGCCCGCCGCCGACCTGGTGCGCCGCCTGTGGGACGAGGCAAAAACGCTCATCCCCTGACGCGGCGCCGCCCATGCCAACGGCCCGATTTGACCCTGCCCGGCGCCTGGCGCAGGCTCTGGAAAAGCCAGTGCGCGCCGCCAGGAGATCGCATGTCACCCGCAACCCGGCAGTTGGCGTTCATCAACGCCGCACATTCCTTCACCCATTACAGCCTGCTGATCCTGCCCACGGCGGTGCTCGCCATGACGATGGCCGGCGGGCAGTTCGGCGACAACTACGAGTTGATCCTGCCGCTCGCCACCGGCGGCTTCGTGCTGTACGGCCTGCTGTCGCTACCCCAGGGCTGGCTGGCGGCGCGCTACGGTCGGCACCATCTGATGACGGCGTTCTTCCTCGGCGCCGGGCTGTCGATGGTCGCCACCGGGCTGGCAGCCACCCCGCTGCAACTGGGCCTGGCGCTGGGGGCCACCGGGGCGTTCGCGGCGATCTACCACCCGATCGGTACCGCCCTGCTGGTGGATGTGGCCGGCGACAAACCGGGCCGCGCGATCGGCATGAACGGCGTGTTCGGCAATATCGGCGTTGCCATGGCGCCGATGGTCACCGCCTTCGTCGCCTTCCGCTGGGGCTGGCAATACGCCTTCGTCCTGCCCGGGGTGGCGTGCGTGGCGTGCGGGCTGTTCTGGATGCGCGAGCCGGTGTTCGACGTGTCGCGCACCCGCTCCAGCCGGCCGTTCCCGCCCATTCCGCCCCACCTTGTCCGCCGGGCGGTGGTGGTGCTGCTGATGGTGGCCGCGGTCTCCGGCCTGGTATTCAACGCCTTTACCCTGCTGCTGCCCAAGCTGATGCAGGAGCGCCTGGCCGGCGACGCCGACCTGCTGCCGCTGGCCGGCGTGGCGGCCACCGTGGCCACGCTGTGCGGCGCAGTGACGCAGCTGACGGTGGGCCGCTTTATCGATCGCACCACCCTGCGCCAGATGTTCCTGCCGATGGCGGTGGTGCTTGTGCCGGCGCTGGCCGCGCTGGCCTTCGTGGATGGCTGGATGGCGGTGCCGGTGGCCGGCGTGGTCGCCGCGGTGCTGTTCGGGCAGGTGACGGTGAACGAGACAATGACCGCGCGCTACATCTCGCCGCAGGTGCGCACCAGGATGTACTCCATCCGCTTCTTCGTCGGCTTCCTCGGCAGCGCCGTCTCCGCGCCGATGATCGCCGCGCTGTATGGCAGCACCGGCAGCCAGACCGCCTGCCTCACCGTGCTGGCGGGGTTCGCGGTGGTGACCCTGGCATGCGCCTGGTTCTTCCCCAACCGGCGCGAGGAGCTCAACCCGGAATTGTGGGAGCAGGCGGCATCGCCGCGCCCGGTTCCAGTGGCGGCCGAATGACCGCCTTGGATTCGCCGCTCTTGGCGACCATCTACAGGGCATGAAGCGCCGCGCCCTGCTCGTCCCCCTGGCCGCCCTCTGCCTGTTGCCGCTTGCCGTGGCCCATGCCCAGGGCGTGGCGCTCAGCGCCCGCGATCGCGCGGACATCACCCGCATCGAGGCCTATCTTAACAACCTGCGTACCCTGCGCGCCCGCTTCCTGCAGATCGCGCCGGAGGGCGGGTTGAGCGAGGGCACGCTGTGGCTGCAACGCCCCGGGCGGATGCGCTTCGAATACGACCCGCCGACGCAGTTGCTCCTGGTGGCCAGCGGCGGCAACGGGCTGTTCTATGACAAGAGCCTGAAGCAGGTCAGTTATTTCTCGCTCAGCACCACCCCGCTGGGCATCCTGCTGGCGGAGAACATCCGCCTCGCCGGAGACGTGACTGTGGCCGGCCTGCATCGCCTGCCCGGGCAGATTCACGTGACGATGATCCGCACCCGCGCGCCGGCCGAGGGCAGCCTGACCCTGGTGTTCGCCGACGATCCGCTGTCGCTGCGCCAATGGTCGGTGATCGACGCCCAGCAGCGCGAGACGCGGGTGTCGCTGTTCAAGGCCACGCTGGGTGGGCAGTTCGACCAGAAGCTGTTCGACACCGCCGACCCGACCCTGCGGGAGTAGCCATGCGGTACGATCATCCCCGGTCACGGCCTTGAAGAAAAAAGTCGTCTCCCGCGCCGGTTTGGTTCATTTTGACGTCACGACAACCGGCCACAACTCGACAGTGACATGAAACCGCTGATTGGCATCTCCTGCTGCGTGAAGCAGTTCGGTGTGTTCGGCATGCCGAACCACGCCGCCTCGAACACCTACATTCGCGCCACCGACCTGGTGGTCGGCGGCGTGGCCGTGCTGGTGCCGGCCAACGGTGCCATGGCAGACATCCCCACGCTGGTCAGCCGGCTCGACGGGCTGATCCTCACCGGGAGCCGCTCCAACGTGGAGCCCGCCCGGTACGAGGGCCCGCCCCACGCCGAAGGTACGCCGGAAGACCATGAGCGCGACGGCGTCACCCTGCCGCTGATCCGCGCCGCGGTGGCCGCCGGGGTGCCGGTGCTGGCCATCTGCCGCGGCATGCAGGAAATGAACGTGGCGCTGGGCGGCAGCCTGCACCAGCGCCTGCAGGACCTGCCCGACCGGATCGACCACTCCACGCCTATGTCGCCGCATCCGCGCGTGCGCACCGGCAAGTCGCACGGCGTGCGCATCGCCGCCGGAACCTGGCTGCACCGGCTGGCCGGGCGCACCGAGATCGGCGTGAACTCGCTGCACAACCAGGGCGTGGACCGCCTGGCCCCCACCCTGGTGGCCGATGCGGTGGCGCCGGATGGCACGGTGGAAGCCGTCCACGCCGTCACCCCCGGTTTCGCCGTGGGCGTGCAGTGGCACCCCGAATACGACTGGGAACGCGACGAGGTCTCGCGCCAGATCTTCGTCGCCTTCGGCCAGGCGGTCGCCGCGCGACTGGCCGGCCCGGCGCGCCTGTCCGCCGCCGACTGAGCGGCGGCTGGCGCGAAACTGCGCTACCCCCGCCGTCCGGCCGCCCGCCGCAGCCGCGCCTTGGGCTGTGGCGTCGTCGCGTCCAGCACCGCATGCAACGACGCGATCGTCTCCGGCGGCAGCCGCGGGATCAACTGCGCCATCCGGTTGGCCAGCGCCGTCTGCTCCGGCGTCAGCCCCGACGTATCCACCACCACGCGCGGATGCGACAGCCGGGCCAATTGCGCCATCTCCTCCGCCTCGTCCCAGATCAGGCCGAAAACATCGCACACCTGATGCACCAGCCCGGCACTCGGCGCTCCCCGCTTGCCATGCTCCAACGCCGATAAATAGGCCGACGAAACCTGCAACTGCGCCGCCAACGCCCGCAACGTCATCCCCCGCGCCGCCCGCAAGGCCCGCATGCGCGCGCCGAACGGAGTCATGGGGCGAGGTGCTCGGAAAGGAAGGCCAAGGGGCGTTGCCCCCTGGACCCCCACCAAGGGCAGAGCCCTTGGAACCCCTCACTTGGGGTGCCTTTGGCGGGAGGGGCCTGTCGGTCCTCTGTCCAAGGCTGAGCAGGCCCCTCCCGCCAAAGGCACCCTGAACGAATGGAGTCCAGAGGCTTCGCCTCTGGCGGGGTCGAGGGGCAGCGCCCCTCGCCTTGCTTCCTCCGCCCTCCGCCCATCACTTCGGCCGCCGCAGCAGCAGGCGCACGCTGCCGGGGTTGGCGGCGTGGGGGTGGGTTGCGGCGAGCACGAGGGGGCGCAGGGCGGGCAGGTTCAGCCAGAGCGGCAGTTCGCGGCGGATGACACCGCCGGTTTCGCCGGCGCCGCGCCCGGTGATGACTTCCACCACCCGCACCCGGTCGGCGTGGGCGGCGTGGAGGAAGGCGTGTAGGGCGTGGAAGGCGCGTTGGGCGGTGCGGCCGTGCAGGTCCAGCGTGCGGGTGGGGGCGAGCTTGCCGGAGCGGAAGCGGTTCCAGCTGCTGTTGTCCAGCCCGCCGGGGTGGGCGCCGATGCCCAGGGCCGGGGTAAGGGGCGCGGGTGGGCGCGGCTGCACCGGATGGGCGGGGTGGCGGATGGGTTCGGGCAGGGCGGCGATGTCGGCGGGGGCGGGGGGCGGCGGCACGGCGCGGCCGGGCAAGGGCGTCACGCGCTGGGCGTAGTTGGCCCATTCGGCGCGGTCATGGTCGGAAAGCGGGCGTGGCCGGCGGGCACTCACCCGGTTGCCGCTTGCCCGGTTGCCGTTTGGTCGTCGTCCAGCAGCACCACGTGCAGCCGGCGTGGCCCGTGCGCTCCCAACTCCAGGGTGGATTCGATGTCCGCCGAGCGCGACGGGCCGGTCACCCACATGACGTTGCGCGGCATGAAGCCGCCTGTCGCGTCATCGCGGTGTTCGGCACGCAGCAGGTCCCAGGCTTCCTCCATCGCGCCGACGATGCGGCTGGCGCGCAGCACCACGATGGCGGTGTCGCCGAGCAGGTTCAGCGTGGTGGGCCGCTGCGCCGTGGCGGGCAGCATCAGCGTGCCGGTCTCGGCCACGGCGGCATAGCCATGGGTCAGGCAGACCAGGTCGCTGGCCTCGGCCCGGCCGGGTCGCAGCGCCAGCATCGGGCGTTGCGACCAGTCGATCCTCTGGAGTTCCGGATGCGGGGCGATGGCGAAGTCGGTTGGCAGGTTGTTGGCGGCCAGGTAGTCGGCCACCGCCGCCGGCACGTCGGCCAGCGACGCGACGCGGGCCACGGTGCCGAACTCCTTCTCCACGTTGCGCACGAACAGCCCGACCTGCTCGGGCCGGGGCAACTGGCTGCGCGCCGGGATCAGGTGGCGCGGATGCGCGGACAGGCGGGCGCGCAGGGCAAGCTGCTGGTCGTCGGGCAGCGGCCCGCGCTTCAGGCCGCGGCGGATTGCGCCCAGGATCGCCTCGCGGCTCATACCTGGCCCTCGCGCTGCAGCCGGGCATAGCGGGCGAAGAAGGTCTCGCCTTCCGGTGCCGGCAGGTCGCGCCCGTCGGTCCAGCCGCCGGCGAAGGGCAGGCTGTGGAACCGCCCGCGCTTGCGCCCCATCCAGCCGAGCACCCGCGCCGCCACCCGCGTGGCCAGGCGATAGGCCGCCGGCCGCCGTGCGAACCAGCCCCACAGCGCCAGGTTCGTGCGCATGGTCTGCGGCGTGAGGTGGCGTTCGAACTCGCGCTCGCGCCAGTGCCGCATCAGCTTGGGCAGTGGGATCTTCACCGGGCACACGCTCTCGCATTTGCCGCAGAAGGTGCTGGCGTTGGGCAGGTGGCCGGCCTTGTCCACGCCGATCAGGCTGGGCGTCAGCACGCTGCCCATCGGGCCGGGATAGACCCAGCCATAGGCGTGTCCGCCGACGGTGAAATACACCGGGCAATGGTTCATGCAGGCGGCGCAGCGGATGCAGCGCAGCATCTCCTGGAACTCGGTGCCGATCATGCCGGTGCGGCCGTTGTCGACCACTACCACGTGATACTCCTCGGGCCCGTCGAGGTCGGCCGGCCGGCGCCCGCCGGTGGAGAACGTGGTGTAGACGCTCATGTCCTGCCCGGTGGCCGAGCGCGCCAGCAGGCGCAGCATGGCGCAGGCATCCTCCAGGGTCGGCACCACCTTCTCGATGCTCGCCAGCACGATATGCACGCGCGGCAGGGTCTGCGTCAGGTCGCCGTTGCCCTCGTTGGTGACAATCACGCTGCTGCCGGTCTCGGCGATCAGGAAGTTCGCGCCGGTGATGCCGACATCGGCGGCCAGGAACTTCTCGCGGAGCTTCTTGCGCGCCTCGGTCAGAATGTCGCGCCGCTCGCCGAACACCCGGTCCTCCGGCAGATCGGTGTGCACGGCGCGGAAACTTTCCTCCCAGTCCTCGCGGTTGAGGTGGAAGGCGGGGGCGATGATGTGGCTCGGCGGCTCGCGGCGGATCTGCAAAATGTACTCGCCGAGATCGGTCTCCACCGGCTCGATGCCGTGCTTTTCCAGGTGCTCGTTGATGCCCAGTTCCTCGGACACCATCGACTTGCCCTTGGTGACCGTCCGCGCCCCGGCCTTCTGGCAGATCGCCAGCACCGCCGCCCGGGCATCCTCCGCCGTGCTGCACCAATGCACCTGGCCGCCGGACCGCTCGACGTTGGCCGCCCAGGTTTCCAGGTAGAAGTCCAGGTTGGCCAAAGTGTGGTTCTTGATGTCGCGCCCGATGTCGCGCAACCGCTCGAACTCCGGCAACGCCGCCACCGCCGCCTCGCGCCGCCCGGCAAAGGAAGGGCGCGTGAAATTCAACGCCTTCTGCAACCCAACGTCAGCCAACGCATCCCGCGCGTTCTGCTTGAAGGCCGGACTGGTGGCGAGCATTACAGCCTCCGATCAGCGTGGGGTGCGGTGGAGCGGGCAGCCGGCATGTTGCCGAATGCGCGATGGCCCCCTCTCGCCGACGGCGACAAAGTCGGGGGTTCCAAGGGCACTGCCCTTGGCGGGGTCGAGGGGCAGCGCCCCTCGCCTTGCTGTCCTTGCCGGCCCATTCTACCCGCGCCCTTCGCCGATGGGTGGCACGTCATGGGTCATTCCGGCCAGGACTTCGGCGACATGGCGCACGCGGATGGGCGAGTTTTCGCGTTTCAGGCGGCCTGCCATGTTGAGCAGGCAGCCGAGGTCGCCGGCCAGCAGGGTATCGGCGCCGGTGGCGGTGATGTCGCGGGTTTTGTCGCTGACCATTCGGGTGGAGATTTCGGGGTATTTCACGCAGAACGTGCCGCCAAATCCGCAGCACACTTCGGGGTCGGCCATTTCCTTGAGCGTGAGGCCGCTGACGCTGGCGAGCAGGTCGCGGGGTTGCTGCTTGAGGCCGAGTTCGCGCAGGCCGGAGCAGCTGTCGTGGTAGGTGGCGGTGCCCTGATAGACGCCGGGCACGGTGGTGACCTTCATCACGTCGGCGAGGAAGGCGATGAGTTCGAAGGTTTTGGACTGCAGGATTTCGGCGCGGGCGCGCAGGTTGGGGTCGTTGTCGAACAGCCCGGCGAAGTGGTGGCTGATCATGCCGCCGCAGGAGCCGGAGGGCACGACCACGTAGTCGTAGGCTTCGAAGGCGTCGAGGATGCCGGCGGCGAGGTCGCGGGCGGTGGCGCGGTCGCCGGCATTGTAGGCGGGCTGGCCGCAGCAGGTCTGGGCGCTCGGCACCTCCACCTGGCAGCCGGCCTGTTCCAGCAGGCGGATGGCGGCGAAGCCGACCGTGGGGCGGTGCAGGTCCACCAGGCAGGTGACGAACAGGGCGACGCGGGGACGGTGGGACAGAGGGGGAGACAGCGGGGGGGCGGGGTGGGGCATAGCCCTATTCTAGGGCGTCGGCGGGAATTGGCGAGGGTGCGATCGCTGTCTCGGCGGCAAGCCGTGCCGTGGCGATGGCGACGTAGTCGGGGTCGATGTCGATGCCGATTGCGCGGGCCCCTTCGCGGCGGGCGGCGACCAGGGTGGTGCCGGTGCCCATGAACGGGTCGAGCACCAGGGGCGCGGGCTGGCCGTGCAGGCGGATGCACCATTGCGGCAGTTCGACGGGGAAGGTGCCGGGGTGGTGGAACTTCTGCGCCCGGCTGTTCACGGTGCGATAGGGGATGAACCAGGTGTTGCCCCGGCAGCGCAGGTCCTGGGCGTGGCCGCGGCGGGCGATGTTGGATTTGTCCTTGAACGGCACGCCGACCGCCAGGCGGTTGAGCGGCACGCGGCCGGAGCGGGTGAGGTGGAAGATGTGCTCGTGGGCGTGGTTGAGAAAGCGGCTGCCACCGACGGGCTTGTAGTGGCCGGACGAGTCGTCGCCGATGGCGATCGATTTCACCCAGGTGATATGGTTCTGCAATTCGAACAGCGGGCGCAGGCGCACGATCAGCTCGAAGGGCAGCCAGGGGCGGCTGGAGCTGCCGGATATGTTGAGGAAGAACGAGGCTTCGGGCTGCATCACCCGGCGCAGTTCGGTGCAGACAGCCACCATCCAGCCGAGATAGTCGGCTTCCTCCCGCTGGTCGCGGTATTGGCGGTAGCGCAGGTCGAGGTTGTAGGGCGGCGAGGTGACGACAACATCGATGCTGTCGGCCGGCAGGCTCGCCAGGACGGCGAGGCAGTCGCCGGTGATCAGCTGCTCGCGCTGGTGCCGCACCGCCTCAGCGGGGCAGCAGGACATAGACGGTTCCCGGCTGGCGCATCCGCCCGGCATGTTGTTCGGCCTGTGCTCCCCAGCCGAAGAAGACGTCGGCGCGGGTAGGGCCGCGGATGGCGCCGCCGACGTCCTGGGCCATCACCAGGCGGCGCAGGGGCTGGTCCGGCTGCAGCGCGTCCAGCGTGTCGAGCCAGACTGGGGTGCCGAGCGGCATATGGTCGCGGTCCACGGCCACCGAGCGCAGCGGCGTGAGGCTGGCGCCCATGGCGCCGGGCGGGCCTTCATCGGGGCGGATGCCCTGGATCTCGCGGAAGAAGATGTAGTTGGGGTTCTGGTCCATCACCGCCTCGGCCTCGGCGGGGTGGGCTTCCAGCCACGCGCGGATGCGCTGCATCGAGACGTCTTCGAGCTTCATCTCGCCACGGTCGACCAGGATGCGGCCGATCGGCACATAGGGCTGGTTGTTGCGCCCGGCATAGCCGACGCGAAGGGTGGAGCCGTCGGGCAGGCGGGCGCGGCCGGCGCCCTGGATGTGCAGGAAGAAGGCGTCGATCGGATCGGCGAGCCACAGCATCTCCAGCCGCTGGCGGGCCAGGGCGCCGCGATTGATCTGCGCGCGGGTGGGGAGCGGGGCGCCTTGCGCGTGGCCGCGGGGCAGGCGGAGCAGCGGGGTTTGGTATTCGCCCTGGCGGGTGCGGGAGGCGCGGAACTCCGGCTCGAAATAGCCGGTGACGAGGCCCTTGGTGCTGCCGTCCTGCGAGGCAAGGTGGGGCTGGAAGCCGCGTTCGAAAAAGGCGCGGGCGGCGGCGTCGTCGCCGGGGGGCAGGGTGCGAGCCTCGGCGCAGCGGGCTTGCAGGAGGGGGGCGGCGCCGGTCAGCTGGACGCAGCCGGCCAGGAAGGCGGGGATCGCCTCGCCGGCGCGGTCGGCAGACCATCCGGGCAACTGGCTGAACGACACCGGGGTGAAGGCGGCCCCGGGGGCCGGGGGCACGGCGATGCCGGTGGGGGGCAGGCCGGCCGTCTGGCGCGGGGCGCAGGCGACCAGCAGCAGGGGGAGCAGGACGGCGACGAGGGTCAGGGCCGGGAGGCGGCGGAGGTGCCGCCTGGGCTGAAGCGGCATCAGGCGCTGCGGGCGGCCACCAGCCGCCAAGTGGGGTCCGGCGAGTCTAGGTCGCGCTCGAAGGTCCAGGTGTCGCGGATTTCGGTGACCGCGTCGGTGCCGGCGACTTCCTTGCCGTCGCTGTCCAGCGTGAGGTTCACCTGGTCGCTGACGAAGGCCACGGTGATGGAGGCATGGCCGCCGCGCATTTCGGCCTGTTCGATGGTGGCCGAGGGGATGTCGTGGATTTCGGTGCGCTGGGTCTCGACGGCCTGCTCGCGGCCGGCGATGGCGCCGTCGAAGGCGGCGTAGGTGTCGTCGGACAGCAGCGGGCGCAGGGTGGTGCGGTCGCCGGCGGCGAAGGCGGTGACGATCATGCGAAATGCTCCCTCCGCCCCGTCGAGGAAGCGGGCGGGGGTGAAGGTGGAGTCGACCGCCTGCATTGCCGTGAGCGCCCGGCCGGCCGGGCTGGCGGGGTCGGGGAGTTCGCGGATGGTGGTCGTGGGCACCGGCTGGGGCGGTGCCGGGCCGGATGGGTCGTCCACCAGGCGCAGGTCGGGGCCTGGCCGGACCTCGGGCGGGCGCTCGAAGCCCTGCCTTTTGCCCAGGATGCCGCGCAGCCGCAGCACAAGGAATGCCGCGATCATGCCGAAAAGAATCAGGTCGATCGGGAAGCCGCCGGTGGCGCCCATAGTATGCATGTCTCCCTGCCCGCCGATGCGGGTTCCTAGACATAGGGAAGTCCGGGCCAGTTCACAACCGAAGGCGCGGCATTCGGGGCAGATGGGGGCATTGCAACGCGGCAATGCGGCCTGTATCCCGCCGTCATGATCCTTTTGCGGCACGCCCAGAGCGAGTTCAATCTGCATTTCACGGTCACGCGCCGCGACCCCGGCATCGTCGATCCGAAACTGACGCCGCTGGGGCACCAGCAGGCGCGCAGTGCGGCGGAGTCGCTGCGGGGGCAGGGGATACGGCGGATCATCACCTCGCCGTACACCCGGGCTTTGCAGACGGTGGCGCCGATTGCGCGGGCGCTGGAGGTGCCGGTTTTCATCAACCCGGTTGTGCGCGAGCGCTATGCCTTTGCCTGCGACGTGGGCAGCCCGCGGACCGAATTGGCGCGGCATTGGCCGGAGCTGGATTTTTCGGGCATCGAGGAGATCTGGTGGCCGGCGGTGGAGGAGCCGGCGGAGGGGATCGCCGGGCGGGCAGGGCTGTTCCGGGCCGAGATGGCGGCGCTGGCGGACTGGTCGGATACGCTGGTGGTCAGCCACTGGGGGTTCATCCTGGCGATGACCGGGGACAAGATCACCAATATCGAGCATCGCCGTTGCGACCCCACCCAGCCGGGGCCGCAAGAGATAAGCTGGCACCACGGCTAGGAGCGCGACTTTCGCTGCTGGTGCCGCTGTGCTACCGCGCGGCCATTCGATCGTTCATGGAGAAGATCATGTCGGACACCAAAGCCCCGAACGGCGCGCCGAACGGTGCACCGCCTGATGCCCAGCCTGTGCCGCCGCTGGTGGTGAACATCCAGTACATCAAGGATTTGTCCTTCGAGGTGCCGGGGGCGCCGGCGGTGTTCACGACGCTGCGGAGCGCGCCGCGGGTGGACATCAACCTGGACGTGCAGGCACGGCGGATTGCCGAGGGGCAGAACGCGTTCGAGGTGACGCTGACGGTGCGGGCCGAGGCGCATGACCCGAACGGGACCGCCGGGGAGAGCCGGGTGTTCCTGGCGGAACTGGCCTATGCCGGGGTGTTCACGCTGACCGGGCTGCCGGACGAGACGATCGAGCCGGTGCTGCTGGTAGAATGCCCGCGCATTCTGTTCCCGTTCGCGCGCAACATCCTCGCGGACGTGACGCGGGATGGCGGGTTTCCGCCGGTGCTGGTGCAGCCGATCGATTTCCTGGCGCTGTGGCAGAGCCGGCGCGGGCAGCAGCCGGGCGGCACCGCGACCGCCTGACCGGGCCTGGCAGCGATACGGATATTGACGCCCTGTCCCTGAAGGGGGGCAGGGCGTTGTTCTTTTGTGCCTATAATATTGCGATATAGAAACATTAAACACATGCGGAGATCGGCGGATCAGGAGGGGCGATTTTGGCTGGGTGTCAACGGCGGTGGAAAAACCGGCCAGATGGCGGCGCAAAAGTCTACCATCTCTACTGTTCTGAACCATTCTGGTGATTCACAACGGGCTTGAGCCGTGCGAATCTGCGTTCATGAGACAAACAGTATGCGTGATCGTGAGTGCATCGGACAGAGAGCGGCTGGAGACGTTGACTGCGGACCGCAACCGACAGCGCAAGCACGTCGAGCGGGCTGAGGTTGTCCTTGGCTCGGCTGGCGGCGGGCCTGTGCAGCGAATTGCCGAGCAAGTCGGCGTCAGTCGTCCGATGGTCTGGCGTTGGCAGCAGCGCTTTGCCGAGGCGGGCGTAGACGGGCTGCTGCGCGACAAGACCCGTAAGCCCGGCAAGCCGCCCATTTTAGCGGAAACTGTTGCACACGTCGTGGCGCTGACCTGCGGCAAGCCTTTGGGGGAGGTCACGCAGTGGACCGGCCGGGCGATGGCCAAGGCTGCGGGCATTTCGCTCACGTCGGTGCAGCGCATCTGGCGGGCGCATGACCTCAAGCCGCACCGGGTCGGCAGCTTCAAGCGGTCACGTGATCCGCATTTCGCCGACAAGCTGATCGACGTGGTGGGCCTCTATCTCGCGACTCCCGCCCATGCGGTGGTGTTGTCCATCGACGAGAAGAGCCAAATCCAGGCGCTGGACCGCACTCAGTTGGGGCTTCCGCTCAAGCCTGGCCGCCGCGCCACCATGACGCACGACTATATAAGACACGGTACAACGACGCTGTTCGCGGCGCTCAACGTGCTCGATGGGACGGTGATCGGTCGCTGTATGCAGCGCCACAGGCACGAGGAGTTCATCCGCTTTCTCAACACCGTCGAACGTGAGGTTCCGGCCAGCAAGACGATCGAGGCAGTGGTCGACAACTACGCGACCCATAAGCACCCAAAGGTCAAAGCCTGGCTGGCACGCCACCCCCGCTGGACGTTCCATTTCACCCCTACCTCCGGCTCCTGGCTCAACGCGGTCGAGAACTTCTTCTCCGTGCTGACCCGAAAACGCATCCGGCGCGGCACCTTTCATTCGCTCATCGACTTGCAGGCAGCCATCAAGCGCTACCTCGCCGAGCATAACAAAGAACCAAAGCCCTTCGTCTGGACCGCATCAGCAGCCTCGAT
>Ga0105053_10000885_pt1 | contig 48650 bp, 52 predicted proteins | sample BON01_FD_78093 | JGI IMG/M metagenome (GOLD analysis project Ga0105053, IMG submission 78093) | Freshwater microbial communities from Lake Bonney liftoff mats and glacier meltwater in Antarctica - BON-01 | ecosystem: Environmental > Aquatic > Freshwater > Ice > Glacier meltwater | place: Lake... | reverse complement strand
GCATCCCAACGAGCGCGGTCGCGTCGTCGCTACGGTAAATAACGGACAAGGGTCTCTCCTTCAGCAAGTGGTCAGATACCTGCAGAATGGCGAGGCCCTTGGCCGCGTTGGTGGACCCCTATCCCGGGGCCCGAAACTCACACCGCCCCACACCCCAACGCGAAGAGCCCCATTTCGGGGAATTTCAGGAGAAGACGACAGTTTTTCGGCCGCGGACGATCACGCGGTGCTCGACATGGGCGCGCACGGCGCGGGCGAGCACGATCGTTTCGAGGTCGCGGCCCCGTGACGTGAGGCGGGCGACGTCGTCGCGGTGCGTGACGTGTGCGGTGTCCTGCTCGATGATCGGGCCCTCGTCGAGGTCGGCGGTGGCGTAGTGGGCAGTGGCGCCGATGAGCTTCACGCCGCGGTCGTAGGCCTGGCGGTACGGGTTGGCGCCGATGAAGGCCGGCAGGAACGAGTGGTGGATGTTGATGATTCGGTTCGGGTGCGCCGCGACGAAACGGTCGCTGAGGATCTGCATGTAGCGCGCCATCACGACCAGCTCGACGCCGTGGTCGGCGAGCGCGGCGAGTACCTGGTTCTCCTGCTGGGACTTCGTTTCGATTGTGACGGGGAAGTGCAGGTACGGCACCCCCATGTGCTCGGCGATGCCGGCGTGGTCGGGATGGTTCGACACGATGACGCGCAGGTCCATCGGCAGTTCGCCGCTGCGCCAGCGGGTGAGCAGGTCGTAGAGACAGTGCGGCTGCTTCGACGCCATGAGCGCCGTCGGCGTGTGGGTGTCGGTGAAGCGGAGGTCGACCGTCATGCCGAGACGTTCGGCGACCGGTGCGAAGGCATCGACGATGTGGTCGCGGGCGAGGCCGAATCCGTCGAGGTCGAACTCGACGCGCTGGAAGAAGACGGCGTCGCCGCTGCCGCTGCCGGTGCCCGGGTCGACGTGTTGCTCGGCGTGCACGATGTTGCCGTGATGATCGGCGAGAAACTGCGCAGTGGCGGCGACGACACCGGGTTGATCGGGGCACGAGAGCAACAAGACAGCGGTCACGGTCATGGTTCTACCGGCGATTTCAGGGCAGGTGGTGGCCAAGAGCGAAGCACGCCACGGCCGTGGCCGCAGCTGCGTTGAGCGAGTCGACGCCCGCAGCCATCGGAATGCGCACGGGCGTGGCCAGTGCGAGCAGTTCGTCGCTGAGTCCCGAGCGTTCTGACCCGATCATGATCGCGAGGCGGTCCCCCGGTGCGACCGACCCGATCGGAACGGCGTCGGGGTCAGGAGTCATCGCATAGAACTCGATGCCTGCCAGGTCTCGGAGTTCTCCAGCGAGGTCGGTGGTGCGGGCGTGGGGGAGCGAGAAGGCGGTGCCCATGCCCACACGGAGCGATCGGCGTGAAAGCGGGTCGGCACTGGTGTGGTCGAGGATCAGTCCGTCCCAACCGAGCGCCGCGGCGTTGCGGATGATCGATCCGATGTTGGTCGGGTTGTCGACGGCCTCGACGATCACCAGCCGGTGTGAGGTCGCCGCGAGCTCGGCAACGGTCGGCCGCGCGGGTCGATCGAAGAGCGCGATGATCGACAGCGGGATCCCGAGTTTCGCGACGACACTGCGGACCGCAGTGCCTCCGCCGTAGACGGGGCAGTCGAGGAGCTCGGCGACGTCGGGAACCCGCTCGATGTCGACGAGGGCAGCGACGGGGCGACAGCCGGCGGCGAGTGCTCGCTCGACGACGAGGTCGCCCTCGGCGAGGAACATTCCGGCGCCCGCGTCGTTGCGTTTGTCGGCCCGATTGGCCAAGCCACGCTCGTTGAGCCGGAACTGCCGGTAGCGAGGGTCGTCGGCGTCCTCGATCGGGATCACCCGCATCGGTACCCCGCCAAGCAGGTGTTTGTGTGCGGATTCGGGTGGCCGGTTCCACCGGGATTGCAACGCGAACGAGATGGGGTGGGCTGGCAGGTGTTTGTGTGCGGATTCGGGTGGCCGGTTCCACCGGGATTGCAACGCAAACGGTAGGGGGTCGGCTTGGTCATCAGAAGTGGTACGGGTAGGGCGACCAGTCGGGCGGGCGCTTCTCGAGGAAGCTGTCGCGACCCTCTTGCGCTTCGTCGCTGGCGTACGCGAGTCGGGTTGCCTCGCCGGCGAACACCTGCTGGCCGACCAGGCCGTCGTCGATCAGGTTGAACGAGAACTTCAGCATCCGTTGCGCCGTTGGACTCTTCGCGCAGATCTCTCGCCCCCACTGCAGAGCCGTCGCCTCCAGCTCGGCGTGCGGGATCGACGCGTTGACGGCCCCCATCGCCACCATGTCGTCGGCGGTGTACTCGCGCCCGAGGAAGAAGATCTCGCGGGCGAACTTCTGGCCGACCTGACGGGCGAGGTAGGCCGATCCGAACCCGCCGTCGAAGCTCGCCACGTCGGCATCGGTCTGCTTGAAGCGGGCGTGCTCGGTGCTGGCCAGCGTGAGATCGGACACCACGTGCAGCGAATGTCCGCCGCCGGCCGCCCATCCCGGAACCACAGCGATCACCACTTTCGGCATGAACCGGATCAGACGCTGCACCTCCAGGATGTGCAGCCGCCCAGCCCGGCCCGGCTCGATGGTGTCGGCGGTCTCATCGGTGGCGTACTTGTAGCCGTCCTTGCCACGGATGCGCTGGTCGCCGCCCGAACAGAACGCCCACCCGCCGTCCTTCGGCGACGGGCCGTTGCCGGTGAGCAGCACACAGCCGACATCGGTGGACATGCGGGCGTGGTCGAGTGCCGTGTACAACTCGTCGACGGTGTGCGGACGGAACGCGTTACGGATCTCCGGCCGGTGGAACGCGATACGCACCACCCCGGCGTCGACGGCGCGGTGATAGGTGATGTCGGTGAACTCGAAGCCGTCGACGACCCGCCACGCGGCAGGGTCGAAGATCTCGGACACGGGATCACCGGAGGAAGAGCCATCGTTCGCCATCACCCCATGTTGGCCCATCGGGTACCGTTCGCCCATGCCGCACGTTGAGGTCAACGGACAACGCATCTGGTTCGAGGACACCGGGGGCGACGGGCCACCCGTCATTCTCGCCCACGGATTTCTGATGGACAGCGAGATGTTCGTCCACCAGGTGGCCGCTCTGCGAGACCAGTACCGCGTGATCACGTGGGACGAACGGGGCTTCGGTCGCACCGAATACGACGGCGAACCCTTCAGCTACTGGGACTCCGCCGCCGACTGTCTCGGTCTGCTCGACCACCTCGGCATCGACCGCGCCGTCGTCGGCGGCATGAGCCAGGGAGGCTTCCTCTCGCTGCGGGTGGCACTCACCGCTCCCGAGCGGGTGCGGGCGTTGATCCTGCTCGACACCCAGGCCGGCACCGAGGACCACGAGGTCGTTCCCGCCTACGAGGGCATGCGTGACACGTGGTTGGCCGCTGGGCCGGTCGACGAGCTGGTGGGGGCGATCGCCGGCCTCATCATCTCCGACCCCGACGAGAGTCCGGTGTGGATCGCGAAGTGGAAGCAGCGACCGAACGACTTCATCCAGCAGCCCTTCGCCACCCTGATGTCGCGCGACGATGTCACCGGGCGCCTGGGTGAGATCACGTGCCCGGCCATTGTCGTGCACGGCACCGAGGACGTGTCGATCTCGATGGACAAGGCCGAGACGCTCGCTGCCGGCCTCTCCGGCTGCGACGGGGTCGTGAAGGTCGGCGGCGCCCATGCGGCGAACCTCACCAACCCCGGCCCGGTCAACGACGCACTGCTCGCATTCCTCTCCGGTCTCCCCGACTGACCGATGGCGCGTATCGAAGTCGTCGGTGTCGGCGGGCTCCCCGAGATCGAATCCGGCGACGACCTCGCCGCTCAGATCTTCGAGGCGGCCAGCACGAACGGTGATCCGCTCGTCGATCGCGACATCGTGGTGGTCACGTCGAAGATCGTGTCGAAGGCCGAGGGCTGCGCCATCGATCTCGACGACATCGAACCGTCTCCGCTCGCCGTGTCGTGGGCCGAGCGGTGGGACAAGGATCCGCGTGTCGTCGAGGTGGTGTTGCGCGAGTCGAAGCGGATCATCCGTCAGATCGGCCCGGTACTGATCACCGAGACCCATCACGGGTTCTGCTGCGCCAACTCGGGCGTCGACCAGTCGTCGAGCGGGGCGCACGGGCGGGTGCTCGTGCTGCCGAAGGATTCCGATGCGTCCGCTCGCCGGTTCCGCGACCGTTTCGCCGAACTCGGCGTCGATGTGGCCGTGATCATCAGCGACACCTTCGGTCGACCGTGGCGTGAAGGCCAGACCGACATCGCGATCGGGGTCGCCGGGATGCATCCGCTGCGCAGCTACATCGGTGAGGTCGACCCGCACGGCCACGAGTTCCGCGTGCAGGAGATCTGCACCGTCGACGAACTCACCGCCGCTGCGGAGTTGGTGAAGGGCAACACCAGCCGAGTTCCCGTGGCCGTCGTGCGCGGCTACGAATGGGCCACCGACGACACCGCCTCCATGGCGCCCGTGCTCCGAGACTCCGAATGCGACCTCTTCCGCTGAGTGGTGCTCAGCCGGTGAGGTCCTTCGCGATGCCGTAGAAGTAGTTGCCTGACAGCCCGAGGGAGTCGACGTCGATGCGTTCGTCGTTGCCGTGGAATCGTGAGCCGAACGTGGCGAGATCCATCTTCGGCGAGTACAACCCGGCGCCGTACGCGGTGACGCCGCGCTCGCGGTAGAAGCGGGCGTCGGTGCCGCCGACGATGAGGCCGGGTACGAGATCGGCTCCCGGATACGCCACCTGGGTGTGCTTGGTGACGGTCTCCCACAGCAGGTTGCCCGGCCCGAACTCGGACGCCGTGGGGTCGCTGTGTTGCAGCACGGTGATGTCGACCTGGTCGAACATGTCGCCGAGCGCGTCGCGCAGCATTGCCTCGACGTCGGCGCGGGTGGTGCCGGGCACGGTGCGGATGTCGACGTCGAGGTCGACCACGTCGGGGATGGTGTTCGTCTTCTGACCACCGTGGAGGACGTTCGGGGAGATCGTGGTGTGGGTCTCGGCGTGACACATCCGGGCGACCGGTACGGGCAGTTGTTCGAGCGTCGAGTAGATCTGTTCGGCCGAGGTGAGCCCGTCACGAAGTTCGTCGGGCAGCGGCATCGAGGCCACCTGGGCACGCCAGATGTCGTCGATGTGGGGTGCGGTGCGGTATTCGGCGAGGCGGCGCACGATTTCGGCGGCCTTGATCAGTGCGTTGTCGGCACCGAATGGCGCCGAGCCGTGGCCCGGCGTGCCGTGCACCCGCAGTCGGCGCCAAGCGATCCCCTTCTCGCCGACGTTGACGGTGACCGTGCGATGCCCGTGGTCGTCCGCGCTCGACCAGCCACCCAGTTCGGTGAGCACGTAGTCGGCGGCGATGGCATCCCAGTGGTGTTCGACCATCCATTCGGCGCCCCATTTGCCGCCGGCTTCTTCGTCGCCCACGCCGAAGTAGACGAGGTCACCCTTCGGCCGGAAGCCCTCGGTGGCGAGTCGACGGAACGCGACCGCCATCGACGAGGTGAGGTTCAGCATGTCGATCGCACCGCGACCCCAGACTTCTCCGTCGATCATCTCGCCGCCGAACGGATCTTCGCGCCAGCCGTCGGGATTCACCGGAACCACGTCGGTATGGCCCATCAGACACAACGACGGAGCATCGGGATCAGTGCCCTGGATGCGCGCCACCATCGAGTCGCGTCCCTCGCGAGGGGTGAATCGTTCGACCTCGAGTCCGGCTCCCTCGAGATAGGTCGTGAGCAGATCGGAGTTGCGGGTCTCGTTGCCGGAGTCGGGAGTCCCGTCGTTGACGCAGGCGTTGCGGATCAGTGCCTGCAGCAGCTCGGTGGTCGGTCCGGTGAACTCGTCGGGGGAGGCCATGTCTGCACGTTAGTGCTGAGCCCCACGACGCTTCACGAGAGCGGGTCCGGTCGCCCGATACCCATGACGATCGTTCGCCACACGGTGTCGACTCGCGACGGGTCGAGCTGCGTGGTGGTTCCTCCGATCAAGCCGGTCAACCACTCGTCGAGCCGCTGACCCTCCACCAACTTGTCACGGTGGACGAGATCGTCCGCTGCGGGTTGTCTCGACGTCGGCGTGCCCCAGTAGACGTTGGCCGACAAGTTGCGGGATGTGCTGGCCGCCCGCAACAGCTCGTCGATCGGTCCGTGCGCGATCGCTGCCTCGCTGATGAGTTGGGCGTCGCTGCGTGCGCCGAGCAGCAGGAGGGTTCCGGTCGATCGGCGACCGGCGGAATGATGATGCCGAAACGTCCGATGGCCGATGATCAGTCGAGTCGGCGGAGCGGCCCGTCACCGACCACGTGGGGCAGCAACCGGATCACCGCGTCGGTGACGACTGCGCCGGCGTCGGACACGATGACGGGATTGAGGTCGAGTTCGGCGATCTGGGGGTGGTCGGAGGCGAGCTGCGCTGCGGCCACGATGGCGTCGACCAGGGCCGACGAGTCGAAATCGGCGTTGTCGAGAGCCGTGGTGAGGCGGGTTTCGGTGAGCATCGTGGCTGCACTCGCTGGCGAAACCGGCGCGAGGCGGCTCGTGTGGTCGTCGATCGCCTCGGCTTGAGCTCCGCCGAGGCCGACCGACACGATCGCGCCGAGACGATCATCGAGCTCGCAGCGGATGCGGACGTCGAGGCCGGGCGAGGTCATGGCCTGCACGATGAGCTCCTGTGCATCGTCACCGAGCGACTCACGCATGATTTCGATTGCTTCGCTCACATCGCTGTCCTTGGCGAGATCGAGCGCGACGCCAGCACGAGCCGAGCGACCCGGGCGACGATGCACCGCTTTGACGGCGACCGGGAATCCGATCTCGTGTGCGTCGCGAACAGCGTCGTCGGGGTTGGTCTCGGTGGCTGCTGCCATGTCGATGCCGTAGGCCGCGAGCAGGCGACGCTTGGTGGCGAGGTCGATCTCGGCCTCGACTGCAGTGTCGGCGTCGAGGCCTCCGACCGCTTCGATGATGATGGCATGCGCTGCAGCGGGGTTGACCGGCCGGGCGATGTCGGGCGGAGCGTCGGCTTCGTCGCGCCGCCACCGTGCATAGGCGTACGAGCGTCCGAGGACGGCGGCGGCCTGTTCGGGGAACGTGAACGCCGGCACGCTCGAACCTGGAATGACCGGTCCGTCCGCGCCACCGAGCAGCACCGCGATCACCGGTTTTGATGCGCCTCGGGCGGCGGCGTCGATCTCGCGGGCCGCAGCATCGACGTCCTCTGCGACTGCCGGCGCATAGATGACCAGCACACCGTCGACTGCGTCGCTGTCGAGGGCCGCGGTGATCGCGGCGGGGTAGTCGGAAGCTGCCGCGCTCCAGTCGAGCGGGAGGGGCCCGTCGACCGGTTCGAGGCCGGCCGATCCGAGTGCTGCCCGAGCGAGTGTTCCCGGGCTACGAGAGTTGGTGACGACGGCAACGCTGGGCCCCTCCAACACGGGTTGGGTGGCCATCACCCGAACGGTCTCGAGTAGCGCCGGCACCGTGGGAACCTCGATCAGCCCTGCCTGTTGGTAGAGAGCGCCGCCCATTTCGCCGGTGGCTGCCGAGCCAGTGCGCACGGCGACGATGGGCTTGTCCCGCGACACCCGCCGGGCGATGCGGGCGAACTTGCGCGGGTTGCCGAAGGACTCGGTGTACATCGCGATGATGGTGGTGTTGTCGTCCTGTTCCCAGAACTGCAGGAGGTCGTTGGCCGAGATGTCGCTCTTGTCGCCGAGCGACACGAACCACGACACGCCGAGATCGAGGTCGCGGGCCTTGCGCAGGAACGACCCACCGAGCGAGCCCGACTGCATCGAGATCGCCAGTCCGCCCGCAGGCAGGGCGACGTCGACGAGTGCGGCCTGGAGTCGGGTCTCGGGGCGCGGTGACGCGATGCCCATGCTCGACGGCCCGATGATGCGCAGGCCGTTGCGACGGGCCCGTGTGACCAGGGCGACGACGTCGATATCGGTGCCCTCGACCGAGGTGACGATCACCGCGCCACGCATGCGCTTGGTGATGCACGCGTCGATCGTGGCGAGGAGGTCGTGTGCGGGCACGGCGACGATGGCGAGCGATACCTCGTCGGGCAGTTCGTCGATGGTTCGACAGCACGGGTGTCCGTGGACGGTGTCGTGGCGGGGATTCACCGCGTAGGTCGGTACGTCGACGCTCTTGGCCACGTTGCGCCAGATCGCGTCGCCCACCGAGCCAGGTCGTTCGGAGGCGCCGATCACAGCGATGGCACGAGGTAGCAAGATGCGAGCCACCGCCCGCGAGTCGGCGCGTTGTTCGCGACGTTCGACACTGTCGAGGAACTGGTCGGTGTCGGCGAGTTCCCAGTCGAGGTCGACCACACCGGAATCGAACCGCCGCTGGAGTGGCCATCCGGCCTTGGCGAACACGGCGAGCATCGCCCGGTTATCGCCCAACACCTCGGCGGTGAAGCGCTCGATGCCGTTCGAGCGGGCGATGGCGGCGAGGTGTTCGAGCAGCAGGGTGGCGATGCCGGCGCCTTGATGGTCGTCGCCGACCATGAACGCGGCTTCGGCCTCGTTGCGGCCCGCCCAGCGTTCGTAACTCGCCCACGCGATGAACTCGTCGTGCGACTCCACCACGAGCGCAGCCCGATCGACCATGTCGACGTCGGTGAAATGCAGGAGTTCCTTTTCGCTGAGCTCGGGTTTGGGCGAGAAGTACCGGCGGTAGATGCTGTCGGACGATTGGCGTTTGTGGAACGCGGCGAGGGCGGGGCGATCGTGGATCGTCAGTGGGCGGATGAACACGGTGTCGCCGTTGCCGAGCACCACTGTGGATGCCCAGGGGGACTCGGAGGTGGGCGCACTGCTCATCAGTCCAGCATGGCAGCTCCGCTCGGTGTCGGGTGCCGCTGTGACGTCTGTTGGGTAGGGCGTTCGAGTGCCTAGGGTGGGACCGTGGCAGCGCCCATTCTCGTCTTCGCGAACGCCGAACTCGACCAGCACACGACACCCGAGTGGCACCCCGAACGCCCGGGGCGACTGAATGCGTCGCTCTCGGGGATCGCAGCGGCCGGATTGGTCGACGCTGTCGAGTTCCGGGAACCACGCCTGGCCACGGTGGCCGAGCTGGAACGTGTGCATGCACCCGGTTATGTGGCACAGCTCGAACGCTTCTGCCAGCGCGGCGGTGGCGATCTCGATCCCGACACGTTTGCCTCGCCCGGGTCGTGGGACACCGCGCGCCGCGCCGCCGGGGCCGTCCTCGATGCCGTGGATGCGCTCGATGCCGGTTCGTGTGATGTGGCGTTCGCGGCGGGCCGTCCGCCTGGGCATCATGCCGTAGCCGATCGGGCAATGGGCTTCTGCCTCGTGAACAACGTTGCCGTCGCCGCAGCGAAACTTGCGGCGGACGGACATCGGGTCGCGATCGTCGACTGGGATGTCCACCACGGCAACGGCACCCAGGACATCTTCTACGACGACCCGAACGTGTTGTACGTGTCGACCCACGAGTCACCGCTGTATCCCGGCAGCGGTCGCGCCGACGAGACCGGCGGCCCGGGTGCGCCGATGTCGAATCTGAACCTGCCTTTCCCCGCCGGAACCCGTGGCGACGTGTTCCGCCGTGCGGTCGACGAAGTGATCGCTCCGGTGGTCGAGCGGTTCGCTCCCGACTGGTTGTTCATCTCGGCGGGCTTCGACGCGCATCGCAACGATCCGTTGGCGGGGCTGGAGTTGACCTCGGCTGATTATGCCGACCTGGCGATCCGGCTGCAGCAGCTCGCCCCGGCCCGTCGCACGGTGGTGGTGTTGGAGGGCGGCTACGACTTCGACGCGTTGTCGCTCTCGACCGGTTCCACGCTGTCGGCGCTGATCGGCGAGACCTACCGGCCCGAAGCGGTCTCTACCGGCGAGATCGGGCTCCCCACGATCGCCGCCGCCCGGCAACGCTGGGATCTCGCCTGACGGTTCCTCACCGGGGACTGCGGTCGGGGCGGCCCCGGCCGATGCCGAGGTCGTCGGCGATTGCGGGAACCACCCGGTCGCACACGGCGCCGCCGGTGGACGGCGAGCCTCCGGCGACCGTTGCCGCAACCACGGTCCGGCCGCCTTCGAGCACCCAGGCGCATGCCGTTGCTCCGTCGACACTGCCAGTGTGGCCCCAGCCGTACTGATCGACGATCAGCCCGGGCCACGTGAGCACTTCGAGGTCTGCGGTGGTCACCGCGGCCAACACCGATGCGATGTCGTCGGTGGACACGATGAACGTGCCCGCCCCACCGAGGCGCGACAGCCGCTCGACTCCGAGGCGGTACTCGACATCGCTCGGGAGCTGCCCGTCGGTGGAGAGGTGGATCCCCGTGAGTCCGAGGGGATCGAGCAGGAGGGCTTGCGCAGCCTCGTCGAGTGGGAGCCCGGTCGAGTGCTCGACCAGCAGGCCCAGCGCGCAGTAGTTGCCGTTCGAATACGTCCATCCGCCGCGCGTGCTCGACGGAGGCCCATCGAGCAGCCACGGCACGAACGTGGCGCAGTCGATGGCGCCGTCGAACCATGCCGAGCGGGCCACGGGCATTCCCGACGTGTGGGCCAACAGCTCACGCGGGGTGGCGTCGGCCCAACCCGGATGCGCTGCGGTGGCGATCTCTGACCACGGTACGGGTGCGTCGACGTCGATGAGTCCGGCTTGATCGAGTCGGGCGATCACGAGCGCCGTCAGCAGCTTGCTCACGCTGGCGATCACCATCGGTGAGTCGGAGGTGGCCGCCGCCCCGTCGATCGTGGCGCCCGACGCACGCAGGAGCGCCACTCGCCGGTCGCGGATGACCGTCATCGTGACTGCTGGGTTGGATCTCGCGAGGGTGTCGAACGCGCTGTTGGCGTTCGTCATCGCCGGATCGGGCAGCGGCTCGACGGTGATGGTCGTCGGCGGTGTGGTGGTCGATGTGGTCGTGGTCGATCTGGTCGATCTGGTCGAGGTGGTCGTGGTGGTCGCGCTCGCGGCGATGGTCGATGTGGCCGTCGAATCGACGGTCGGGTCGACTGGCGCCGAGTCATCCGAACTCGCAGCTGACCGGTCGGAACACGCGGTGGTCAGGAGGAGCCCGACCAGGAAAGCAGTCGTTTGCCAGCGCACTCCGTCACGTTAGGCAGCCTGCCCGGCGAGTCGCGGCCACTAGCGTCGAACCCGATGAGCTGGGAACTGAGCGACGACCACGAACTCCTGCGGGCCACGGTGCGGGAGTTCGCCGAGAGCCGAATCGCTCCGCACGCTGCCGACTGGGATCGAACCTGCCACTTCCCAGTCGATGTGGTGCGCGAGATGGGCGAGCTCGGATTGTTCGGCATCGTGTTTCCCGAGCGGTGGGGTGGCGGTGGCGGTGACTTCGCCTCGCTGTGTGTCGCCATCGAGGAGTTGGGGCGAGTCGATCAGTCGATGGGCATCACATTGTCGGCCGGCGTCGGCCTCGGTGCGAATCCGATCTTCCGCTTCGGGACCGACGAACAGCGAGACCGGTGGCTCCCTGACCTCGTCGCCGGACGGGCGCTCGGGGCATTCGGCCTGACCGAGCCAGACGGTGGATCCGATGCCGGAGCCACACGCACCCGGGCGGTGCTCGATGGTGACGAGTGGGTGCTGAACGGCTCGAAGGCGTTCATCACCAACTGCGGCACCGACATCACCTCGATCGTCACCGCCACGGCCCGAACCGACGACGGGATCTCGGCGTTCATCGTGCCGGCGGGGACGCCGGGCATGATCATCGAGCCGGCCTACGACAAGCTCGGCTGGCACGCCAGCGACACCCACGGCATCACGTTCGTCGACTGCCGCGTCCCGGCGGAGAACCTGTTGGGCGCTCCGGGGAAGGGTTTCCGCAACTTCCTGTCGATCCTCGACGACGGCCGAATCGCGATCTCCGCTCTGGCGCTCGGTTCGGCTCGGGCGTGCCTCGAGGCGTCGGTCGAGTACGCCAAGCAGCGCCATGCGTTCGGCGGCCCGATCGGGCGGTTCCAAGGGCTGGCGTTCCAATTGTCCGACCTCGCAGTGCAGGTCGAGAACTCCCACAACCTCACCTACAAGGCCGCATGGTTGAAGGACCAGGGCCGCCCGATCGGACAGGCAGCGGCGATGGCCAAGCTGTACACGACCGAGGCGGCGATGGATGCGGCCCGGGTGGCCACGCAGGTGTTCGGCGGCATGGGCTTCATGGAGGAGACGCCGATCGTGCGGTTCTATCGTGACGCCAAGATCCTCGAAGTGGGCGAAGGCACGAGCGAGATCCAGCGCCTCGTGATCGCCCGCAACCTCGGCCTCCCCGTCGAGTGAACTGTCACACGGTGCCGGGCCTACTGTGACAGTTCAGTGGTTGCCGAATCGTGAACTGTCACGTTAGGCCCGGCACCGTGTGACAGTTCAGTGGGCGGACCAGAAGGTGGTGAGGGCGTCGGCGACGGGGTCGATGTCGGCCACCATCCACCAGTGGCTGCGCCCGTCGAGGCGGAGCACCTCGGCGCCGAGGCGCTCCGCAACGGCGTTCGACAGTTCGGACGACACGTACGCATCGAGTTCGGCATCTACGATCAAACCGGGCGGAAGATCCATCGCTGCGAGTCGGTCGCCGAGTTGGCGGACTGCGGGTTGAGACCCGGTTCGGTAGAGGCGTAACACGCATCGGCCCATCTCGGCGTCGAGGCCGTCTGCGAGCGCCGGCGCGATGTCGTCGGGGAGCCCCAGCCCGACGAACAGCGCCAGCTTGTCGTCGTCCGACGCTTCCGTCATGCCGGCAACGACCTGTTCACCGATATCAGGCGTCTGCCAGGCCTGGGCCATGTCGTGCCACGTGTAGTCGGCGTGCAGGATGCCGGCGATGTCGCCAACCCAGGTGCGCGCCAGATCGGGCCGGCGGGCGAGGGCGCCGTACACGTGTCCAGCACCCCAATCGTGGCCGAGCAGGTCGATCTCGGAGCCGGTCGATCGAATTGCATCGAGTTCGCCGACGAGCCAGTCGGCGTAGGAGTCCATCGTGGGATCGAAGTCGACCGGTACCGGAGCACCGAAACCGGGGGGTGAGAGCGTGATCACGTCGGGCCGGCCCCGATCGGCAAGGGCTGCGGTGAGCGGACCCCAGATCGCCGAGGTCTCGGGATTGCCGTGGACGAGCACGACGGTGCGTTCTGCCATGCGCCGAAGGTACTCAGCGTGAGCAACAACGTCGCGCCCGTGCGTCCGTGCTCACGCTGACAGCAAGAAGACAGGCACCCCGTACGGTGGCGGCGCATGGAGATCTCGATGACGTCTCGACTCGCACGCCGACTGGGTTCGGTGCTCGAACCAGTGGTCGGACAGGTGTATTTCTCGCCCGAGTGCCATCAGAACTATGTCGCCCTCGGCTTCGACCCGAGCCCCGGTGATGCCAACGGTGTGGCGCTCCCCGATGGGCCGGCCTACTTCGCGAGTCGCGGCAGCCTGCTCGGCCAGGTGTCGGGTGAGGTGATCGCCGCCGCGTTCGGCGTGTTCAGCGCTGCGGTGGTGGTGCCGTCGGTGCAGCTGGCATGGACCCGAACCGACGCCGACACGATCCGTTCCGCCAGGGCCGATGGTGCCGTGGGGCAGCTCCGACGTCTGATCGGCGACCGGCCCGATGGCGTCGAGCGGGCGCTGGAACTCTTGCAGCGCGCCGCCGCAATGCTGCCGATCAACGGACGCCATCTCGCGGCGGGTATCGCGGCGCTCGACGTGCCCGACGACCCGCTCGCAGCGGTGTGGCATGTCGGCGACTTCCTGCGCGAGTACCGCGGCGACTGCCACAACGCCGCCTGGGTGGCAGCCGGTCTCACCGCCACCGACATCGGGATGCTCACCGAGCTGTCGTGGGGGATGCCGCTGCGCAGCTACAGCCGGACCCGTGGTTGGAGCGTCGACGAGTTCGACCGATCCGAGCACCATCTGCGCGACCTCGGCCATCTCGAGGGTGAAGGCCCGGACACGCGTCTCTCGCAGCAGGGCCGTCACGCCCGTGAGCAGATCGAAGTGACCACCGACGATCAGATGCGCCCAGCGCTCGGCGCGCTCGGAGATGACATCGAGGAACTGTTCGACGTTCTCGCGCCGTGGGGCGAGACGATCCGCGCCGGCAAGGGCTACCTCGGTGCAGGACCGCACGATCTCGGATAACCGACCGCCTTCGCGCCGGTGCGCACACGGTTGGGTGTGCCGAGGCCAGTGCGGGAGAATGTAGTGAGAGGGACGGGATTCCTGCCTGTCCCCTCGAACGAAAGGAAGTCGTGATGACGAACCAACATCCGGCCACCGTGGCCGACAGCCTCAGCCTGCACGGTGACATCCACGATGACGACTTCGGTACGATCGTCGACCGGTGGCCGAAGCTCGATGCGCGGCTGCGGTCGTTCGACGCCGGGGCCGTGTCGATCCAGTTGTTCGTGAAGGAGCGTGCCACCGAGAGCCAGCACATCACGCTCGACGTGAAGATCGACGGCCACAACCCGCTGGTGGCCACGTCGTCGAACACCGACTTCGATCAAGGGCTCAACGAGGTTCGTGACGAGATGATCCGCCAGATCACCGACATGAAGACCAAGAACGAACCTCGCAACAACAAGCACCTGCGCGAGACCACGACCTGAGTCGACACGAATGCCGGATCATCAGGCGGGCGGCGCTTCGGGGAACTGGATCTCGACTTGCGGGCAATGCTCGAGGACGTCGGCCATCGCCTCGCTGACGGCGCCGAGGTCGATGTTGGCGAGGAACGAGTTGAGCGTCAGGTGGGCCAGTAGCCAACCGGCGTCCGAGGCCCACGGAGGCAGGAATTTCGCAGGTTTCACGAGTCCTTGACTGCGAAGTTCTGCGAGCGCCGGGATGGCGAACAGGTCGAGCTTGCCGGAGAACAGCAGTGCCAGCGTGTCGGCGCGTCCGGTGGTGAACGCTGCTCGGATGAACGTGGTCACCGACAGATAGCCGGACAGGTAACTGCAGTCCTTCGTGAACGGGGCGCCCCCGGTCATCGGTGCCCCGCGGAAGATACGGCGGGTCGATTCGAACGCCTGCTCAGGATTCGGCGTGCGATCGAGGAACCATCGATACAGCTCGATGAAGTCGGCGCCGTCGACCACCAACTGGACCGCGACGATGCGGTCAGCGAGTCGCCGCAGCCGGTCGAGCCCGAGCGTGCCGGACACGTACTCGGAGTAGACCGCCAAGCCCTCTTGGGTGCGTGTCGTGCCGGGATGACCGACGGCGAGGATCGGGATGTCGGTCTGCGCCCGCCCGTTCAGGCCGGTGCCGACGTGGATGAACGCCTCATGGTTGAGTAACTGTGCTGCATCTTTCGTGGTGAACTCGGCGCCGTTACGGATCCTGATGCGGCTCGTGGTCGCTGTGGCGTTGGCCGACAGCTCGTCGACGAGGAGCACTTCGGGAGCTGCGTCGCCGAAGTGCTCCTGTACTTCGCTCTCGATGAACGCCGCGACCTGAGCACCGGTTCGTGACCGGACCACGGGCGGCACCATGTCGGCCTCGTGGAGTTCTTCGAGCGCATCGTGCACCCGTTGGGCCAGCTCGAGTGGAGTGGCGGGGTCGAACCGGAGGGGCTGGTCGGGCACGCCGTAGAGCGCTCGGCTGTGCTCGAAGAACTCGGGCGTCTGGCGCGCCGCGAGCATCAGCGCGGTCGACTCGATCGAATCGGCTTCGCGGACGAGCCAATCGTCGACGACGTTGCCCGGGTGCAGGAGCGCTCGTGTAGCGGTCATCGCCTGGAGCACCGGCGCGGGATCGACCGGGGCGTAGGTGGGCTCGGGGAGTCGCTGGGCTCCATCGGCGAGGAACTGGTCGCGCAGTTCGCTCGGCCAGGCGAGCGCCGACAGCACCCGCATTGGCTTGGCCACATCGTGGAGGATCCGGGATGCCTGGCGGTACCGATCGGCCGCCGACTCGATGGTCATGCGCGAACTGTTGCAGGAGGCGACAGTTCGGTGGTGGATCTCCGCGCGCGGCGGTGAACACGAGCAGCATGATCCACAGCGGCCAGCGGAACTCGAACCAGAGGAAGCTGAAGGGCACATTGTCGGTGTTCTGCACCACGAAGAGCAGTGAAGAGCAGTGAAGAGCAGTGCGATCAGTGCAGGAGATCTCCGAAGCGGAATACCCGGTCGATGGTGGATGGCTCATCGGGCAGCAACGGCAGCTCGCTCACGGTGTCTCCTCGGGTCGGACGTGATCAATCGGGAAGACATGATCCGACGACGGGGGCTCGTGGCATACGGTGATCCGATGGGGCCGATTCGGGGGAACCGCTGCGTACGGCGGGTCGTGCGGGGGGCCGTGACGGTGCTGCTCGTGGCCACGGCGATGGTCGTCGCGCCGCCGTTCTCCTCGGGCTCGGTGTCGGCATGTAGCTGCGCCGGGCTGAACGATGACGAAGCATTTGCCGCTGCCGACGTGGTGTTCGCCGGTCGCCTGGTGGCGGTGATCGTGCCCGAAGGTCCGATGATCAGCTCCGATGATCAGCTCCGATGATCCCGCACGCTTCGTCCTCTGGAACTCCAGACCGGGGTCGACTCGGTGGTCTTCGCCCGCACCGGGTCGTCCTACGATCTTGCCGATGGCGAACTCGACTCGAGCCTGTGCTCGGCAAGCCGAACCGGCGCGGCGCCCGAGGGGCTCGGCACGCCCACCGCGCCCAGCTCGGGTTCGTCGGCGATCGGCTCGTTCGACGACAACACCGTGGAGATCATCGTCGGAGCAGTGATCGCGCTCGCGGTGATCGTGCTCGCCATTGCGGGTGTGGTGCTCGCCCGCCGCTCCCGCCGGGCGTCCGCCACTTTGTAGCGACAGCGCTACTTCCCGGTTGGCGGGTCGATGGTCACCGAGGCGGAGATCAGGTCGACCTCGATCGTCACGATCGAGGTCGGGCTCGACCACCGCACCGCGATGACGTGTGGCGCCGAGGCCAGCAACTCGAACGAACCGTCGAAGGCCGGCTCGCTGGCGCGCCACCGCAACAGCGCCAACAGCCGCTGCACGACCGGTCGGGCGAGAGCGTGGTCGATGTCGGCCGGGGTGAAGTGGTGACGGTTGACATCTCGTCCGACCCCGGTGCGGGCGAGCAGGTCGCCGTTGTTCACCCCGGCGAAGAGCCCCACGTAGTAGATCTGCGGTGTCCCCGGCAACATGCACTGGATCATGCGTGCGGCAAGGTATCGATCGTCGTCGCGACCGAGCGCGTCGTAGAACGTGCAGTTGACCTGGTAGAGGTCGAGGTTCGACGCTGCAGCACCGGTCGCCGTGCGGCTGGAGCCTCCGGAGTGGTCGTGGATCGCCTCGACCAGATCGTGGATGCGCTCCGGCGGGAGCAGGCCGGTGCGGCTCGGGTCGCTCGCATCGGCACCGACGTCGATCACCCCGATGCCGTCGTGGGTGTCGAGCACGTTGATCGCGTTCGCAGGCCGCATCCCGATCCACCGGCGCAGCGGGCCGCCATCGCCGGTGTAGATCGCGTCGAGGGTCAGCGGCGGGAGCACGAAGTCGTAGACGAGATCGACGTGAGGTGCGACCCCGAGTTGGTCGAGGTGATGGCCGTGCATTTCCACCAGGACCGCCATCGAACGCTTGTGGCAGGCAGCGGTGAGGCGGCGGATGAACTCCAGCGTTTCGGGCAGCATGAAGCACGACGTGCCGGCCCGCTTGATCGCATAGCCGACGGCATCGAGACGGACGGTGGTGATGCCGGCGGCCCGGAACCGATCGAGGATCTCGATCAGGTAGGTCCAGCCCATCGGATGCTCGACGTCGATGTCGATCTGCTGATCGGTGAAGGTCGTCCACACCGTGCGGTGTGTGCCATCGGCGAACTCGACCTCGGTGAAGGGTGACGTGGGCCGGGGACGGTGGATCGTGGCCACCTCGGCCGGTGTGGGCGACCCACCGAAGACGTGCTGTGGGGTGAGGAACATCGCGCCGGAGGGCGAAGCATCGCCGTGGGCCAACCAATCGAGGAACGGCGTCGACTGCGCCGAGACGTGGTTCACGATCACGTCGGCCATCACGTCGTACCGGGCTGCGAGTGCTGCGATGCTCTCCCAGGAGCCCAGCCGGGGATCGATCTCGGTGTGGTCGATCGGATCGAATCCGGCGTCGGCGCCGTCGATCGGCACGAAGAATGGCAGGAGGTGCACGCCGACGAAGGCGCCATTTAGTGGCCCATCGAGCAGCGCTCGAACGCCGTCGATGTTCCCTGCGAGGCGGTCGGCGTAGGTGATCAGAACGGGGGCGGTGGAATTCTGTCGCAGAACCATGGGCCCGCCCACCGTACCGGTCGAGTAGCGGGCGGTGTGAAGGTTCGTCGATCGACCGTCAGAGGTGGCAGCGTGGTCGGCAAGGAGGAACACAGATGGACTTCGAGATCTCCGGGCTGATCCGACCCGGACGCACGATCACCGGGATGTCGGCGGTGCTGTTGCCGTTCACCGACGACGGCTCGATCGACTGGGAAGCAACCGAGGTGCACATCGAGCGCACCGTGGAAGCGGGCCTCACCCCTGCGGTCAACATGGACACCGGCTACCTACAGCTTCTCACCGACGAACAGAAGCACGCGGTGCTCGCCCTCGCCGCAGTCGTCAGCGGCGACGATTTCGTAGCCGGGGCCTACGTTCCCGACGGACCGGGCTCGGCGTTCGATCTCGACGGCTATCTCACTGCGTGCGAGGCGATCGCGTCGCGGGGCGGCACCCCGCTGATCTTTCCGTCGCACGGGCTGAACTCGCTCGATGACGACGGATGGATCGCGGCGCTCGTTGCGATCGGTGACCGGGTCGATGAGTTCATCGGCTTCGAGCTCGGAGCGATGTTCGTACCGTACGGTCGCATCCCATCGCTCGGGGCGTACGAGGCGATGATGGGGATCCGGTCGTGCGTCGGAGCCAAACACTCTTCGCTCAGCCGACAACTCGAATGGGATCGTGTGGCACTTCGCGATCGGGTGCGTCCCGACTTCCGGGTGCTCACCGGCAACGATCTCGCGATCGACATGGTGATGTACGGCTCGGACTACTTGCTCGGTCTGTCGACCTTCGCTCCGGTGGAGTTCGCGCTACGCGACCAACTCTGGGCGGCAGGCGATCCTCGCTTCCACGAACTCAACGACCTGCTCCAGTACCTGGGCCAATTCACGTTCCGTGCACCGGTTCCCGGCTATCGCCACGCCGCGGCGATGTTCTTCGAGCTGCGTGGCTGGTCGTCGTCGAGTCGCACGCCCGACGGCGTGCCACAGCGCCCGGAATCCGATCGCGCCGTTCTCGCCGACATTCTCGAACGACTCGAACAGTGGACGTCGGAGGCCTCGTCGTGAGTGTGCGGTGGACGCAGGTGAAGAAGCTCGACACGGCCGACGCGTTCCGAGCGCACTGCGCTCAACTCGGCATCGACATCCCGATCGATGACGCTGTCGATCCGGCGGGAGTGCTTGCGGAGTCGGTCGAGATCCGCGATGGCGCGTGTGGCAGCCTGACGGCGCCGAACCGATTCGCGGTGTTGCCGATGGAGGGCTGGGACGGCACCACCGACGGCCGTCCCACCGAACTCGTACGGCGCCGCTGGCAACGCTTCGGTACGAGCGGTTGCGGTCTGGTGTGGGGCGAGGCGACCGCGGTGCGCGCCGACGGTCGGGCAAACCCCAACCAGCTGATCCTCGACCATCGCACCGTCGACGAGATCGCCGAGCTGCGGGCCCTCCTCGATCCGACGCAAGTGACCGGACTGCAACTCACGCACTCGGGGCGGTGGTCGCGGCCCGAGGGGGTGCCGCTGCCGCGAACGGCGTATGCCCATCCGCTCCTCGACCGGCGGGTCGGTGTCGACGGCGGGGCCGCGTTCAGCGACGACGAACTCGACCAGCTCGCCGACGACTACATCGCGGCCGCTGTGCTGGCCCAGCAGGCAGGCTTCGATTTCGTCGACGTCAAGCACTGCCACGGCTACCTGCTCCACGAACTACTCACCGGCTACGACCGCGAGGGCCGTTTCGGCGGCGACCTGCATGGGCGTACCGGGTTCCTCCGAACGGTGGTCACGGGCATTCGCGAACGCGCTCCGGGGCTGGCGATCGCCGTTCGCCTGTCGGCGTTCGACATGGTGCCGTTCGTGCCCGGCGGTGGGGGAGTGGGCGAGCCCGAGTCGCACGATCCCTACCGCTTTGCGTTCGGCGGCGACGGCACGGGCCTCGGTATCGACCTCACCGAGACGCATCAGTTGCTCGAGCTGTTCGCCGAACTCGGCATCGGTTTGGTGAGCACCACTGCGGGCAGCCCGTACTACAATCCGCACGTCCAGCGACCTGCGTTCTTCCCGCCCTCCGACGGCTATCAGCCGCCCGAGGATCCGCTGGTCGGGGTGGCTCGGCAACTGGTCGTCACCGCAGAGCTGACCGCAGAGCATCCCGAACTCACGATCGTCGGATCCGGCTACTCGTACGCGCAGGACTGGCTCGCGAACGTCGGCCAGGCCGTGGTGGCCGGGGGTGGTGCGTCGATGGTCGGACTCGGTCGGATGATCCTGTCGTACCCCGAGTTGGCCGCCGACGTGCTGGCGGGCAAGGCGCTCGAGCGGAGCCTGATCTGTCGAACGTTCAGCGACTGCACCACGGCGCCGCGAAATGGGTTGGTGTCGGGCTGCTACCCGCTCGACCCGTTCTACAAAGAGCACCCGCACCGAGTCGCACTCACCAGAGCAAAGCAGGCCGCCAAAGCCCGCTTCCAATGAGCGCCATTTCGATCGGGGTCGTCTCGATTGGGGTCTGACCCCAATCGAGACGATCATGCCGGGTAGGTGTGCCAGGTGCCGGTTTCGAAGTCGTGGAGCTTGCAGGCCTTGGTCGACGCGAGGTAGTCGCTCACCCGGATCGGGCGTACGTCGACCTGGTCGGGGAACGCCTCGGCGATCGCTCGAGCGGCCTCGGGCAGGCGATAGCAGGGCACCTTCATGTCGACGTGGTGGGGGAGGTGCACCATGATCCAGTGGAAGAAGAAGTCCCAGCCCGGCGGTCCCCACAGGATCGTGGTGCCCTCGACCTGCCCGCGGAATCGGTTCCATTCGCGGCGCGGCCACCAGCGGATGTCGGGGGCGATGTGATGCACGTGGACCACCCAACCAATGGTCTGGCAGAACAGCAGGAACGGCACCACGACGACCTTCACCCACTGCCAGATTCCGCCGGCGCCGTCGAGCGCAACGAGGAGCGCCAGTGCGCCGACGGCGTACACGGCGACGATCGCCTGATCTCGACGCATCTGCTTCGCCCATCGGGTCGGGGGAGTGAAGCGGACCATCTTGTTCCACCACACTTCACGCAGGTAGTAGGCGCCGGCGCCGAACGGCCCCCATTCGAGCTTGTGGCGCAACTTGGCGAAACGGCCGAGCTCTCGGTACTGCTCGACGGTGAGGGGATGCCACACGAAGTCGAGTCCCTGCTTCAGCGTGTGGCGGTGGTGCACGCGGTTGTGGCCGAACACCCAGACTTCGACCGCGTGGAGCGACGGCAGCATCGACAGACGGGCAACGACGGCGTTGAGGCGCTTGGAGTCGAACAGTGCGTCGTGCGCAGCGTCGTGGCCGATCACGAACAGTCCGGCGACCGAGATCCCGGCGAGCAGCCACAGCGGCACCAGTAACAGCGGATTGTTCGTGGACAGCAGACCCCACACGGTGAGGCCGAAGATCAGGACGTCACGGCCGAAGAGGAACAACCCGCGGGTGGTCGAACGTACGTAGCAGTGTTCGGGGATGACGTCGAGCACGGGCTTCAGTCCGGTCGGCGTCTCGATCATCGCATCGGCGCTGCGGACGACTGTGGTGCGGGTGGCGGTGGCAGACATGGCCCTCCTCGTGGGTGTGGGCGCCAGCCTACCGACCGGTAGGTAGAGCAGCAAGCACCAAGGTCGCCTGACGGAGCCCGGGCGCTGGCGCAACGGATCTACCTGTTCGACAACAAGCGTCTCGGGCGGCCCCGGCCACCGGCGGCAGTGGAGGACGCGAACCTGCAAGGCAGAGTCGTACGAGGAGATCGCACCCGACCGCTACCTCGACATCGACACCTACTTCCCCGTCGTGCACGTGCTGAGAACATCCAGCACCCACGCGCAACCAGATCACCACCGCCTTGGACAATCTCGAAGCGGTCCTGAGCGCTGTCGACATGGGCCTCGTCGACATCACCCGGCTCACGATCTACACCACCGACGTCGAGATCGAGGCCAACGCCGCCGACTGATCAGCGGACTCGATCAGGCATCATGATGATGCATCATCCCATGGCCTCCCACTTCGAACCGCCCGATCCCCGCTCCCGACTGGACGAACTACGTGCGGCGATCGTTCGGTGCGCGGCGGGCCTCGTGAGCAGTTTCGATGACATCGTGGAAGCCACGACTGATGTCGCCACCGACGACGAACACGATCCAGAAGGCCACACCATTGCCTGGGAGCGACAGCAGATCGCAGCACTCATCGACGAGACGGGCTTCACGCTCGCCGACATCGAGGCCGCCGAGCAACGCCTCCATGATGGGCGCTACGGAACCTGCACGACCTGCGGTCTCGAGATCACGCCTGAGCGCTTGGAGGCGTTGCCAGCCACGCCGACGTGCCTCAGCTGCGCCAGGTGAGCGATCGCCCTCGGCTGCCACGTTCCACCCCGACGGAGGTGACACACTCGGACCATGCCACTCGTGAACGTCGTCGCCTTCGATCACGTGGTCCTGCGTTGCGCCGACGTCGAACTCACGCTCGGCTGGTACGTCGACCGACTGGGGCTCGCTCCGGTCCGAGTCGACGAGTGGCGTCGCGGTGATGCACCGTTTCCGTCGGTTCGGGTCAGCGACGACACGATCATCGACCTGATCGAAGGGCCGGCGGCGGATGACGGCCGACTCGATCACCTCTGCCTGGTCGTCGAGCCGCTCGATCTCGTCGACTTGGCGGCGTCAGGCGAACTCGATGTGGTGGAGGGGCCGGCACGTCGGTCCGGCGCTCGGGGCGAGGGTACGTCGTTGTACGTGCGTGACCCCGACGGCTTGGTCGTGGAACTCCGCCACTACGGCTGAGGCGGATTCAGGCGGGAAGTTGTGCCACGAAGTTCGCGATCGCTTCGGCGACCTCGGTGGCGTGGCTGCTCTCGTGCATCGAGTGCTCGCCACCGTCGATCACGACGAGGCGGGCGTCGGGCATCTTGCGTTCGAGGTACTGGCCCGACCCGGTGTACTCGGGCCGGTCGTCGCCGCCGGCCAAGACCAGGGTGGGCCTCTGGATGTCGGCGAGTCGGTCCATCACGACGGAGTCGTCCTGCAGGTTCATCGTGGCCACCTGCTCGGGCACTGCGAACCGGTGGGCGTTGCGACGTGAGCGCTCGTTCCAGCCTTCGCGCTTCTCGGAGTCACGGAAGCCGGGACCGGTGTTGAGCACGACGATCGCCCGTGCGGCATTCGGCCGAGTGGCTGCATGAGCGAGCGCCAGGTAGCCACCGAGTGAGTGGCCCACGAGCACAGCGGGCTGGTCGAGGTCGGCGAGCACGTCGTCGAGATCCGCGAGTGTGCGGTCGCGGGTGTACTCGTCGGGATCATCCGGCACCGGTGATCCGCCGTGCCCGAGCAGATCGACAGCGATCGTGGTGAACCGGTCGGCGAGCAGTTCGGTGCAGCGTTGCCACGTAGCGGCAGAGGTGCCCATCCCGTGGACGAACACGATGGGAGGGCCATCGCCCTTGTGGACGGTGTGCAGTCGTGTGGTCATCATCAGCCCGCTGTCACTCGCCGTACTCGTGCTCGGGTGCCGGGTACACGCCCGACTCGACGTCCTCGCGGAAGCTGACCGCAGCGTCGAGCAGGGTCTGTCCGATGGTCGCGTACTGCTTGACGAACTTCGGGATGCGACCACGGCTGAAACCGGCCCAGTCGCTCCAGACGAGCAGTTGGCCATCGCAGTCGGGTCCTGCGCCGACCGAGATGGTGGGGATCGAGAGTTCCTTCGTGACCCGTCCGGCAATGGCCGACGGCACCATCTCGAGAACGACAGCGAACGCTCCCGCCTCCTCGACGGCGTGAGCGTCGGCGAGGAGATCCTCGGCGTCTTGGCCGCGTCCCTGGATGATGTGGCCACCGAGTCCGTGCTCGCTCTGGGGGGTGTAGCCGATGTGGGCCATCACTGGGATGCCGGCGCGCACGATCCGTTTGATCTGCTTCGCGCTGCGCACGCCACCTTCGAGTTTGACGGCGTGGGCTCCAGTCTCCTTCATGAACCGGATCGCTGTGGCGAGCGCCTCATCAGGGCCGTTCTCGTACGACCCGAACGGCATGTCGGCGATCACGAACGCCCGCTTCGCCCCACGCACGACGGCGGCGGTCAGCGGGATGAGTTCGTCGACGGTGACCGGGATGGTGGTGTCGTAGCCGAACACGGTGTTGCCGGCGGAGTCGCCGACCAGCAGGAAATCGATGCCGGCGTCGTCGAAGATCGCCGCGGACAAGAAGTCGTAGCTGGTGAGGCCGGTGATCCTGATGCCCTGTTCCTTGGCCCGCTGGAAGTGGCGGGTGCGCACACGCTTGAGTGCCGGATCTGCCGGGCCGGACCCGTAGGGCCGCTGTTCGTCGGTCACCTGGCCACCGTAGACCGTTCGGCGTGCGGGCCCAAGTGGCGCTGGCTCACCGGGGTCGGCGGCGGCGCTGGTGCGAGTGTCGGAGGGGAGCTCGATCCCTTCGTCGAGCCCGATGGCGAGGCAATCGGCTACGGCAGTCGGCCGGCCGCCCGGGCGGCCTCCTCGGCTGCGATCAGCTGACCTTCGACGATCCTGAGGCCATTGCGCCAGAAGTTCGGGTCGGTGAGATCGCAGTCGACGATGCGGGCCAGGTTCTCCGGCGTGTCGGAGCCGCCGGCGCGCAGCAGGTCGAGGTACGCCGGCACGAAGGCCTCGCCTTCCTCCTGATAGCGGGCGTATACCGACAGCGCGAGCAACTGTCCGTAGGCGTAGGCGTACACGTAGCCGGGGGAGCCCATGAAGTGAGGCACATAGCTCCACCAGTTGCGGTAGCCGTCGGTGATCTCGACCGAGTCGCCGAGCATCGCCTGCTGGCTCTCGGCCCACAGGTCGCCGAAACGCTCGACGCTCAGTTCGCCTTCGCTGCGCCGTGCGGTGTGCACGGCGTGTTCGAAGCGGTTCATCGCGATCTGACGGAACACCGTGGCGATCGAGTCCTCCAGTGTGGACGCCAACAGAGCGAAGCGCTCGTTGGGGTCGTCGATCATCGACAGCAGCCGGTTGCTGGTGACCGTCTCTCCGAACACCGACGCCGTCTCGGCGAGTGTGAGCGGTGTGTTCTGATGGAAGACCCCCTGTTCGCGGGCGAGATAGAAATGGACGCCGTGTCCGAGTTCGTGGGCGAGCGTGGCCACGTCGCGCGACTTCGACGTCCAGTTCAGCAGGACGTACGGGTGATGCTTCGGCGACACGCCCGCCGCGAAGGCGCCGCCGCGCTTGCCGGGGCGAACCGGGGCGTCGATCCACGATTCGTCGATGAACCGCCCGACGATCCCGGCGAGTTCCGGCGAGAACGAGGCGTATGCATCGCGCACGATCTGTGTTCCTTCGGCCCAGCCGATGTCGCGGTCGGCGCTGGCCACCGAAGCCATGCGGTCGTAGTCGGCGAGCTTGTCGAGGCCGAGCACCTGGGCCTTGAGCGTGTACCAACGCTGGGCGATCGAGTAGTTGTCGACCACGGCGTCGACGAGCGCCTGGACCGACTCGTCGGAGGCCTCGTTGGAGAGGTTGCGTGACGACACCCACGACGGGAAGCCTCGGAGTCGGTCGTCGATCGCCTTGTCGTGGAGCAACGTGTTGAACAGGTACGCGCGCGTGCGCAGTCCGGGTTCGAGACCGGCGGTGACCGCAGAGGCCAGCTGTTGACGCACGGAGCGATCGGGGTGCTGCATCATCGCGAATCCCTGCATGAGCGGGACGCCGCTGCCGCCGAGTTCGTCGGGGAGGTCGATGGTGATGGCCGAGGTGAGTTCGTCGAACAGCCGTGTCCACGCAGCGGAGCCGGTCTGGCTCTTCTCGGCAAGGATCGTCTCTTCGGCTTCCGACAGCAGGTAGGGCCGACTGAGACGCAGGTTGTCGAGATGGTGGCGGCAGAAGTCGAGTCGAGGATCGGCCAGCACGGCGGCGGCGTGGTGGTCGTCGGCGGCCGCCCACTCGAGGTCGAAGAAGATCAGCTTGGTGCCGATGGCAGTCGATCGCTCCTGCGCTGCGGCCATCGCGGCGCCGCGTGCCGGATCGTCGGTGGCGGTGGAGAACGCGAGCATGGCGTGATGTGCAGCGCGCGACATCACGTCATGCAGTTCGGCCATGGTGTGCATCGCCTCGGCCAGTTCCGCTGCGTCGAGTTCACCGACGCGGCCCCGCAACGACGTGAGTCCGTCGGCGAATGCATCCGCCTGGTCGAACAGATCAGCAGGCGACGAGCCGTCGGGCAGGATGGAGTCGATGTCCCATGCGACGTCAGCAGCGGTGAGATCGGCGGTATCGATGTCGGAGGCGCTCATGGCACGATTCTGCCGTGTGCCGTGCCCTCGCGCACCTCGGGCGTCTCATCGGAGTCGATCGTCTCGATTGGGGTCAGACCCCAGATGAGATGTCGTCGTGGGGGAGGACCACGCGGTCGGCGACGTCGTCGATGCCGGGGAAGAGCACTCGGATCAACGCGATGCCCACGATGACGGCGACGAGTTGTGCCGCGATGAACGCCGGGGCATCGGTGGGACGGATACCGGCGAAGGTGTCGGAGAACATGCGGGCCACGGTGACCGCCGGGTTGGCGAAACTGGTCGACGACGTGAAGTAGTAGGCCCCGGCGATGTAACCGCCGACGGCGAAAGCCACCGCTGAGGTGCGACCGGACCGGACCGTCCCGAAGATCACGAGCAGCAGACCCAACGTCGCCACGCCCTCGGCGAACACCAGGTTGAGTGATGAGCGATCCCGGGTCGACCAGTTGACGGCGTCGAGCTCGAACATGATGTTGGCGGCGATGACCCCGACGATCCCGCCAGCGGTCTGCGCGGCGATGTACCAGACGGTGGTGGGTGTGTCGATGCCGCCGAACCACCGGTCGGTGAGGGTGACCGCCGGGTTGAAGTGCGCGCCCGACACCGACCCGAACGCCAGGATCAGCGCCACGAGAACGCCAGCGGTTGCGAGCGCGTTCTGGAGCAACTGCAGGCCGACGTCGTCGGTGAGGTTCTGGGCCATGATGCCGGAGCCGACCACGGCGGCGAGGAGGAAGGCGGTGCCGACGAACTCGCCGGTCAGTCGACGGACGTCGGGCGCCCACGGGTTGCCTGCGCGATGCTGATCGGTCATCGGGGATCGAGGCTCTCGATGAGCTGCTCGACCCGCTGGCGGATCTCGTCGCGTACGGTTCGGACGAACTCGATCGACTGTCCTGCCGGGTCGGTGAGTTCCCAGTCTTCGTAGCGCTTGCCGGGATACACCGGGCACACGTCGCCGCACCCCATCGTGATGACCACGTCGGCAGCTCGGGCGTGCTCGTCGGTCCACCGCTGCGGCTGTTCGCCCGCGATGTCGATCCCCTCTTCTGCCATCGCTGCGACGGCAGCTGGGTTCACGTGATCGGCGGGTTCGGAGCCGCCAGAGAACACCTCGATACGGTCGCCGGCCAGGTGACGTAGCCATCCGGCCGCCATTTGTGAGCGACCGGCATTGTGGACGCACAGGAAGAGCACGGCGGGTCGTTGATCGGTCATGAGCTGTTCCGTTCGGTGGTTGGTGGCGCGAGGAGAGCGCTGAGTTCGCCGAGGCGTTCGTAGCGGAGACGGAACCACGCCCACTTGCCGCGTTGCTCGCGTTCGAGGAGCCCGGCGTTCACGAGCAGGGTGAGGTGGTGGCTCACGGTGGGCTGGCTGCGGTCGAGCGAGTCGGGCAGGTCGCAGGCGCACACCTCGCCGATGGGCGAGGTGGCGATGATCGACACCAGGCGAAGTCGAACGGGATCGGCGAGTGCCTTGAGGGCGGTTGCGAGTTCGGTTGCTTGGGTCTCGGTGAGCGCATCGCCGCTGACCGACCCGCAGCAGGTGGCGTCGTCGCTCCCTAATTTCGTATCGACGTTCATCGATGCGTGAAGCTAACGTATCGATCACCATCAATACAACAATCGGAGAAAGATCATGCGCCTCCAACTCGCACTCAACGTCGACGACCTCGATTCGGCAATCGACTTCTACGCCAAGATGTTCGACACGCCGCCCGCCAAGGTTCGCGACGGCTACGCGAACTTCGCCATCGAGAACCCGCCGCTCAAGCTCGTGCTGTTCGCTGGAGCGGGCCCAGCAGGGTCGATCAACCACCTCGGCGTCGAGGTCGAGACATCAGGGCAAGTCGTGGCCGCCGAGTCGCGTTTGTCCGACGTCGGCATCACCACGACGGGCGTCGACGACACCGTCTGCTGTTACGCCGAGAAGACCGAGACCTGGGTCGACGGACCAGACGGCACCCGGTGGGAGTGGTACGTGAAGACCGCCGACGCCGAATCCCCGTTTGCGTGATGGTCTCGGTGGAGAGGTCCGCCAAGACTGCAACGCAAATGGGGATGGGGCTCAGTGCAGGGTGAGGCCCGGCTGGCCCGAGCGCGCCGTGGAGGCTGAGCCGACCTTGCCGATGTGGGCCGCCTGGTGGCCGGTGGCGGCGAGTTCGGCGAGGACACCGGCGGTCTCCGACGGGTCGACGCCGAATACGAGTCCGCCGGAGGTCTGAGCGTCGGCGAGCAGGAGCTGATGCGCCTCGTCGTGCGCGCCGACGTCGACGAACTCGAGTGCCCACGAGAGATTCCGTCGGCTTCCCCCCGGCATCACGCCGTCGGCAGCGAGCTCGACCGCTCCCGGCAGGAACGGCACCGCAACGAACTCGATCGCGACGGAGACCCGCGACTCGATCGCCATCCGGCCGAGATGGCCGAGCAGTCCGAATCCTGTCACATCGGTGCAGCCGGTGGCCCCGGCAGCGAGCGCGAGTTGCGCCCCGACGTCGTTGAGGCGCACCATCGACGCAACCGCCGCAGCGGCCTGCTCCGCGGTCGCCCGCTCGGCCTTGATGGCAGTGGTCAGCACCCCGACGCCGAGCGCCTTGGTGAGCACGATGTCCTGCCCGACGCGCAGCCCGGCGTTGGTGAGCAGGCGATCGGGATGGGCCTCGCCGGTGACCGCCATGCCGTACTTGGGTTCGGGATCGTCGATCGTGTGTCCGCCAGCGATCACGAAGCCGGCCTCGGTGGCGATGTCCTGGCCACCCGCCAGCACCTCGGCGAGCAACGATGTGGGCAACGCCTCGGTGTTCCACCCCACGAGGTTGAGCGCGAAGAGTGGGCGGGCGCCCATCGCGTAGATGTCGGACACGCTGTTGGCGGCAGCCACCCGGCCCCAGGTGCGCGCGTCATCTACCACCGGCGTGATGAAGTCGGCGGTCGACACCAGGGCCCGCTCGTCGTCGAGCTTCCAGACCGCGGCATCGTCGCCGGTGTCCGGTCCGACGAGGAGCTGGTCGGGATGGGCAGAGTTCAAGTGGCGCACCACGTGCGCCAGCTCGCCAGGTGCGAGCTTGCAGCCTCAACCAGCGCCGTGGCTGAACTGGGTCAGCCGGATCCGTTCGCGGTCGTTGCCGGGTGCATCGGGTTCGGTCATCATCACCTCCCTTCGTCGGGAGCGGTTCCGTGGGGAATGTGTCGGTCGGTGACGTCGAGGTCGACCATCAGCTCGTTGGCGATCGCTTCGAGCGTGGCGCGGAGGTCGGCCGGGTCGGTGTCGGCGGGCATCCGCAGCGTCGCCGTTGCCTCGAAGAGCAGCTCGCCGGACATCGGCGCCGATGACGCGGAGGTTTGGAGTTCTTCGATGCTGACATGGCGTTGGGCCAGCGCACTGGCCACCTCGCGGATGATGCCGGGGCGGTCCTGGCCGATCAGATGGAGGTGGAGCATCTCGTCGTGGGCGGGGGCGGGGGCGGGGCCGTCGGCCGCGGCGATCGCCACGGTGACGTCGAGCAGTCCCTGCGCGGTGAGCGTGCCGAGCTCGGCGGTCAGGTCGTCGGCCCGATCGTCTGGCACCGACACCACCACGATCCCGGCGAACTTGCCCGCCAAACGGGCCATGTGGCTGCGATCCCAGTTGCCGCCGTGCTGGGCGATCGGCCCGGCCAGAGCGTCGACCAGGCCGGCGCGATCGTCGCCGATCACGGTGAGCACGAGCGTTGCCATGACCGGAGTCTGGCACGCCTCGGGCGACAAGGTCAGAAGCAGCCGGTCAAGGCGCTCGTTGCTGCCGGGGATCGCGACGACAGCACGAGTCTGGAAGTTGATCGCAGTGGATGGCATGTCGAACCGGTACGCCTCGAGCCCGTTGATCCGCACGATCGCGCCGTCGTCGATACGCACTGTGAGGGTGAGGCCGTTCGGGGGCCAGCCGAAGTGAACCGATGGCGGAAGTAGGTGGTCGGATGCTCGCGGGTACTGGACGGTCCGAAGCCGACGACGGCTGCCACACCCGACGGCGGTGGCGATGTGGTCGTGGTCGGCGCAAGCGTGGTGGTCGGCGCTGCAGTCGTGGTGAGTGCGCCGGTGGTGGCGTCGAAGGCGGCCCACCTTCAGGATCGAACGGCCGGCACCGTTGCGGGTCCACGATTGCATCGGGACCGACGAGTAGCTGGGCGCCTCGCCCGCAGCGTCGGCTGGGGCGAATCTCGTCGCCACGGTCGGGGGAACGACGAGTCCGAGGCACAGCAAGCGCCGCCGATACCGTTCGCCTGTTGTGCGGGATCCGCATCCCTGTCTTCCACCTCCGCCGCAATTCGCCCTTGAATCTTCGCCACCGACAAATGCGACGCCAGCAGAATTTGGCAATAGTCATGGCACGACCACGGTGGGTGATGATTGATGACGACGCGTTCGGGTACAGCGGCTGCGTGATGTCCGAAGGTGTCGTAGCGGTCGCCCAACGCGGGGGCGAAGCGCGCTACGGCTTTCTCGTGCTGGCAGTGCGCACGTTCTTGCAGCTCGACCGGGGAGTGTCGACTCGGTGACGGGCGGGTTGGAGGTGTCGGAGCGCAGGTTCGGTGGCCACACCTCGTCCGTCCGAGCGGCGAGGCTGTTCGTACGTCAGGCCGCCGCCGAGGTACTCGACCTCGAAGGCTCCGAGAGCGATCTCCCTGGCGATCTCGAACTGGTGGTGAGCGAACTGGTGACCAACGCGATCGAACATGGGCTCGACGAACCCGTCACCGTGATCGTTGCCGCCACTGCGGACACCGTGGTGGTGTCGGTGCGATCCGTGAGGACACCGTCGGGCATCGCCGATCCATCCACGTGGGCGAGTCCGCTCCCGGCGGTACGCACCGGTCGCGGACTCGCCATCGTTCGCTCGATCAGCGACGAGGTGTTGGTCGACGCCGATGACGCGGCGGTCACGGTGCACTGCACGTTCAGGCTCCGCTGAGGCCGGTGCGGTTGGCCCCGCCGGGCTGTGGGTACCACCAGCCTCGATGCAGTCTCCCGAGCGCACCACCTCACGTCTGCTGTCGCGTGCAACGGTGCCGCGGTTTCTCGACGACGGCGCCCAATGGGCGTGGCGATTCGTGGTGGTGTCGGCAGCCGTGGTGGTCGTCGTATGGCTCACAGCGCGCCTCACCGTGGTCATCGTGCCCGCCGCTGTGGCCCTCGTGCTCTCTGTACTGTTGGCGCCCCTCGTCGAGCGTCTGGCATCGAAGCTTCCCCGCCTGCTCGCCACGTGGCTGGTGTTGTTCATGTCGGCGGCCTTGCTCGGCGGCGTCGGGTTCGCGCTCGGTTCCTCGATCACCGGAGGGGTCGATGACATCGCGAGCGAGTTCGACAAGGCTGCAAACGACATCGAGAGCTGGCTGCAAGACGGGCCGCTCGGACTGAGTTCAGACACCGTCGACTCGCTGTCGGAATCGGTCAGCACCATCGTCGACCGCGTGTGGTCTGGGCTGGTGGAGCAACCGGCGAGCGCTGTGCGGCTCGCTGCCGAGATCGTGGCGGGAGTGTTCCTGATGGTGGTGCTGCTCTTCTTCTTCCTGAAAGACGGCCCGCAGTTGTGGTCCTGGTTGTTGTCGCGAGTGCGGCCGGTCCGTCGAGGAACCGTGGATGCGTCGGGCCGAGCGGCGATCGTCGCCCTGCAGGGCTGGATTCGCGGCGTGGCGATCACCGGCGTCGTCGACGGCATGCTGATCGGCGGTGCCATGCTGATCCTCGGGGTGCCAGCCGCTGTGCCGGTCGCCGTGCTCACGCTCGCGGCATCGTTCTTCCCGATCATCGGCGCCACGCTGGCGGGGGCGCTCGCAGTGGCGATCGCGCTCAGCTCGCAGGGCGTGGGGACGGCCATCATCCTCGGGGTGGTGGTGCTGGCCGTGCAGCAGATCGAAGGCGATGTGATCCTGCCGATCGTGATGCGCCGTCAGGTGTCGTTGCATCCGATCGTGATCCTGGTCAGCCTCGCCGCTGGCGCCGCGCTCGGTGGCATTCTCGGAGCGCTCGTCGCCGTGCCCTTGGCGGCGTCGTTCAGTGCGGCGGTTCGGGCAGCGTCTGCGCTCGCCCGAGTGGGCGATGCCGGCGACGGCGAACTCGTCATCGCCGAGGGCTGACCGCCGATGCCGTTTCGATGGAAGTTGCGACGGACGGTTCGGTCAGATCGTCGGCGGGTACGGACACGGCATGAACCACGACCCTGATCCCGGCATTCCGTCCGGGGCGTTGCAGCTCATCGAAGTGCTCCAGCTCGCAGAAGCGAATGGACACGCAACGGAGTTCGAGGTGGCGGCCGATGCGTCCGGCCATGACTGCTTGTGGTGCCCCTACTGTGAGGTGGAGAGTTCGGCGTCGTCGTACGAGCGGGCCTGGAGCCTCCGTCTGGAGGGTGCCAGCGACCCCGCCGACATGCTGCACGTATCGGCGCTCACATGTCCAAACTGCGCTACGAGGGGCGTGTTCATCGCCCCGTTCGGGCCAGCCGCGTCGCAGCGGCAGGCTTCCGTGCTCAGAGCGCTCCCGAAGGCCCAATGCGCCATTCCCCTCTCGCCCGACTGAGCGAGAAGGAACGTCCGATGTGAAAAGGCTCGCTCCCGACCCAGCGGAGTTAGTCGTCGGCGCGGTGACGTGCTGTGTCAGCGCTGCTCGTCGGATCGCGCGACTGTTCTCAAGAAGGCCGGTGGCCGCCTTGTGCTCGGCGTCAGACTCGCTTTGCGAAATAGATGATGGCGAGTATGACCAGAATGAGGACGAGGATGCCCCCGACGCCGTAGCCCATGGTAGGTGTCCTTTCGATTGAGTCGGCGAACCGACGTCGGGGATGGAATTGCCGACAGTGCGGCGTTGCCCGAATTCGTGCGACTTCAAACCCCAGCGACGCGCTCGGCGTCGTCTGACGTGTCAACGTTTGTCCGGCCCGGCGGATGGGCATGCTGGCTGCATGTTCGAGGTCGCTACCCTGTGAATCTCATGTCAGATGAAACGTCAGCCCACGCCTCCGTCAGATCGCACCTGATAGAGGTGTCGGTGCCGTTGCGCACCGAGTTCGTCGCCACGCTTCGTACCATGGCCGCATCGCTCGGCGCCGACGCTGGGTTTTCGATCGACGAGATCGACGACCTCCGGTTGGCGATCAGCGAGGTCGTGTCGTCGCTGGTCGACGACGAGAGTTCATCGGATGACCGGGTCGAAGCAGCGTTCGAGCTGCATGGCGAGGGCGTCACCGTAACGATCACCACCGACCGCGATGGCGCGAGGATCGAACTCGATGATCTTGCTACAACCATCCTCGATTCGGTCGTCGACCGCTACGACATCGATGGAGCGAACGTCACGTTGGTGAAGCTGGCGTCCGAAGCAGCGACGACGACCGGCTCTGCGGCCGATCCTGCGACATACGAAGCATGAGCGACGCGTCCACAGCGGACGATCTAAACGACCTCGAGTTGTTCCGAGATTTCGCCGCGTCGAAGAGCCGCAAGCTGCGCAACCAACTCGTCGAACGGCACATGGGTCTCGCGGCGCACATCGCGAACCGATTCCGACGACAGGGCGGCAGCGACGACGACCTGCGCCAGGTGGCGATGGTGGGCCTGGTCAAGGCCGTCGATCGGTTCGATCCCGATTACGGCGCAGCGTTCTCCGCGTTTGCTGGCCGCACCATCGAAGGTGAGCTGAAGCGCCACTTCCGCGACCGGTCGTGGGCCGTGCGTGTCCCCCGCGGCGCCAAGGAACTGCACCTGCTGGTGCGCAACGGAGCGGAAGAACTGTCGCAGCGCAACGGGCGGGCTCCCACGATCGACGAGATCGCCGCTCACCTGCAGGTCGAGCGCGACGATGTGCTTCGCGGCTTGTCGGCCACGGCTGCGTACAACGTCGGCACGCTCGACGGAGGCGGCATCGACGATGAGGCCGACGCCGTCGGCGACCGGCAGCGGGCACTCGCCACCGACGAGGGCGGGTACGGGCACATCGACGATCGTGAACTCGTGGTGCAGCTCATCGCCCGTCTCCCCGAACGCGAGCAGGAAATCGTCCGATTGCGCTTCTACGAGCGGCAGTCGCAGACCGAGATCGCCGAATCGGTCGGGATCTCGCAGATGCACGTCTCGCGGCTGCTGCGCAAGTCGTTCGAGCAGATGCGCGACTGGCTCGAAGACACACCCGGTGCCTCCGAGGGCCTGGGCGCGTTGCTCGACTGATCTGTCACTCGTCGAGCGCGTCGAGCGCCCGACGGTAGATCGGACCCAGGATCTCCCCCACGGTGGGGAACGGCCATATCGACATTGCAAGACGATCGACGGTGACACGGCCGTCGATGGCCGTGATCAGCGCCGCTGCCAGTTCGTCGAATCTGGCGCCGACACCGTGCGCGGCAACGACGCATCGGGTCGTGCGGTCGACGGCGACGGTGAGAACACCGTCGCCCAATGCGTCCGTGGTCCACCTCGCGATTTCCGACAGCTTGGCCTCGACCCAGATCACGTCGGCGCCGCGAGCGAGAAGGTCCGCTGGCGTCGGCCCCACCATCATCACCGGTGGCCGTGTGAAGATGCATGCCGGCACCACGACGTCGTCGAAGCGTCGTTCGCCTGTGCCGACGAGATGGTCGGCGACCACCTGCGCCTGATGGTTGGCGAGGTGCGTGTACTGGCCCTTGCCTGCCACATCGCCGATGGCCCAGACCGAACCGGGGCACCCGACGCGCCCGGTGTCGTCGACGGGTAGCGGAGCGGTCGGGTCGAGGCCGAGCGTCTCGATGCCCATGCCAGCGAGATCGGGGGCGCGCCCGGTGGCAACCAGCACCCGATCGGTGACGAGGGTGGCATCGTTGTCAAGTGTGATCTTGACGTTGCCGCCACGATTTTCGAACCTGACTGCCGATCGTCCTCGGTAGACGCGAACGCCAGCGGAGCGCAGGCCGTCGTCGACGATGTGGCCGATCCCCTCCGGAAGATCCGGGAACGCACGATCGGCTTCGTCGATCAGGTGTACTTCGGTGTCGAAACCTGCGAAGAGATGGGCGAGCTCGCAGCCGATGGGTCCGCCACCGATGATCATCAGACGAACCGGTCGTTCGTCGGTGCTCAATGCGTCGTCGCTCGTCCAGCGGTGCTCGCCGAGGTCGGCGAGCCCGTCGATCGGTGGTATCACCGACGCCGACCCGGTTGCCAACACCAGGTGATCCGTCCGATAGACGGTTCCGTCGACGTCGATCGTGTGCTCGTCGATCAGCTGCGCGTGTCCCCGCACCAGCAGGGTGGCCTGGCGCTCGACTTGATCGGCGTGCTGCCGGTCGTCGAGGTGGTCGACGATTTCGTTGCGGCGTTGCACCGCCCGGCGCCAGGACGTGGACGCCTCGGCATCGTGGAGCATCGCCTTGCTCGGCATGCAGGCCACGAAGGGGCAGTCGCCACCAACCCGGTTCTGTTCGATGATCAACACACGGCAGCCGCTTGATTCGAGTGCGGCGACCAGTGCCTCCGCCGCTCCGCCGCCGCCGACGATGGCGACGTCGAAACTCTCCGACGCAGTGTCCGACGCAGTGTCCGGCACGTTGCGCGTCGAGAGGGTCTGGGCGGGGTCGTTCATGGACCCGCTCTACCCGAGCACGGCGCGAGTCAACCGTTGCCGATGTGCACCCGAGAGCGTCGATGCGACCTACAGCGGGCAGGATGCAGGTATGCAACAGGACTGCCTGAAAGAGGATCGGGCGTCTCGTGTGTTGGTGCTCGGTGCGACCGGCTACGTCGGCGGCCGACTCGTGCCGGAGCTGATCCAGGCGGGGTTCGTGGTGCGATGCCTGACGCGCACGCCGCAAGGTCTGAGCGGCACCGGGTGGGCTAGCGAGGTCGAGGTCGTCGAAGGAGACCTGTCGAACCTCTCATCGATCGGATCAGCATTCGGCGGTGTCGACCAGGTCGTGTATCTCGTGCACTCGCTCGGTATCGGTGACGACTTCATGCAACAGGAACGCGTGACGGCCCGCCATGCCCGCATGGCTTCGGAACGCGCCGGGGTAAGGCACGTCGTGTACGTCGGTGGTCTCGGTGTCGATGACGACGATCTGTCGCCGCATCTCCGGTCTCGACACGACGTCGGTGTGGAACTGGCGTCCGGTCCGATCCCGGTGACCGAGCTGCGCGCCGCGATCATCCTCGGTGCCGGTTCGGCGTCGTTCGAGATGCTGCGCAGTCTGGTCGAGGTGTTGCCGGCGATGCTGGCCCCGCGCTGGGTGACCCAGACCCGGGTGCAACCGATCTCGATCGCCGACCTGCTGACGTACCTGGTGAGCGCCGTGAACCGCGGCCGTGGCGACGACCACCACGACATCATCGAAGTCGGGGCTCCCGACGAGTACAGCTACCGCGGGCTCATGCACGCCTATGCGGATGTCGCCGGATTGCAACGGAGGTTGGTCATCCCGGTGCCGTTCCTCACGCCTCGGCTGTCGGCGCACTGGGTGAACCTCGTGACGCCACTCCCCAAGGCGTTGGCCGACAGCCTGATCGGCAGCTTGAAGAACGACGTCGTCGTCACGGATCGCAGTGCCGAGGCGCTGTCGGATCACGAACCGATGAGCGTCGTCGTCGCCATCGAGGCGGCGCTGTCAGCGGTGGAAGATCTCGACATACCCACCCGATGGTCCGGCTACTCCTCACGCCAACTCGCCGCCCGTCCCGCGCCGTGGGACCCGGACTGGGCGGGAGGCACGGTCTACGAAGATTGCCGCACCGTCACCGTCGCGGCGCCCGCAGCAGATGTGCAGCGGGTAGTGCGCGGCGTCGGGGGCGATCGGGGGTGGTACGGATTTGGTCCGCTGTGGGCGATTCGCGGGGCGGTCGACAAGCTGTTCGGCGGGGTCGGCCTGCGACGAGGGCGACGCCATCCCGACGACATCGCCGTCGGCGAGGCGCTCGACTTCTGGCGAGTAGATGCGCTCGATGACGATCTGTTCCGATTGCACGCAGAGATGAAGGTGCCCGGTGACGCCTGGCTTGAATGGCGGACGGCGCCGGCACCCGACGGTTCAGGAACGGTGGTCACGCAGCGCGCCAGGTTCGTGCCCCGAGGCATTCTCGGGCGGGCCTACTGGTGGGTGCTCGTACCGTTCCACGCCATGATCTTTCCCGCCATGTTGCGACGCATGATGCGTGCCACTGGCGACTGACGTCAGGGGATCGGCTTCAGGAGATACGGCCTTCGCATTTCGCCTGGGCGCCCTTCGCGTTCATCTCCTGGTAGTGCCCGTCGACCTGGTCGAGATCGACACCGTTCTTCGAGCGGTTGGCGGCGCGTTCTTCGGCAGGAGTTGGCACCGATCCGGCGCTCGGCTTCGTGGGGGGCGCTGATCGACACGGTCGCCGAACGCATCGCCATTCTCGGCGGCTCGCCCGGGGGCACGCCAGGTGCGGTCGTCGAGAGGCGTGTGATCCATCGCAACAGCGACGAACACCAGTCAGTGGTGCCTTGGCTCGGTTCACGACGGGATACTTGCGACAATGTGGGACCTGACCCCGAGCACGCGGCTCCAATGGCAGTAGTCTTTGAGCCTATGTCCGAAGTTCCGGTTCGTCTCACTGCGATCGACCTCGATGCATCCACCTTGGTGCTCGAAGGTGAGATCGACGCTCACACGGCCCCCGATCTCGTTGCCCGATATGTCGAGCTTCCCGATGGCGACGGGGATTTCGTGATCGACATGGCGAAGGTCGACTTCATCGACTCGAGCGGCTTGCGGGTTGTCATCGAACTGCACCAACGAGCCGAGGGGGCTTCTCGCCGCCTCGTGTTGCGTACCCCGAGCCAGCCGGTCGCACGGTTGATCGAGATCTCCGGCCTCAACGGCCACCTTCACGTCAGCTGACGCGAGCGAGCATGTCGTCGAGGGGTTCGACCGGCCCGGGAAGACCGCGTCGATCGACTTCGCTGCGCAACAGCGAGAGCACCTGGCGCATCGTGGTCACCACCTGACGATCGGTGCCGCCGTAGTGGATGATCGGCGAGAAGGCCCGATCGAGCAACCCGGCGTGTGTCGGCCGGTGCCGGACGAGGGTGCGGGTGCCTGATCGGTACGTCGTCGACAAGGCGGGATGTTCCCACAGCGCCGACATCACGTTGCCGATCTGCCTGATGATGTCGGTCGCGGTGCTCGGATCGTTGACGCCCGGCGACAATGCCCGTACGGCGATGTCGGTGAGCTGGATGATCCCGAACTCGATGTCGTGTTGCATCGTGCGGCTGTCTCCGATCGCAACAGCGACCAGCATCGACGACCGAGAGGCCGCCGGGTCGGTCGGGCTGGGCGCCACCCACATGATCGGGCTGCGCTCGGTGACGAAGCTGCCGACGGTGGCGGTGAGGTAGCCCGTGCTGTGCTCGGGCAGCGAGTCGATCACGATGTGGTCGTCGATCTGCTGGACCCAACCCGCCGTTGGTGCCTCGAGCGCAGTCGCTCCGATCGGCACGTCGATCGATCCGTCGGTACGCAGGGCGCCGGAATTTGCGCCGACCTGGATCGAGTCGGGCTCGCTCCGGTAGACGCGGCCGATGATCTCGATCGTCTCCGTGGCCACTCGATCGGCGATCGTGCCGACCTGCAAGCTGTGCGTGATGTGATCGACCGTGCGGACCACAGCGAGGAGCGAGAACACGCCCAAGGCAACGGCGACCAACACCGTCACATGTGGCACCACGGGGTCCTCGTCCTCACCGAAGCTACGTGTCGACCGGAGCGCGAGCAGACAGAACACGGTGGTGCCGAGCACGAAGCCGACGGCATGCTGCACGGTGCGGTTGCCCAGCCAATTCCGAAGGGTCCGCGGCGAGAATTGAGAACTCGCGAGTTGGATGGCGACCAAGAGCATCGACAACAGCAGGGTGATGGAGGTGATCAGACCGCCGGCGATCGCAAGGAACACCGACCGTGCGCTGTCGACGGTCGTTTCCAGCAGCACCGGCACTGCCTGGTCGGTGAGTTGGCGATCGACAAAGAGCAGTGCCTGGACGACGACGATCGATCCGAGGACATACAGCGTGGGGATGAACGACAGGCTGTGACGCGTCAGGTTTGCGATCTGACGCAGCCGAACCACGCCGATCACGGCCAACCGCTCACGACGTCGGTAACTTTCTGCGCGGCGCGCTGCACCAGGCCTCGTTCGGCCCAGTCCGTGGGATCGAGCGGTGTGCTGTGCCGGTGGTCGTCGTCGAGATGGCGGTCGAGCACACCGACCACGTCGGGGTCGAAGATGACCACATTGACGAACCGCTTGTCGGCGTGTTCGCCAGGTACCAGGATCGACTCGTCCACGCCCCGTTGCCCCAACATCAGCCGCCACAGCTCGCTGGCCCCGGTCTCACCCGAACCCGACAGCCACGCTTCGATGCTGCGGCCAGCGTGTCAGTGGTGGCGGGCGTGCCGAGCAGAGTTTCGAGTCGCAGCTGCCACTGGTGGGACTCGCTCGTCATACAGGCGCATTGCCCTCGCCGGGGAATGGCGAAACCCTCGACCTCTCGTGGCACCGTTCGTATCCAGGGGTTTCGAGTGGTCGGCAACGGGAATGCCGTCGGTGCTCATCGTGTACCGAGCCCAGTCCCCGAGCCCAGGAGGTTCTCATGTCCGCCATGTACGAAAGCGCCGTCGACACCGTCCGGGAGACAGGCGGACGCCTTGCACGCGAGCTGCCCTCCAGCATCGAATGGCCCGAGGGTCTCGTCGACCGCGCCACCGACGAACTCATCCACGGCTTCGATGCGTTGAAGGTGGCTGTGGTGCCAGCAGCGACGATGGCCGTCAGCGCAGGAACCACCGCAGCGATCTCGGGGGGTCGGAGCGTCCGGCGGCATCCAGCATTGATGATCGGCGGTGGACTCGCCATCGCTGCCGTCGCCATCTGGCTCGTCCGGCGACGCCGAACCACGTCCGATCAGCAGCAGCGGCATGATTCGGCCCCCGAGACGGACCGACCGGTCAGCGCTGCATGACGTGATCACTCCTCGTTTCGACTGCGCCACTGATGGGCAGTGCAACGACATGGACACCACCGACATCAACACCGAGATCTCCCGACGCGTCGACGGCCTGACTCGTCGTCTCGACCGGCTCGAGGCCGATCTTCCGCCGATCCCCGCACGCGCCATCGGGCTCACCAGGGCAACAGCGCATCGGGTCAACACCACCGCCACCGACGTGGCCAATGACGTGGGTCGCCAGCTCGGCCGGTTCACGTCGACCGCAAGCACCGCACTGTCGACCACAGTCGGCCAGGCCCACTCGTCCGCCGAGCGGACCTCGTCGACCGCTCAGCGCACGAGCAAGGAAACGATCGGACAGGCGCGGGCGCAGGCCAAGATCACCGGCAAGGCCGCTCGACGATCTGCGACGGCCCTACTCGACGACGCCACACGTGCGACCGAACCCGACGGCGACGGCAGACCCGTAGCGCTCGAAGGCTCGACCAAGGCCGACTTGTACGAGCGTGCCCAGGAACTCGACATCGACGATCGCGGCTCGATGAGCAAGCGCGAACTCGTGCGGGCGCTGCGGTCAGCATGAGCAACGTCAGCCAACTCGCCGACCTTCGGCGTTTGATCGATGCGACAGGCCCGTTCGTCAGCGTCGCGATTCCCACGCCCAGCGAACTCGACGACGCCCAGCATCGCTTCGAGATCCGATGGAAGAACGCCCGTCGCGAACTCGAAGCAACGCGGTGGGACGCCGACGACCTGTCGGAGCTCGACGCGTTGGTGGCCACGCTTCCCCACGACGGGGGAGCATCGCTCGCCGTCATGCGCGCAGCTGACGGCACGACCATCGCAGAGTTCCTCGACGAACCCATTCGCGAGATGGTTGTGGTCGAGAGCGTGCTGCCCCGACTGGCACTGGTCATCGAAGCCCGTCAGCGTGCGATCTCTCACCTCGTCGTCGAGGCCGACCGGGCGGGCGCCGACATCCACGCCTTCGAGGGCGGTCGCATCCTGGAAACCGACCAGATCGAGGGCGACACCGAGCACATCCATCGCGGCGCTCCGGGCGGATGGTCGCAGCGGCGGTTCCAGCAGCGTGCCGTGAACACCTGGGAGCGCAACGCCGACGATGTCGCCGCGCAGATCGTCGAGATGGTCGGACAGCACCAACCCGAGATGGTCTTCATCGCCGGTGATGTACGTGCGCAGAAAATGGTGCTCGAATCGTTGCCGGAACGCGAGCGACACATGACGAGCCTGATCGAAGCGGGGTCGCCCGAGGGCATTGCCGACGAAGTCGTCCGCATGCTGGCCGATCACGTTGCTCGGGGTGTGCGTGACCTCGTCGAACGGCTCAAGCAGCGTGTCGGGACCGGGACGGCGTCGACCGATGTCGACGACATCCTGGCGTGCCTCGACGAGGGGCGCGTCGACCATCTCCTGGTCAACGACGACGGTACCGACGGACCGGTCACGACGGAGCTCCACGGTGCCACGCCGGCTGGTGCTCGCGTGGTGGATGCTGCCATCGCGGCAGCGATCCGCACCGATGCCGACGTGACGGTCGTCCCTCGTGTGGCCGTGCTCGACGGGCCGATTGCTGCGCTCTACCGCTGGTGAGCGGGTTGCAGCGCACATCGCTTCCGAGAGAGTGGTCCGCGCAGCGAGCGGCTCGCTAGGTTACGACGAGGCGGCACCCCGGCCGCCGCGTACGCCCCAGGAGAGCCATGACCGCCAGCGCTGCCCGATTGATCGAACCGACGTTCTGGACGCAGACGCTCGAAGACCGGATGGCCGAGTTCGCCCAGATCCGTGAGCTCGGTGCGGTGCTGCCGATCGAGGTGACCAACCCGTTGGCCGATGGCGCTGTGGCGGAGACCATCTATGCCTTGCCGCGCTTCGACGAGGTCGTACAGGTCAGCAAGAATCCCGACCAGTTCTGTTCGGGCAAGGGCGCCACGTCGGTGTTCGACTTGCCGATGGAGATGCTCGAGTTCTTCGGCGGATTCATCAACATGGACAACCCCCGCCACGCCCACCAGCGTCGCATCGTCGCGTACAGCTTCACCCCGATCGAGCTGCAGAGTGTGCTGACGTCGGTCGAGTCCATCTGCACCGAGGTCATCGACGGGTTCTGCGAACAGGGCGAAGTCGACCTGGTCGAGGTGCTGTCGCAGCCCTTCCCTCTGTTGATCATCTGCGACATGATGGGTATCCCACGCAGCGAATTCAAGACAGTGCTCGACGCGACGAACGTCATCCTCAGCGGCGGCGACCCCGAGTTCGTCGGCGAGGGCGGTGGCATCGAAGCGTTCCTGAACGCCGGGATGTCGCTGGCCACGTTGATGGGTGAGTTGATCGAAGAGCGTCGCAGCAATCCCACAGACGACCTCACGTCGAAGCTGGTCCACAACCAACTGCCCGAGGACATGTTGACCCCGTCCGAGATCACCTCACTGTTCGTGCTGTTGGCCGTTGCCGGCAACGACACCACCCGCACGGCGATCAGCCATGGCGTGAACCTGCTGTCGAAGAACCCCGAACAGCGTGCGATCTGGCAGGCCGACGTCGCAGGTGTGTCGCAGACCGCAGTCGAAGAGATCGTGCGAGTCGCAGCTCCGGTCACGTTCATGCGGCGCACCGCCACCGGCGACGTCACGCTGGGCGGCGAACAGTTCCACGAAGGCGACAAGTTCGTGATGTTCTACGGCGCCGCCAACCGCGACCCTCGGGTGTTCACCGACCCGGAGCGTTTCGACGTTCGCCGGTCACCGAACCAGCACGTCGGCTTCGGCGGCCCCGGCCCGCACTTCTGCCTCGGCGCCAACCTTGCTCGCCGTGAGATCGCCGTGGTGTTCCGCGAGATCTTCCGCCGTCTGCCCGATCTCGAAGTGACCGGCCCGGCCGTGCCGCTCAACACTGCCGGTCTTCCGCTGGTCGGTGGCATCAAGAAGCTTCCGGTGAGCTTCACGCCCACCGCCCGCTCGACGGGCTGACGCGTTTCGGGCGGGTTCAGCCGGAGAGTCGCTCCAGCATCGACTTCATCTGGGCGTGGACGGCGTTGATCGCCTGCAGCGGGCGCATCATCACCTTGAACTCGGTGATCATCCCGTGGTCGTCGCAGGTGATGATGTCGACGCCGTTCGCGTACTTGCCCTCCACCGTGGTCTCGAATTCGAGCATCGCGTGGTGGCCTTGCAGGATCTCCTTGACGTATCGGAACCCACCGTTGGTGGGCTCTGACGTGAGGGCGTCGGAGACGTCACCGTCGGCTCCGCCGAGGGTGCCTGCGGCCGCCGTGAGGTAGAGCTTGGTGATCTCTCGCCCCTGCTGTGGTGAGAACACGATGGGGGAGAGGAACGTGCAGTCCTCGTGGAGGATCGTGTCGAGCCCACCCGTGAGCTCGCCGCGCATGTGGAGGTGCCAGTTGTCGATGCAGATATCGATCGGTGTCGGTGCGCTCATACGACGAACGTAGCGTGACGGCGTGGACCCGACCGTGAGCGAGCTGCTCGATGCGTACGGCTTCGAGCCCCGTCCGGTCGAGGGCACGTTGTTCGTGAGTACGTACCGATCAGGGGTCTCGCTACCCGACGGTGCCCCGGTCGGTACCGCCATGATCGGCATGTACGCGCACGACCCGGTCAGTCGATCGCTCCTCCACCGGTTGCCGTACGACGAGATCTGGCACTTCTACGGCGGCGACCCGATCCGGCTCGTCCTGCTCCGGCCCGACGGTGAGGTCGACCACGTGTGGCTCGGTGCCGATGTGTGGGCGGGCCACCGCGTGCAGTTCGTCGTTCCCGCCGGCGTCTGGCAGGCGGGTGAACTCGTAGCCGGCGGCACCTATGGGCTGTTCGGCTGCACGATGGTGCCGGGTTTCACCGGTGCTGGTTTCGAGGGCGGCCACCTCGGTGCGTTGCTCGCCAGCCACCCGTCGGCCCACGCCGACATCAATCGCCTCGCGGTTCCCGACGACGACTCGACGGCGATGCCCGACGGCTTCGCCACCTGACGTGCGTCGACGTCTCGCCGCTCGGGCCTTCAGTCGGATTCGGCGGCCTGCTCGTCGGCGATCTGGCGGCGGACGTCGTCCATGTCGATCTCCTTGATCTGGCCAATCAGGTCGTCGAGGGCGTGGGCGGGCAGCGCGCCGGGCTGGGAGAACAGCACGACGTTGTCGCGGATCGCCATCAGCGTGGGGATCGAACGGACGTTGAACTGGCCGGCGAGTTCCTGTTGGGCGTCGGCGTCGACCTTGCCGAACACGATGTCGGTGTGCAGCTCGGCGGCGGCTTCGAAGACGGGTCCGAACTGACGGCATGGGCCGCACCACTCGGCCCAGAAATCGACGAACACGGTGTCGTTGTCGTCGATCGTCTGCTCGAAGTTGTCGAGGGTGAGTTCGATGGTGGACATGATGTCGCTACTCCAATACTGCTGGGGGTATCTGTTCTCATTCTGTAACCGATGAGTCGGCCCGGGTATTCCGGGCGTTCACGGAACTGGTAGCGTGGGACACGGAACTGGTAACATGGGACATGGATCCGCTGGCTCTCCCCACTGACGGCCTGCTCACCGTCGACCAGCTGCGCGATCTGGCGACCGCTGGCGAGATCGACACGGTGATCGTGGGATTCGCCGACATGCAGGGCCGCCTCGTCGGCAAGCGGGTCTCGGTTCGTCTCTTCCTCGACGAGGTGGTCGAACACGGTGTCGAGTGTTGCGACTACCTCCTCGCCGTCGATGTCGACATGACGACGGTCGACGGTTACGCGTTGTCGAGTTGGGAGTCGGGCTACGGCGACCTCGTCCTCAGTCCCGACATGGCCACGCTGCGACGGATCCCGTGGCTTGCCGGCACGGCGCTGGTCATCGCTGACGTGGGCGGTCACGACGGACAGCCCACCGGCGTGGCGCCGCGAACCATCCTGCACGCTCAGGTGGCGAGACTCGCCGAACGTGGCCTGGTGGCGCTCGCCGGGACCGAGCTCGAGTTCCAGGTGTTCGACGACGGCTACCGCGCGGCCTACGCGAAGGGATACGACGACCTGACCGCGGCGTCGGATCACAACATCGACTATTCGATCGGCGCGAGCAGTCGGATGGAGCCGCTGATGCGTGCGATTCGACTCGGCATGGACGGTGCCGGCATGTACTGCGAGGGCTCGAAGGGTGAGTGCAACCTCGGCCAGCAGGAGATCGGGTTCCGCTATGCCGACGTGATCGTCACGTGCGACAACCACACCATCTACAAGAACGGGGCCAAGGAGATCGCCGATCAGCACGGCAAGAGCCTCACATTCATGGCGAAGTTCGACGAGCGAGAAGGAAACAGCTGCCACATCCACCTGTCCCTGTGTGCCAGCGACGGCTCACCGGTGTTCGCCGATCCCTCCGGTCGCCATCGCATGTCGTCGTTGTTCGAACATGCGGTTGCCGGTGTGCTTGCGTCGATGCGTGAACTCACACTGCTGTTCGCTCCCAACATCAACTCGTACAAGCGGTTCGCTCGCGGGAGCTTTGCGCCCACCGCGGTGGCGTGGGGGATCGACAATCGCACCTGTGCGGTCCGCGTCGTGGGCGACGGGGCGTCGATGCGCATGGAGTTACGTGTGCCGGGCGGCGACGCCAACCCGTATCTGGCGGTCGCTGGAATGATCGCAGCGAGCCTCGAAGGTATCGATCGCGAGCTGTCACTCGACGACCCGCTCGCCGGGAGCGCGTATGACGCCGACGTCGATCGCCTCCCCACCACCTTGCGAGACGCTGCGGCGCTGTTCGAGGGGTCGGCATTGGCTCGCCGATGCTTCGGTGACGACGTCGTCGATCACTATGTGAACAACGCTCGAATCGAGATCGAAACGTTTGCCGCCGTGGTGACCGACTGGGAGCGCCATCGAGGGTTCGAGCGACTCTGAGCGGTTCGCTTGCGGCCTGCCGAGCAGCGAGGTGGTCGGGTGGTCGTCTGGGCGGCTGACAGTCGAGTCGCTCGTGAGCGGAAGCGGGCACCGCTCGATCCGGTCGAGCGACTCGGTGGTCACCTGTTGATCGGCCCGCTCCCCCTCCTGCGCCTGGGTCGCCGAGCTGATGAACAACGAGGTGAGCGCGGCGGTGATCACCGTGCTCAAGCCCATCGACACCAGCATCACGACCGAGGCGACGAATCGGCCGACCCCGACGTCGGAGTGTTGTCGCCGAAGCCCACGGTGGTCACCATCTGGAGCATGAACCAGAGTGCATCGCCGAATGTGGTGTACTCGTCCGGGGGCCAGCAGCCTGATCAGGAGTGCGCCGGCGAGATGCGGACCATGCCGCCATGTCGGCCGCCGGGCTCGGCCGTTGCAACGACCGTCCACCTCGCCGGACGGGCTTGCATACGATCTCGTGGTGGCGCACCCGCGAATGTTCGACGACGACGCCCGGTTCCTCGAGCAGGTTCGGCGATTGGCGGCCGACCTGCCGAATGCCGGTGAGAAGGTGTCGCACGGACGCCCGACGTTCTTCACGAAGAAGGTGTTCGCGTACTACAGCGGTTCGCTGAAAGTCGATGGTGAGTGGGTCGAGCACCCACAGTCGATCATGGTGCAGCCGGACGAGAGTGACCGTCGGGCGCTGCTCGAAGACGACCGCACCTTCGTGCCTGCGTAGCTCGGACCGTCGGGGTGGGTCGGTCTCGACCTCGACACCGATACCGATTGGACCGAGGTCGCCGAGCTGCTCGATGCGTCGTACCGGCTCACCGCACCAGCTCGTGACGTCGCCGAACTCGACGCGCGCAGCTGATCTGCGAACGCCCACGGCAGGGTGGACGAACAAGGTTGCGACCCGATGGGTGTCGAGCCCCGAAGGTGTCGGTGATCGGTTGCGAGCACCCGACCGGTTCCGGTCAGGCGGCGGTTCTTCGGTTGGGTGGTCCGGTGGTGTGGATGGTTCCGTCGGGGAGGCGGAGGGTGAGTTCGCGGTGGGGTCCGAGTTCGATGATCCATCCGTTGTTGTGGATTCTGGTGTGGTGCATGTTGCAGACGGGGAGGAGGTTGTTCAGGTCGGTGGTGCCGCCGTTGATCCACCAGATGATGTGGTGGAGTTTGCAGCGGTCGTAGCCAACGGTGCATCCGGGGATGGCGCAGCTGCGGTAGAGGCCGCGGAGTGCTCGGCGTTGGGCCCGGTTCGCCAGTCGGGTGTTCCGGCCGAGGTTCAGCTGACCGGGGGCGTGCAGCACGATCCCGTTACGGACGACGACTGCGTGGATGTCGGCGGTGCCGGCGAGGGTGGCGAGCACGCGGGCGGGGATCTCGACGGGGATCGCGAATTCGGCGATGGGGCCGTGGTGGCCGGGTGCGTCGGCGTCGATCACGGCGACGAACTCTGGCGGTCCTGTTCGTGACGGTCGCGGTGGGGTGGGGTTGGGGTTGGGGTGTTGCGTTGCTGTGGCGGAGGCGTTCGCAGTCGTGTCGTCATCGCTGGTTCCATCGCTGGTTCCATCGCCGTGGTCGTGGTTGGCGATGGCGTTGTCGAGCATGAGTTGGGTGACGGCTTGGGCGGCGAGGTAGCGCTGTTTCTCGAGGGGGTCTGTCGGGCATTCATCGGGCACCTTGTCGCCGAAGAGTGCTTGGACCGTGGCGTCGATGCGTGAGGCGATCTTGACGCCGGTGAGTGGATCGAACTTGATCGACAGGTTCCACATGCCTTCGGCATCGACCCAGGACCGTGCCCGTGCGTTACGACGTTGGCGTTCCAATCGGTCGATGCCGTCGCCTTCTTGGAGTTTCTTCGTTTCGAGATCCAGGCGGCGGGCGAACTCGTCCACGGTGCCGGCTTTGGCGACGTCGGCCAGTTTGTCGGCGCGTTCGATCAGCTCGTCACGTTTGGCTCCGTCGAGTTTCTTCGATGCCCGGGTGACGGCGTCGACATGATGAGCGGTGATCGCCCCGTCGTCGAGAGCGTCGGCGAGGTTCGGGGTCGCCTCCAGCGTCTTGGATCGTTCGGTGGCCTTGGCTGCTTGCCCCAGCGATGTCTTCGATGCCTTCGCGACGGCCTGCTCGGGGAACGAATCGACCTGACGTAACTGGGCG
>Ga0105053_10000884_pt1 | contig 48672 bp, 43 predicted proteins | sample BON01_FD_78093 | JGI IMG/M metagenome (GOLD analysis project Ga0105053, IMG submission 78093) | Freshwater microbial communities from Lake Bonney liftoff mats and glacier meltwater in Antarctica - BON-01 | ecosystem: Environmental > Aquatic > Freshwater > Ice > Glacier meltwater | place: Lake... | reverse complement strand
TTGTAGGGATATTATTTAGGCACAGGTAATTGAATTTTTATTCCTCCCCTGTGTCGTCAAAAGGATGCGTCGCATCTTGACCGTATAGGATGTTAAGAAAATCGTCGCGACGCAGGCTGTAGGCCCCGCTGGTTTTGTTGCTGAGGACAATAATGCAGCTCTCGTCCTGGGGCAGGTGTACTAACATCGACTTAAACCCACGCCACCAACCCATATGAAAGTTGACTTGGAACCCGGCTGGATGATCATACATCCGCCAGCCAAAACCATAATTTGAACCCCGCTTTTTATCGGGATTATGGGGCTGTAGTGCCCGCATCATGGTCTCGGGTTTCAACAGTGTGTGATGAAATAACGCTTGTTCCCAGCGGTACAAATCCTCGACACTGCTATATACCCCCTTGTCGCCGGCAACACCATTAAAATAATAAACTTTAGTGATAGGATTAAAATACCCCGAATGACCTTGCAGCGTTTTATCGAGCTGTTTTTCTTTATTTGAGTCAAACACAAAACTGTCCTTCATACCCGCTGGCTTAAAGATGTTTGCCGCCATATACTTCTGGAAACGCTGACCGCTGACTTCTTCAACCAAACAAGCCAGCAACACATAACCCGTATTACTGTAATCGTAACGTCGGTTTGGAGGAAAAAAGGGTTGAAACTTATTTCGAATGATTTCTTCGAGCACTTTTTGGTTATCGATATACGTGTTGCGGTCGCGGTAAAGTGCATCTAAATCATACATATAGTTCGATAATCCACCCCTGTGGCACAACAACATACGTGGTGTGATACCTCCATGCGGAAAATTAGGCCACCAATGTTGAAGTTCCTGGTCAATATCCAATTTGCCCTGCTCGTACAATTGAAGTACGGCTACGGCGGTAAACTGTTTTGATACCGAGGCCAATTCAAAAACGGAGGAGGTAGTCAGCGAATCTTTTGACCGTCGACCTTCAATGCCAAAGGCTTGGTTGTAAAGTAGTGCACCCCTGTGAGCCACCAATACCGCACCATTAAAACCATTACGCACCGCCCTTTGCCTTACCAGCGAATCGATGGAGGCGGTTTTGCACGCCATGGTGGTGGCATCATTCAAAAAGCGAGGTGCACCCACCCGTACCGCGGCTGGATCTGTCGGGGGTGTTGGCTGTTGACAGGCGAAAAGCCCGAGCAAAGTCAGGAGGAGAAGTTGCCTTCTTCTTCCCCTCACTGTGCCAATATATTCCCGAGGGCGTTGTCGTAGAGGTCGGCTATACCTTGAATATCGCCGTAATTTTTGCCGTCGATGCTGATTTCGCCCGTGGTTACTTCTCCCAATAAACCATAAGGCAATTCCATGGCTTGAAGTATCCGCTCCAGTATAGGCTGTTCGTGTGGATCGATGGTTACCACTGCCCGACTTTGCGCCTCACCGAATAAAAAAGCGTCTTTACGCAAATCCGCATCTGTGGTGATTTTAAAGCCGAGTGAATTAAAAAAGCCCGATTCAATGAGGTTTATATACAAGCCACCGTCAGAGATGTCGTGCATCGACTCCGCAATTTGTTTGCTGCGGATACGCTTCAAAGTTTCATGCAGTTGCAGTTCTGCCTCGATAGTAAACTCTGGACAGGTAGAATGTTTAATACCGTGGTAGCTGTAGCTATACTGAGAGCTGCCCATATCGTTGCTTTGGGCGCCGAGTACATAAATCAAATCACCCGGACGTTTAAAAAAGAGGGTGGTTTGCTGACTTTTATCGTCTAATACACCCAACATACCAATTACTGGTGAGGGAAATACCGGACCTTCATAAGATGATTGGTTATAAAAACTCACATTACCACCAGTTACTGGTGTACCAAAAGCAGTACATGCATCTCCCATACCTTGGATAGCACCCACAAACTGCCAATACACTTCCGGATTGTAAGGATTGCCAAAATTCAAGCAGTTGGTGATAGCTAAAGGCTCTCCACCTGAACAAACGATGTTGCGCGCAGCTTCGGCAACCGCGATGGCGGTGCCTTTGCGTGGATCGGCATAGATGTAGCGGGAGTTGCAATCGACCGTAAGTGCTAAGGCTTTGTTGGTGCCGCGTACATCCACAATCGACGCATCCGAAGGTAGGTTGGTACTCATATTCACCGTGCCGACCATAGAATCGTACTGCTGATACACCCATTTTTTGGAAGCCAAATTGGGATGGCTCGCCAAGTGCTGCATCACGGGCCACAAATCAGCTGGTTCGGGGATAGCGTTGTTGTCGTAGGCCTGCACCAATTTGAGGTAAGTCGGCTCCTTGTATTCGCGGTGGTAGATGGGTGCACCGCCGCCTAAAACCAGACTTTCGGCAGGCACATCCGCAACAAGCGTGTCGTGCATATAAAATTTGAGGCGCTCACCTGCTACAACTTCACCAATTTGAACACAGTTTAGGTCCCATTTCTTAAAAACATCAAGTATGGCCTGTTCCTTGCCCTTTTCAGCTACGATGAGCATGCGTTCCTGTGATTCGGAAAGCAAAATCTCCCATGGCTTCATGTTCTGTTGACGGGTAGGCACTTTGTCGAGCCAGATCACCATACCTGCTTCACCTTTGGCCGACATCTCAGCTGTTGAACAGATGATGCCCGCGGCGCCCATATCCTGCATGCCGATGATGGCATCGGTTTGTATGGCTTCCAACGTTGCTTCGAGTAATAATTTTTCTTGGAAAGGATCTCCCACCTGAACAGATGGCAAATCTTTGGCCGAATCTTCGGTGATGTCTTTTGAAGCAAAAGCGGCACCATGGATGCCGTCTTTACCAGTATGCGAACCCACAATAAATACGGGATTACCCGGACCATAAGAAATGGCTTTTACGGTTTTACCCCCTTCGACTATCCCCACCGACATGGCATTCACCAACGGATTTACGGTAAAACAGTCGTCGAAAAAAACCTCGCCACCAACGGTTGGCACGCCAAAAGCATTTCCATAATCACCAATGCCTTTTACCACGCCGCGCATAATCCACTTCGTTTTTTCGTCGGCCAGCTTGCCAAAACGTAAGGAATTCAACTGAGCGATGGGCCGTGCGCCCATGGTAAATATATCGCGGTTAATTCCACCCACACCAGTTGCCGCGCCTTGATAAGGTTCGATCGCCGATGGGTGGTTGTGGGATTCAATTTTGAACGCACAGGCAATACCATCACCTATATCTACCAACCCGGCGTTTTCTTCACCGGCCTTAGCCAAAATACGTTCGCCCTCTTTAGGCAACGTTTTCAGCCAAACAATACTGTTTTTATAGGAGCAATGTTCACTCCACATCACAGCATAAATACTGAGTTCATTAAAATTGGGAATACGGCCCAATACAGAACAAATTTTCTCGAATTCTTCGGGAAGTAATCCCAGTTTTTCGGCGGCGGCCACATCGATCAATTGCGCTTCCACGGTATTTTATTTAGAGGTGTTATTTTGAATTTCTTCACGAAGGAGGTTGCCTCTTTCGTCGAATACCAAATTAGAGTAAAGCTTATTGCACAAAATCTGCAAACGATGCTCTTTGGTTAAAGGGGTGTCGTAGAGGGTGATGTCGGCCAAACTACAATCTGGGAAACGCTGTTTAAGAAAGCTGGTGGTGGCGTACGACAATTCCGCCGCACTCATTTCGGCTATGGTATTTACCCAAAGGAATTCTTTGGTGTATAGGCTTTCCTGTTTTTTACCCAGGAACTCATATTTGATCACAAAGCCTACCCGACTTTTCCGCCACTCTACATCGGCAGCAGCCGGATATTGGTCACGAAAGGCTTTGAGCAATTCCAGGGGTACTTTTTTCTGTTTGAGCCGTTGTGCTTCGCTGGTGAAGACCAGGCTAGTCATCAATACAAAAAGGAGGAGGATTTTTTTCATACGTAGAGAAGTGCAAAAATAACCGTTTCAAAACGAATAAGTAAGGACAATTGCATTTAGTCATTTTCTGCGTTTTAACCGATACCGATATCGGTTTCACCCCGCTGGGGGTGTAGGCCAAAACACCGCAAAGCCCAAATCACCCCCCCCTGCTCCCCTAGAGAGGGGGCGCGGGTGAGTCAACACCTCAAAGCCAACCAGCATGACCAGCTAACTCCGTCAGATCTCGTTATCCTAGTAAAGCCTCATTTCCCATTGCTTAAGCTATATCATATAAACCATTTCAAAATATATTTTTTGGAGAAAATCATGTTTCAAATCGACAACTTTTTGGCAAATTGTCAATAATATTTACCAAACACACCCTTTATTCAAATTTTTATAACCAGATTTGCATCAGTTTTTAAATATTTACTGCATGAGCACCATTCGTAAAGAAGCTTTAAATACACAACGCAACCGACCATCCATACCGGTTACCGCACCTTCACAGAAAATCAGCGAAATTTATGGCACCAACGTCTTCAATCAAAAAGCCATGCGCGAGCATCTGGCGGAGGATGTGTATAAAAGCCTGCTCCGCTCCATCGAACACGGCGGACGTATAGAAGCCACTATCGCCGACCAAGTAGCCGCAGGTATGAAAAACTGGGCCATGACTAAGGGCGCTACCCACTATACCCACTGGTTTCAACCCCTCACCGGTGCCACGGCCGAAAAACACGATGCTTTCTTTTCTCTCAATGGGCAAGGCGAACCTGTTGAAGCTTTCGCTGGCGGTGCACTTGTACAACAAGAACCCGATGCCTCTAGTTTCCCGAATGGCGGCATACGCAACACCTTCGAAGCCCGTGGATATACCGCCTGGGACCCAAGCTCACCTGCGTTTATTATGCAAGGCCCGGCCGGCAACACCCTCTGTATACCAACCATCTTCGTTTCATATACCGGCGAATCGCTCGATTATAAATCTCCCCTGCTCAAATCTATCACCGCAGTAGAAGATGCCGGCGTAGCCATTTGTCAATACTTCGATAAAAACATCACCAAAGTATTCCCTACGCTCGGTATCGAACAGGAGTACTTTTTGGTAGACAATGCTTTATTTAATGCCCGTCCCGACTTGGCGCTAGCCGGACGTTCCTTGTTTGGTCATGCACCAGCACGCGGCCAGCAACTCGAAGACCACTATTTTGGCTCAATACCAGAAAGAGTACACGCCTATATGGTAGATGTGGAGTATGAGGCGCTAAAGCTTGGCATTCCACTCAAAACCCGTCACAACGAAGTAGCACCCGGCCAATTTGAGTGTGCGCCCATCTTTGAAGAGATCAATTTGGCAGTCGACCACAACCAACTGCTCATGGATTTAATGGAAAAAATCGCCAAACGCCATAATCTGCGCGTCTTATTACACGAGAAGCCTTTTGCAGGAGTAAATGGATCTGGCAAACATAACAACTGGTCGCTAAGCACCAATACAGGCAAAAACCTGCTCTCGCCAGGTAAAACGCCTAAGACAAATCTCATGTTCCTGACCTTCTTTGTGAATACCATCAAAGCATTTCACGACCATGCCGACCTCATCCGCGCGGCCATCACCTCCGCCAGCAACGACCACCGACTGGGCGCCAATGAAGCCCCACCTGCAATAATGTCAGCCTTTTTAGGTAGTCAGTTGAGCCGGGTACTCGACGAAATAGAAAAAGGTAAAATTGAACACAACGAAAATGAAGTGCGCAATTTGATGAGCCATAGCATCAAGGCCATCCCTGAAATCCTACTCGACAATACCGACCGTAACCGCACCTCACCATTCGCCTTTACAGGCAATAAATTCGAATTACGCGCCGTAGGATCTTCCGCTAACAGCGCTCAGGCAATGACCGTACTGAATACAGCCATGGCCAAAACACTCATTGAGTTCAAAAAAGACATTGACAAACTCATTGGTGATGGAGACAGTCGCGACACCGCTGTTCTAACCGTATTGCAAAAATACATCAAACAGACCAAAAAAATCCGCTTCGAAGGCAATGGTTATGGAGACGAATGGGTAGAAGAAGCTGAAAAACGCGGCCTGCCGAACGTAAAAACCACACCACATGCACTCGATGCCATGGTCACCAAAAAAGCATTTGAGCTCTTCGAGAAAATGGGCATTTATACCCACCGCGAACTCGAAGCCCGCCATGAAATTGAACTCGAAGCCTACACCAAAAAAATTCAAATCGAATCGCGATTGATTGGTGATTTGTCGATGACCAAAATTGTACCTGCCGCAGTAGCCTATCAGGAAAGACTGTGCCGGAGCATTCAGCATCAGCAAGCCCTTGATATATCGGCCAAAGTGCTAAAACCACAAGTAGATTTAGCCACTGAACTCGCTGAGCGTATTGGCATTATCATCACCACGGTGACCGCCATGGTAGAAGCCCGCAGAACAGCCAATAAGCTGACCAACGGCCGTGACATGGCTATCGCCTACTGCGAATCTGTGAAGCCTTTCTTCGACACCATTCGTTATCACAGCGATAAACTCGAGCTTCGCATTGACGATGAGCTGTGGCCGCTCCCGAAATACCGCGAATTGTTGTTTTTGAAATAAACGCATACAACCTACAAAAAAGGCCGAATCCAGTGGATTCGGCCTTTTTATGTAATCAGTACTTTATTAATTATCGTACTATTCTCCGCTGAAAACAAAAGTATAACGCGAAAGTGTAGTCCCGGATAATTCATCATAATAGGCACGCATATTATCTGCTGTAAGTTCTTCTATAAACAAGGCGACCGTGTCGTGAGGTGTGTACATTTCGAGCAGAACATCGTTTTTAAGCGTCCAACTGCCACGGTATTCTTGCAATTCCGAGGAATCGCAACGTCGCGCACCCGCGTCTATAAAGAGCCTGTTTTCAGAACGGAAACGGTATTCATCATCGCGCTCACATAGCAACAAACTGGCATATACGGAAATGGAAGCACCCCCAGGAGGGCCCTTTACAAAATCCGTAATCGTCCAAGTTTTGGGACGTAATAGTTCTTCTTTTGTTTTGGGAAACTCATTGTCTAGTCGCTCGCAAGACAAACTCACTACCGCCAAAAAAAGACCTAACGCTGCTAATCTACCTTTTCCGTTCATTTATCTTTTAGTATAGACCAATTCGTTGGTAATGCTATTCTCTACAAAACGAAGTCTCAAACTAGTCGAATTTACGCTCGAAACCGATAAAGCCATGGTATCTTGGTCTTCAACGACGATAAGATTATTGTCGTTCTGCATTTTCCAATAAATGGTATCTCGCTGCGGTGCATTAACAAAACACTTTAGCGCAGCCTCTTCACGAACAAATAAGTTCGGATTGGCAAAAGTATATAAATTGTCTTTTTCACAATCGTCGTACACTATATCGTAAATACTGTTGTTGAGCGTGCCAATAATTTGAAGGTGATCTGTCAACTGCCAGTTGTTGTTAATAATTTGTTCTTCATTCGTCGGCGTTACAACAGGAGGTTCTTCTTCTTTACAAGCAGTCAATACAACTGCTAATGCTGCGGCAAAAAACAAAACTCTTTTCATGGATATGGGTTTAGACTGCGAACATAAGTCTAAACCAGCATTTTTCAAAGTCAGTCGGGCCAAAAACTAATAACCCAACCAAAATGGTTTGGCTATGCCTTGTCTAATTTTAATACCTTTTGAATGTCCACTGACAATCGAAGTTAACGCCAAGCAGCTCCTGCTCAAAGCATAGCTGAAGTGCAGTATCATTTAACGCGTTCACCACTGCATGTACTTCAAAGCCGCCGGCTGAAAAACGAAGCCGATTGGCTGCAATGGTAAACACCCATGTTGCAGCTACAACTTTTGGTTCGGCAGGCGAACATCTATCCACCATTTGATCGTGCGCCATCAAACCTTGGGCGCTAAAGCGAAACTGATTGTAGTGGTCACAAACATTAAGCAGAAGAGCATACAAGTTCTGATTTTCGGTCGTGCACTCAACGGTGCCGGTCCAAGCTGTTAATTTCCAATTTGAGGCTTGCAGCCATTCAGATTTCGATTTGGCGGGGACTATAGGCGTTGGAAGAACATCTTCTTAATGCAAGCGGTAAATGCCGCAATAGTAAGGCACCTACGAGAATGGCTTTTTGAACCATTTTAAGCGGGGTAACATACGTACGCCCCAAAACGAAAACTGCACCAAAAAGCCAACCCTAAGATATCAAGGCCTAGCTTAATACGACAAATTCAGTCTTTACGTCTGTATTTCTGCTCGAATCCACGGTTGACACCCTCCAAAAGCGATTGCACGATTGCAAACAACAGACTAAACCACAAGGCTGGCCAAAAGCCAGTAACAGTAAAACCCGGCACCAATTCACCCGCCAACAAAATGATAACGGCATTAATCACCAACAAAAACAAGCCCATCGTCAATAAGGTGAATGGTATGGTAAGTAAGACCAAAATCGGCTTCACCGCAATGTTCAACAACACCAACACCGCCGTAACAATCAGCCCGGTCACAAAATTTGCGACCAAAATGCCATCCAGCAACCAATCAGCTGCCATTACAGCCATGGCTCCCATGATCCACCGCGCCAGCAACCTCATGGATTAATGACAATTTTTTTCTGGTATTGACGGCTACCATCCGACCAAATAACAAGATAAACGCCTGCTGCAATTCCCTCTGTGTTCAGCAGTGCACCATGCGCAGTGAACTGACAATGCGCAGCCATACGCTGTCCTTGTAGGTTATATAGCTGAACCGCTTGCACGTCACGCGTATGCTCAATACGCAACTGTTCGCCAGACCGAATTGGATTTGGATATACCCGACTGTTACCGATTTCTAAACCATCCAAACTAGAGATTACCCCCAGCGAAAAATTGATTGGGCGGGTTTCGCCACTGCTTCGTTGCAGCGGACCGTCTTTAGCAATGACCTTCCATTGGGCGGCAAAAGTTTGTCCGGGCAGTACTCCACGTGCCAACAATTGGTCGGCCAAATCACCATAACTGATGATAACCGCCGTATCGGTGAATGCAGCCAGCTGCACCAACGGCTGACTAAAATCACCACCAAGTGTATCTACCAAAACATCGTAACGTAAATTACCAACGCCAACAGCTCTATTTGCAGAACGCCAACGGAAATTGGCCTGTTGAAGTGGGTCACCCTGAACAGGGAAATTCAGTCCAAAAAGAGGTAACATTAAGTTGAAATTCGCAATGGTATCGGCCGAAGTCGGCATGCGAACCAAGCGGATATTAAATGCTGAATCGGCCAAACGAATGAAGTTGCCAGAAATCGCACGTACCGACCATTTCAAATCGACTGAGTCGCCCAAGGCGAGTTGCTGACTTAAAAACAAATTGCGGAAGCTATTGTGGTTCACAACGAAAGTTGTGGCATTGGCCACGTTTAAAGTCAATACTGGCTGACTAAAATCTGCTGCCGGCAAATCAAGTAGCCATTGATAGCTTACGGGATCTCCGGTGGTAGCAGCAGGCTGCCAACTAAAATTATTAGGTGTACTTACAGGACCAGCTATGCTGAGTCGTGTAAAGGGTAGTGGAGACGTCAAGCTAAAATTACCCAAAGAACCTACTACTGTACCACGTGTAAGTAGGAGCGTTAAGGTATCGCTAGCTAAACGTTGCACCCCAACCGCCATGGCGTTTACGGTCCATTTTAGGGTATAGTTCTGTCCAACGGCCACGCCTCTACTCAAAAGAAACTGATCCAGTGCGATATAATTAACCGCAAGAGCGGTATCATTTCCGATGCTCGGGAAACTGGCCAAGGCAGGACTAAAAATTCCACCAACTTGATCAAAAAGAACTTCGTAGTTCACTGGACTACCACCGGTGGCTTGTGCGCTTCTCCAACGGAAGTTGATACTTTGTGAACCAGCCCCACCGACGTTAATTGCAGTGGCATTCACTGGCAACAGCAAACCAAAATTGCCAATCGAATCATTGCCGTTGGCACGGAAGATAACTTGCACAGCCGTGGCACCAGGGACGACACTCTCAAAACGTAGCGTATCTGCCATCGGTGCGGCATTAGAGGCGTATTGGACCACGATTAAAACCGACTCACCCGCTGCGACTACCCTGCTGTTTCCGCCAACAACCGTCATGCTATTCTGGGCAAAACGGAGATTAGTCAAAGTCTCCGACTGATATCCATAATTCACAACAGCAACGGTATAGCTGCGATTTACACCATTATTTACCTGACCCAATTGCACTGTGCTATCGCCTACAAACAAACCCTGATAAACCGGTGTGCTTGAGTTCACTGAGCTCAAGTTAGAGATTCGGTTGAGTAACTGCGGATAGTCGGTAAACGGGTTACGGTTATTCTGATTGGCAGCAATGGCATTATTTCGGCGAATAGCGATTGAATCGGGCGGATATAATTTAGCCCATTCCCGCAATGCAACCTCTTGAGGCTGGAGATAGCCCAGATTTATTCCGCCGTTATTAAAATAACGAACTGCATAGTAGAGCATGGCCCGGGCAACGGCACCTTTGTGTACGTTTCGTGGCTCAAAATACGTCGGATCGGCCACTGAACCCCCAGTGTAGGTCAGTGTAGGACTAGGAACCCATCGAAACGGTTTGTTGCCACGAGACGAATTAATTGAGCCATCGGATGGATGCAGGTGGTGCAAATCGCTCTGCATGGGCTCTACTGATGAACCTTGGCTTTGTGGCCAAGTGTGTTCGGTATTCATGGAGTAGGGTGCGTTATTCAAAGTGCCCGTATTCACCGGATAATTCTCGATAACGCGGCCAGTATAAACACACTCTACCTTATTGGTAGTGCGGCCCAGTTCGCGGCCATTGGTCTGCCAGTTATCTATGGTGCCAAACATTAATATTCGGCCGGCATTGTACCCCAATGAAGTATAAGACAAAGCTAAACGCGCGTTCAGCGCTTGCTTGAGGGCCTGACCACTTAAATTTTGGCTACTGCTGTAATAGGAATTGCTATAGCTACCCTGCCCCTGTACGTCGATACTCAAATTGCCAAAACCACCATTGTTAACCAAAAGCAGCTCCGAATTATTAAGCACATTATGTACTGGCTTAAAATAAACCCACAATACACGTGAAGCATTCGCACCGAGGCTAAAAATACTGTCGTTTACCCAAAAACAGGGATCACCCAGTAGGGTAAAAAATTTGACTTTCAATTGAATCGTACCGTTGCTCTGGTTGGTAAGGCTAACCTGCTGACTGTCGAGTTGCAACTCATTAATGGCGTTGAATTGCAACTGGTTGCTGCTTAATTGCAGGATTTGTTGGCCGTTAACGCTTGCACTTATTAATAAAGTGCAGAGGAAGAGTTGTAGTTTTCTCATGGACTACAAAGCTAAAACCTTCAAATGAATTCATCGTTATGTTCTTCACCTAATCTATCGAAACAGATTTTTCACTATTATTGATATTCCTTATTTACTAACCTATGCTTCAATACTTCAAAATCAGCAGCTTAAGCGCACTCATTTTAATGTTTTCCTATGTGGGCGCACAAGCCCATGAAGGCAGCAAAGAAATCAGATATGTACAGGAAACGAAGGTATTTGACGAAGAATATCAGTCGACCTTACGCGCCATGTTGCCTTGGCAGCAATTTTTACAACAACATCCCCGCTGGTCGGTGCACTTCAACGAAGGCAATCAACTACCCCACCGTGCCTATGGCAATCCTATCGGAGGGGGCTCATTTGATCCAGTTCAACGGGTGAAAGCTTTTATGGAAACTGATTTATCCGCTTTCCAAGTACCTATGCAGTCGCTCGAACTACAAGGAACACACCGTTCGAAAAAGTATACTTTCGTCAATTTTGTGCAATACCACCAAGGGTTCGAAGTCATCAATAGCCGCATGACTTTTAAGCTTACGCCTGCTGGTGAAATCATCATGTTTGGTGCCGATGTTTTTAAGGACATACAACTCAACACCCAGCCTACTATCAGTCGTTCAGTAGCCGAAGCCGCTGCTACCACCGATTTGAACGCTATTCACACCATCACCACTGAACCCCGCTTAAAGGTTTTGGCCATCGCCGGTGAACGGAATTATACTTTTAAGCTAGTATATACCATATTCGCCGAAGGAACGGATGAACATGATAAAAACATGCCTAGCAATTATGAGTGTTTGGTGGATGCCCATGATGGCACCGTTTTGTCTCGCCGCAATCTTGTGGTTCAGGTTGCACCCAGTGGTGGCAACATCGAGGTAAAGGGCACCATTTTCCCAACCCATCTGCTCGCCCCTGCTCAAATCAGAAGTCTGCCGCATCTGCGCGTGCAAATCGACGGAACCAATAGCTATACCAATAACGAAGGTAGCATCACCATCCCCGGTCCTTATCCCAAAAATGCTACTGTATGGCTCGAAGGCCGCTGGTCGCGCGTGGTAAGTGGCAACAGTGGTAACGTTACCCCTTCTTTCGTGGCGAGTATTGATTCTTTGACGGACTCTTTGGTGTTCGATAACCAAGGTACAGCACCGAATGTTGCTACGATTAGACATTTATCGGCCTATTACCATACCACCATCGTGCATGATTATATGAAAAGTCTGCTGCCAAACTTCACGGCACTCGATATTGCATTGACAACACGCGTCGACCGCATCGATGGTAACTGTAATGCCTTCTTCAATGGCAATTCAATCAACTTCTACATCACAGCCGGGGGTTGCAATGCCCTTTCACAGGTGGCAGATGTGATCTACCATGAATACGGTCATGCCATCACCAATTATTTCTACAGCTCCTTGAATGCCCAATTTCAGAATGGCGGCATGGGAGAAGGTTACAGCGATATTTACGCCATTACACTCTCCAACAACCCAGTTTTAGGGGTTGGATTTACAAATAATGCGGCGCAAACCATACGTCGTTACGACCAAAACCCTAAAATTTATCCGCAAAACTTGGTCGGTCAAGTGCATGCCGACGGCGAAATCATCTGTGGCGCATGGTGGCGTACTGCTGGCGCAATTGGCTCTACCCGTACCCAAATGGAAATATTGGCGGAATCAATGTACGGCCTCGCCATGTACCCTAATGGTCAGGAAGGGAAGTTGTATACCGACATCCTCATTGATGCGCTACAAGCCGACGATAACGACAACGACTTGACCAATGGCACGCCAAACATGATGTCACTCATCAATTCATTTAGCTTCCATGGCATCAAACTGCTCAACAACGTCAATTTTAACTTCACCCAATTGCCTGATGCACCAGCTGCGCAGTCCATCCCTATCACCATTCAGGTAAATGTTCAGCCACCATTAAATGCCTTGTTAACCGGGGTAGACATGGTGTATACAGTCAACGGCATTACCAATCCACAGGTTTTGGCCTTGACCAAAAATATGAACGACTACAGCGGCAACATTCCTAGCCAACCAAAAGGCACCATTATCCGCTATTATTTCCGTTTGAAAGATATCAACAATACTGTTTCCGGTCTCAAACCAGCCAATGCCGAAATGACCGGTGATCCAGCGTTGTGGTACAATATGTTGGTTGGATTTAGCGAAATCGGTCGCGATGATGCCGAAAACCCAGCCATCGTCGCTAATTGGTCGCTAAGTATCCCAACCGATAATGCCACAGCAGGCCGCTGGGAGGCTGGAGTACCCATACCTTCTTATGTAAACCCATCGGATGTGAGCACCATCGTACAGCCAGGCACCAATGCTACAATAGGAGGCACACAATGTTTCTTTACCCAAAATGGTCCTTCGCCCACGAGTTCTGTGGGCATCGCTGATGTAGATGGCGGACGCACAACACTCACTTCCCCGCCATTCGACCTCACCGGATTTGCAAACCCAGTGATTTCTTATATGCGCTGGTATACCAATGATATGAGCAGCAATCCGAATAGCGACTTCTGGGAAGTTTATATCGCCAACAACGGCGCCACATGGCGCCGCATTGAACGCACGGTTCACAGCGACCGTAGCTGGCGCCGTAATGTTATAAAAGTAGGTGATCACGTACTACCCAATGCCACCGTACAATTGCGGTTTATAGCACAAGACCCTGTGTCAGGAGGCACTGGCCAAGGCGGAAGTGTTGTAGAAGCTGCTATCGATGACATTATTATCTACGACCAAACTCCAGCCACTTCGGTAGAAACCATTAACCAAATCAGTCAGCTGTTGCTTTATCCAAATCCCGCCAGTCGTGCTACGACGCTCCGTTTTTCGCTGCAACTAGCTGGTGATGTACAGATTCGGGTTGTAAATCTGGTAGGCCAAGAAATGAGCGTACTTCAGCTCGGCAAATTAGATGCAGGCCTTCACATGCAGGATATTTCACTCGAACAACTACAAGCAGGCATGTATCTGGTAGAAGTGACTGCTGGTGGTCAACGTCAACATTTACGTCTTATCGCCGAATAAAATAAATTACCGCCTTTTGAAAGCGCTTGTCGAACCCGACAAGCGCTTTCTGTTTTAACTTTGCGCCCATGAAAATTTCATTCAACTGGCTAAAGCAATACCTCGACTTTGAAGTTACACGCGACGATACCCTGCGTATACTAACCGAATTAGGCCTCGAAGTAGATGGTTGTACCCGAATAGGTCAGGATCCGCTCAAACTCCAAGGTCTGGTGGTAGGTGAAGTTGTTTCTTGCGAAAAACACCCGAATGCCGATAAATTAAAGCTCACCTTGGTAAGCACAGATGGACAAAATCGCCTCTCCATCGTTTGTGGTGCTCCGAATGTGGCCTTGGGTCAGAAAGTGGTAGTTGCCCCCGTCGGCACAACACTTTATCCGTCGGCTGGCGAAGCCTTCAAAATACAAAAAGCCAAAATCCGGGGAGAAGTCTCCGAAGGTATGTTGTGTGCCGAAGATGAAATCGGCATCGGCAGCAGTCATGCCGGCATTATGGTCCTTCCTGCCAATAGTCCGCTCGGAGCAGCATTTACCGAAGTATATGCGGTCAATTTCGACTATGAAATTGAAATCGGTCTCACCCCTAACCGCAGTGACGCCATCTCTCACTTTGGCGTAGCCCGCGACTTGGCTGCCTATCACCGTAAAAAAGCAGTTCTACCACAGGTCCCTTTGCTCGAAGCGTTACCCACCGCAGCCGATGCCATTCAACTTACCATAGAAGACCCTGCTGGCTGCAGCCGTTTTACAGGTCTAAGTATTCAAGACGTAAAAATAGGCCCCTCGCCCGCTTGGTTGCAGCAACGTTTAAAATCCATTGGCCATAACCCCATCAACAATGTGGTGGACGTGACCAATTTTGTGATGTTTGAGCTCGGACAGCCGTTGCATGCCTATGACATGCGACAAATTGAGGGCAACGAAATCCGAGTAAGGTTCGCACGGTCGGGGGAGAAAATTACCTTGCTCAACAAACAAGAATATCAACTCGACCCTGCTAACCTGCTCATCTGCCATGCCAGCAAACCCATGGGCGTTGCTGGGGTGATGGGAGGTCTGCACGACTCCATCCAGCCCGACACCACACGTATATATCTCGAAAGTGCCCATTTCGAGCCTACAGTCATCCGCAAAAGCAGCAAACTACTTGGAATAAAAAGTGATGCATCTTACCGCTTCGAGCGCGGAACCGATCCGCATGCTACCGTTTACGCAATACAACGTGCTGCAGCACTCCTACTGGAGGTGGCTGGTGGCCGACTGAGTTCCGACATACAAGATGTGATTGCCCGCCCCCCCGTGCGTAAGGCCCTGCATCTATTGTATCACAATGTCGATCGCATCATTGGCAACAAAATCAAACGCGAGACGATTAAAGAAATCTTGCTTTGCCTCGATTTTGAAATCGTTGATGATTACAGCGATTCTCTTACCATAGTCGCTCCCGATTACCGCGTAGATGTTACCCGTGAAATTGATGTCATCGAAGAAATACTGCGTATTTATGGACTTAATAAGGTCGATAACGGCGAACGCATCCGATACAACCGAGGCTATCCGCTGCGGCAGTCCAAAAACGATTGGCAACAAACGCTCTCCGACCAATTGGTAAGCTTGGGTTACCACGAAACCATGAGTTTGAGTTTTATCGGCGACAAACAGCTATCGCTTCTACCCAGTTTAGCTGGCAAAGAAGTGCGGGTACTCAACCCGGTAAATGACGAAGTGCCGGTGATGCGCCCCAGTATGTTGTTCAACGGCCTTCAAAACATCCAGCACAACTCCAATCGTCGCAATAGCGATTTGCATTTATTCGAATTTGGTAAAGTCTATTTTAAACAAAACAAATCTCGAACCGAGCAAGAAATTTTAGCTTTATGGGCTACTGGTCAACAATACACCGAAAGTTGGTATCAACCCAGTCGGAAAGTCGATTTTCACCACAGTCATGCTGCTTTACGCTTGCTTTTGCAGCGTTGTGGTGTGCTCAAACACTGCACCACCGCTCCTACTACGCACGATTTGTTAAATTACGGCATCAGCTATATCGCCCAAGGCAAAGTTTTGGCGCAAGTGGGTTCTGTAGGGCCGGCGGCTTTAAAGCTTTATGACTTGAAGCAGGAGGTATTTTATGCCGAAGTGGATTGGGCACTACTGTTGCGTTTGGCCGCAAACCAAAACTTCCAGGTACAGGAGCTCTCTCGTTTCCCAAGCGTACGTCGCGATTTAGCCCTTGTAATTAGCCAAGATGTTCAATACCAGCAACTGGAAAACCTAGCCAATGAAACAGCAGGCCCACTGCTAAGTACGGTGAACTTATTCGATGTTTACGAAGGCGAAAAGATAGGTGCTGGCAAAAGATCCTATGCCGTAAGCTTCGTTTTTGAGGACAAAGAGAAAACTATGACAGAGTCGGAGATAGAAGCCGTGATGCAGAAATTAATTACTAAATTTGAATCGACTTTAGCCGCCACTGTGCGACAGTAAGCCCATGAGTACATCACTTTTTATACAACAACTGGATGTGATCCGGCAGAAGGTATTACGCCTTCAGCGCCGCAATCAGCAGCTCGAAGAGAGCAACCAGGCGTTGCGTGAAAAAACGAACGCCCTTCAATTGCAACTGCAAGAGAGTCGGCGCATGGTAAGCGAACTGGAATCACAGAAAAAAATTCTGAAGATCGCCAAAGGCCTACAACAAGACCCCAAAGCGAAACAGGAGGCCAAGCTAAAAATCAATGAATTTATAAAGGAAATCGATAAATGTATCGCGCTGATGAACGATTAGCAGCAATAAGGAAATCGATCTAATCCATGGGACAAGTCAATATCAAGATCAAAATAGGCGACCGCGATTATCCGCTGGTCGTAGATCAACAGGAAGAGGCACGCCTCCGTGAGGCTGAGCGTGTGCTTTCCGAAAAGTATAAGGAGTATGCGCAAGCCTATCCCGCAGCCGACAAACAGGATCACCTGGCCATGGCGGCACTTTTTATCAGCAATTCGCTCGTCGGAATCGACAACCAGACCAAAGAGGGTTTCGATGAGTTAGCTATACGACTTCAAGAACTCGAGTTGTTACTCGACAAACAACCTGTCCCAGATCAGGATTGATCACCTTTCTGCTGCTTCGTAGCCCAGTGGGATCGAAGTAAAAGAAAACTATGACAACCATCATTATCACAGCCCTTGTGGCTTTAGGAGCAGGCCTCGGAATAGGTCGTGTATTCCTCAATAAGGCGAACAACAAACAACGCGAGGAGGCCGAAAAAGAGGCCCAGCGCATACTTGCCGATGCCCAATTGAAGGCCGAAAGTGTCCGCAAAGAGAAGGAACTTCAGGCCAAAGAGCGTTTTTTATCCCTCCGTGCCGAGCACGACGACGAGATCAACAAACGCAACCAGGCCATGCTCGCCAACGAAAACCGCATCAAACAAAAAGAGCAGAGTCTGAATTCGAAAATGGAGCATACCGCCCGCAAAGAAGCCGAGCTCGATTCCGTTAAAGAAAACCTCAACCGCCAGCTCGAAATTGTAGAGCAGCGCAAAGAAGAAGCCGCCAAAACCCACAACAATGCGGTGAAGCAGCTCGAAAAAATCGCCAGCATGACGGCCGAAGAAGCCAAAACCCAGTTGGTGGAATCGCTGAAAGCAGAAGCCAAAACCCAAGCCTTGTCGCAGATCAAAGACATCGTTGACGAAGCCAAGGTGCAAGCCAACAAACAGGCCAAAAAAGTGGTACTCGAAACCATTCAGCGCACGGCTACCGAACATGCCATCGAAAACGCCATCTCCGTCTTCAACATCAAAAACGACGATGTGAAAGGCCAGATCATCGGTCGCGAAGGTCGTAATATCCGTGCTTTTGAAGCAGCCACCGGTGTGGAGCTCATCGTAGACGACACCCCGGAAGCCATCATCCTCTCCTGCTTCGACCCGCTACGTCGCGAAATTGCCCGCCTTGCCCTCCACCGCCTGGTCACCGACGGTCGTATTCACCCGGCACGTATCGAAGAGGTAGTGGCCAAAACCACCAAACAAATCGAAGAAGAGATAGCCGAAATCGGCGAACGCACTTGCATCGACCTCGGCATACACGGTCTCCACCCCGATCTGATGCGTTTGGTGGGTAAGATGCGCTACCGCTCGTCCTATGGCCAGAACTTATTGCAGCACAGCCGCGAGGTCGCCAACCTTTGTGCTACCATGGCAGCCGAACTCGGTCTCAACGCCAAACTCGCTAAACGTGCCGGCCTCTTGCACGATATAGGCAAGGTGCCCGACGACAATGCTGAAGTGCCGCACGCCTTATTGGGGATGCAAATCGCCGAACGTTGTAAAGAACATCCAATTGTAGTGAACGCCATCGGTGCCCACCATGACGAAATCGAAATGACCGACCCCATCTCGGCCATCGTACAGGCTTGTGATGCCGTTTCAGGTGCCCGCCCGGGTGCCCGCCGTGAAGTAGTGGAGAGTTATATCAAACGCTTGAAGGATCTCGAAGCCATGGCCATGTCGTATGCCGGCGTAGAGAAATCGTTCGCCATACAGGCCGGTCGTGAACTGCGTGTGATTGTAGAAAGCGAAAAAATCAGCGATGAAGCTGCAGAGCTGATGTCGGTCGATTTATCGCAGCGCATCCAAAACGAAATGCAGTATCCAGGTCAAATCAAGGTGACCGTAATACGCGAAAAACGTTCGATCGCTTACGCTAAATAAGCTCGGCGATAGGCTACAGATTTACGCAGATAAAAATCCGTGTAAATCCGCACCCACCGGGTCCACATCATCCGTGTTCTATCACCGGTTTATCCTCGAAAACACAACAAGTACAGCCGCAATCCCCTAAATTGCGGCTGTTTTTATGCATATCCTCCTCGTTAATAATACCCGCATACCAGCTTTGAAGTATGGTGGCACCGAACGTGTCATCTGGGCGTTAGGCAAGGCCTTGGTGGCCCTGGGGCATCAGGTAAGTTATCTGGTGGCCAAAGGTTCCCACTGCCCCTTTGCCATGGTTTATGTATATAATCCGGCCTTAGCGCTGGAGCGGCAGATCCCGATTGGCGTTGATCTGATGCATATACATTTTCCGATGGCACAAGCACCCACTTTCCCTTACCTCGCTACCCTACACGGCAATGGCGAAGCAGGCGAGAAGTTTGCACCGAATACTGTTTTTCTTACAGCCAATCACGCGCAAAGACACCATGGAGAGGCGTTTGTTTACAACGGCCTAGACTGGGATGAATACGGCCCGGTAGACTGGCAAAAAGAAAGACGCCACTTACTTTTCCTGGCCAAAACTTCACGCAAAGAAAAAAACGTTAAGGGCGCCATCGAAATCGCCAAAAGCAGAGAGACCAAATTGGAGATAATCGGCGGCCATAAACTCATCTTTAGCCGTTATGTGCGTTTTCGGGGCCAGGTGGGAGGTGCTAAAAAGGCAGCCTTACTCAATCACGGCATGGCCTTGCTCAACCCCATCCGCTGGCACGAACCTTTTGGACTGGCACCCATAGAAGCCCTGTATTATGGCAATCCGGTTTTTGCAACGCCTTATGGCAGCATGCCCGAATTAATTACCGAAGAAGTGGGTCTGTTAAGTCTGCATGGCCGAGAACTGGCCGAGGGACTGAAACAATTGCCCTACTACAGCCGCAAACTCTGCCACCATTATGTGGTAGATCGTTTCAATCACCTCGATATGGCCAAAAATTATCTGGCGTATTACGAAAAGGTGTTAAACGGCGAAAAAATTAATACAAATCCGCTGTTCGTCGCAGCCGACCAGCACAAAACGCTACTGGCTTACGACTGGTAAACAAAATCGCCATGGGCCGAATGGAGGTGCACCGAAGCACCTTCAGCTTGCGCTTCTACCCTGCCAACGACTTGTGCGTCTACACCCATAGATTTGGATAAGGCGATCACTGAATCAGCATGATTTTCTGAGAGATAAACTTCCATGCGGTGGCCCATATTAAACACCTGGTACATCTCTTTCCAGTCGGTGCCCGACTCCTGCTGTATCATGCGGAAAAGCGGTGGTGTGTCAAATAAGTTGTCTTTAATTACTTTCACCTGGTCTACAAAGTGCAACACCTTGGTTTGTGCGCCGCCTGAACAATGCACCAAGCCATGTATTTGTTGCCCCAATTCAGCCAGCAAAGGTTTGAGGATAGGCGCGTAAGTACGGGTTGGGGACAATACCAGTTTACCAGCATCCAACGGACTGCCTGCTACTGCGTCTGTTAGTTTTTTGGAGCCACTATAGACCAGTTTTTCGTTCACCAACGCATCGTAACTTTCGGGGTATTTGGTAGCGAGATATTTGGCAAATACGTCATGGCGGGCCGAAGTAAGTCCGTTTGAACCCATGCCGCCGTTGTATGCGGTTTCGTAGCTCGCCTGCCCAAACGACGACAAACCCACAATCACATCGCCGGCTTGAATGCGGTCGTTGGAAATAACATCCCTACGTTTCATTCTGGCGGTAACAGTTGAATCTACAATGATGGTCCGCACCAAATCACCCACATCTGCCGTTTCACCCCCACCGAAATAGATGTTTACGCCTTGATCGGCCATCTCCTCAATAAATTCCTGTGTACCACTGATGAGGGCGCTGATGACTTCGCCAGGCACCAGATTTTTATTCCGGCCAATGGTTGACGACAGCAAAAAATGATCGGTAGCGCCCACACAAAGCAAGTCGTCGAGATTCATCACCACCGCATCTTGGGCTATGCCCTTCCATACGCTGAGATCACCGGTTTCTTTCCAGTACAAATACGCCAGCGACGACTTGGTACCGGCACCATCGGCATGGATGATGTTACACCAATCGGCATCCTGGCCTAAAAAATCGGGTAGGATTTTACAAAAAGCCTTGGGGTACAAACCCTTGTCGAGTTTGGCAATGGCTTTGTGTACGTCTTCTTTGGTGGCTGATACCCCGCGTTGGTTGTATTTCGACTGGCTCATCGTAAAAAAAGAAAGGGCAAAGTTACTTTGCCCTTTTCATTTTTAGCAGTTATTCTACTCCTTATTCGGATCGGTGAAGATTTCATCGCCCTCCTGGGTTTCTTCACCCGTTACACGGCGGTACTTGATGATACCTTTGAAGTCGGAAGAAATCACTTTAAAAGTTGTACGACGATTGAGCTGGTGCTCAGCATCACTACAGTTCACGCCATTCGAACAACGGTTAAGCAATTGGGTTTCGCCATAACCTTTGGCTACCAAACGCGCAGAGTCGATGCCATTTTCAATCAAGTGATTCACCACCGATTGGGCACGGCGTTGTGATAATTCAAGATTGTATTCATCCGATCCACGGGCATCGGTATGTGAATTGATAGCTATGATCAGGTTTTCTGATTTTTTCATCATCGACACCAACACCTTCAGGTTTTCTTTGGAAGCCGGTGTGAGTTTGTCGCTGTTGAAATCATACAATATATCCTGCAATGTAATTTCTTCGATAGGTACCAGCTTCAAAGGGATATTGATGACAAAATCCTTCGAAACCTCCATTTTTTTGGTGCTGACCACGGTGTCTTCAGCAAAATATTCGCGACGCGTTACCTCGATACGGTAATTCATGTCTTCCCGAAGTTTGAAGGTATAGTTACCGCGGTTGTCGGTGATGGCATCCATATAGGTGCTGTCGGGCATAATCAATTTCACCTCAGCACCCGAAAGTGGGCGGCGGGTGGAATCGTCGTACACCATACCACTCAGGTTAAATACAAGCGGCGTAAGCACCCACTGCCAGATATCGTCGCTACCACGGCCACCAGGGCGGTTGCTGCTCAAAAATCCTTTGTCACGGCGCGCATTTGCTACGAAAGCAAAATCATCGGCACCCGAATTAATTGGGTACTTCATGTTCTCCGGCTTCTCCCATTCTGTACCCTCCCCTTCACTGTAAAAAACATCTAAACCACCCATACCCGGATGACCATCTGAAGCAAAATAGAGGACGTTCTCCGTTTCATGGATGTAAGGGAACATCTCATCGTCGCCAGTATTTACCACAGGACCCAAATTGATGGGTGCCTCCCATTCGGTACGACCCCGATTCATAAACCAAATATCTTTGCCGCCATAACCGCCTTCAGCATTGTCGGCAACGAAATATAATTTTTTCTGATCGCGACTTAGCGATGGCTGCCCAACATTAATGCTATCACCAAAAATGGAGACCATTTCTGCATTGCCCCATTTTAAACCCTGCTTGCGCGCCATAAAAACACGGCACTCGCCAGTTTTACTGCTGCAACGGGTAAAATACATGCTGGTACCTAATCGGTTGGCCGCTACAGTGCCTTCATTCATCGGGGTATTTACGTCTCCTTCGAGGATTTTGAGTTTGCTCCACTTCCCTTTGCGATCTACATAACTTTCGAAAATGTCACTGAAATCCTCACCAATACGACCGTAGATTTTTTTACCTGTCGACTCCTCTCGGGTAGAGCTCACCATTACACCGTTGTTCTTGTAAAGGTTTAGTCCATAATCCGATTGACGCGAGTTGAATACCCGCATATTGTTCACCTCATACCGAGAAGGTGTGTTGATCCAAGTTTTCGCAAGTTTACAGCTCTCCAGCAACCATTTCACGCGACTATCGCCAGGATTAATGCCGAGATAGGTGTTGTATTGCTCAATGGCCTCGTCATATTTCTCTAAACCGCGTAATACGTTCGCATAGTTGAGATACAATTCGCCACCGTCGTACCCCGCTTTGATTGCACGGGCGTACCAACTTTCGGCCACTTTAAAATCATTAGCCAAACGATAGCACTCGGCCACCATATAAGTTGCACGCGCTTTATTGTCCTTACTTTTGGTGGCCTTTTTGTACGCATCAGCAGCCACCATATAACTTTCAATCTCGAAAGCCCTGTCGCCTGCAGAAATCTGCGCTTTTGCTGTTCCTACGAGCAGCAAACAAAAAACAAAGAGAAGTAGAGAATAACTTCTCAGAGAATAATAGAACATTCCTAGCTTATTAACGTGCATACCAATCAAAGTAACTCAATAATATGTTAATGAACAAGCCCAAAATCATGCAAAGTTCCTCTTTTAACTGCTTTTAATGTGTTGTGCCGAAGAATTCGGCGGTCGCCCCAAAAAGAAGAGCGAGATTGCGCAAAATAACCAGAAGCACCCAACGAAATAGACTGGGCGTTGTAGTCAAATTCCACAGACAAAAAAAAGCCCCGGAATAATCCAGGGCTTGTACGCGTTGCTTTAGCTTATTTTTTAGGCATGTCCTTTTTCGGAGTTTCAGCCGTAATATTCAACTTCTTTTTAACCGAGTCCATAATGTTGTCCGACTCATTGAAGTGCAATACAGCACCCACACTGGTGTCGAATACAAAGGTGTATTTTCCATCGGTAGCTACATCTTTGATGGCCTGCTCCGCCTTTTTGAAAATAGGGCCATACACGTCTTCTTTTTTCTTGGCAATGTCCTGCTGGGCACGCTGTTGAAAGTTATCGATGTTTGTTTGGAGGTCCTGAATTTCTTTAGCGCGGTATTCACGCACAGCCTCCGACATGGTTGATTGCTTCGACTGGAACTCCTGGTACTTGTTTTGAAGCTCGGTGAGCATCATTTGCAACTGACTGTTGAGGTCTTCGGTATAACGTTTCAGGCTATCGTCGGCCAACTTGGTTTCAGGCATCATACCTACCAATTCAGATGAATTGATGTGGCCCAATTTTGTTTGTGCGAAAGCCGTCTGGCTGATCAACAAAACAAAAGCGATTACGCTGATTTTTTTAAGGATTGACATGGTATTGTGCTTTGAGAGTTTAAATATAGTTTACTTTTTATTGGTGTTGGCACCTGGCCTGTTAGATGAGCCTCCAGTGGGCGTCTTTTTTGCGACACCCATTACTTCCAACACTTCATCACTTTTGTCGAGTTTTGGATTGGCAAACAACATGGTAAATTCACCAGCACGATCAAAAATCATATCATAACCTTTGTCGCGGGCATATTTTTGTACCGCATCGTAAACCTTGTCTTGAACAGGTTTGATAAGCTGTTTTTGTTTTTCGAAGAGTTCACCTTCGTAACCAAAACGCTTCCGCTGCAGCTCATTTACCTCTTGTTCCTTCTGCTTGATGGTGCCCTCCTTTTCTTTTCGCATGGCTTCCGTAAGTAACACCAGTTCAGCTTGCAAGGCCCGGTAAAGTCGGTCGATTTCGATACGTTTTTCTTCGATTTCTTTCGACCACTGCTCGGCTAACACATCCAGTTCTGTTTGTGCCGCCTTATACTCAGGCATCTGTTCCAATATATACTCGCTATCGACATAGGCGAAACGTTGCGCTTCGGCTGTGCCTGCCTGCAAGAGAATAAATACCATGCCACAGATGAACTTCTTCATGAAATCAAATTAAAAGGTTTGACCGATGGAGATGTGGATATTGCCTTTATTGGCTGCAGGAAGACCAGATACATTGTCGAAACCATATCCCCAGTCAACCCCTAAGAGCCCAAACATAGGCAAGAAGACGCGTATACCTGCACCAGCCGACCGGAAGTTCTTAAACGGATCAAAGCTCCTCATATTGGCAAAACTATTTCCACCTTCAACGAAAGAAGTCACATAAATGGTCGCACTCGGGTTTAACGTTATCGGATAACGTAATTCCATGGTATATTTTTGAAATGAGGTTGCTCCGAAAAACTGTCCCGAAGCGGCATCACGTGGGGTAAGCGTATTGTTTTGGTAGCCACGCAAGCCAATAAGCTCACGGTCGTCGAGCTGGAAGCCCATGATACCATCGCCACCAACATAAAAACGGCCAAATGGTACGTTGCCATAATTTTTGTCGAAGTTGCCCAGAATACCATATTGTATCCGCGACATCAGTACCAAATCACCTACGATGCGCACAAAATAATTGGCATCAAAACGCCATTTGTGGTATTCTACCCACTTATACTTTTCGGTCGCTGGCAGATCTGTAAAATCTTTACGCCCCAATAAAGAATACGGCGGAGTTATCTGCAAACTCAATGAAATATTGGAGCCCGATCGTGGGTAAATCGGCTGATCTATCGAGTTGCGTGCTATGGTTTCTTTAATAAAGAAGTTGTTCGATATCCCATCCGGCAAAAAGAAGGTCTGGGTATTGTTGGTGAGCAAAAACCGTTGGTAATTCACCGAGTGTACCAAAGTGAAAAAGTCATCTGGCACCGTGAGACGTTTGCCTAAACTTACACTCACCCCCTGAATGCGGATTTCCTGGCGATTGAGGTCGCTACCCGGAAAACCATTCGACTGTATAGACGTATAAGCACTTACAGTAAGCGCGTTCGGCTTCTTGCCACCCAACCACGGCTCGGTGAACGACGCATTATAGGATTGAAAAAAACGACCGTTCGACTGAATGCGGAGACTTAAACGCTGACCATCTCCCGAAGGAACTGGCTTCCAAGACTCGGCATCTAACATTTTACGCGCCGAGAAATTGTTGAGCACCAATCCCAACGAACCTACAATCTGACCCGCTCCCCAACCCCCCGATAATTCAATCTGGTCGTTCGAGCGTTCAGCCACCTTGTATTCAATATCTACTGTTCCGGTAACCGGATTGGGCACAGGCGTAACACCAATCTGCTCTGGATCAAAATAACCCAGCTGACTTAACTCGCGCGTAGTACGAATCACATCACTGCGACTGAATTTCTGCCCTGGTCGGGTACGGAGCTCACGAATGATGACGTGATCACTGGTTTTATCATTGCCCTGAACCGTCACCTTACTGATGGTTGCTTGTGAGCCTTCGTATATCCGGATTTCCATGTCGATGGAGTCCCCTTCTACTTTCACTTCCACCGGATTGACCTGGAAAAACAGGTAACCGTCGTCCATATAAATACTGGAAATATCCCGGCCAGCTGGGTCAATCTGTAAACGGGCGGTGAGGGTTTCTTGATTGTAAACGTCACCCCTTTCAATTCCTAAAACACGATTTAAGGCCGAATCGGGATACAAACTATTTCCCGAAAAAGTGATTTCACGGAAATAATAGCGCTTGCCTTCTTCGATAACCAATTCTATCTTAAATCGATCATTCGCCATCTTATAAACAGTGTCCTTGGTAATTTTCGCATCCCGATAGCCCAAAGTCAGGTATTTAGCCAGAAGGTTTTCCTTATCCTCTTCATATTTCTCTTCCTGAAATTTGGCATTGCGGAATACATTATACCATTGGTATTGTTTGGTGCCCTTCAAGGCTTTGAGGACCTTACGTTCACTAATGGCTTCATTTCCACTTAGCGCAATTTCCCCGATTTTTACCTTTTTTCCTGGTTTAATCGTCACCCGCAATACAACAGCGTTGCTCAGATTGGTATCTACCACCTCAGCAATGTCAATCTTTGCATCCCAAAAACCTTTTTCTTCGTAAAATGATCGAAACATTTGGGTGGCAGTCACCTTCATACTTTCGGTCACAATTTTACCCTTATAGCCTTTCACCATGTCATTGAGGTCTTCAACACGGCTCTTTTTCAAATTACGGCTAAAAGCAAAACGGGCTAACCGCGGTTTTTCTTCAAGATAAAAGATAAAAAAAATGTTCTCGCCTTCTACCCGATCAACCAATATCCGCACATCTCCAAAAAGACCCTGCTTCCACATATTCTGGACGGCTTTGGAAATTTTATCGCCAGGAACGGTGATTTTTTCTCCCACACGCAAACCCGACAACAAAATGAGCACTTCCTTGTCCAGAAACTGAGTTCCAGTAATGCTAATACCTCCAATGGTGTAGTCCTTTGGCTTGGCATAATCAACCTCAAAATTATTCAGGTTGATTTGCCCATAAATCATACATGGGGTCAATAAAAAGACCCACAAAAGCAGTTTCAAAAATTTCATCAAGCCAGTCGGATTTGATCACTTGTCTTGCCGAAACGACGTTCACGACGCTGAAAATCGAGGATGGCTTTATAGAGGTCGTCTTTTTCAAAGTCAGGCCAGAAAGTTTCCGTGAAATAAAGTTCGGTGTAGGCAAGTTGCCACAGCAAAAAGTTGGATATACGGTTTTCACCACTGGTCCGAATCAGTAATTCAGGATCAGGTATGTTAGAAGTAGTGAGTTTTTGGGAAATCATGCTTTCATCGATTTGGTCGATGCGCGTAGTACCACGCTGTACCGACGCTGCAATCTCCTGCACAGCCTTAACCAATTCCCACCGGGAGCTGTAGCTTAAGGCCAGGTTCAATTGCATACGTTTGTTATTTTTGGTGATATCGATGGTTTCTTGTAATTGTTGCATGCAGGCAGGCGGCAAAGAATCTAGGTTGCCAATGGCCATCAGCCGGATGTCATTTTTCATCAACGTTTCAGTCTCTGCCCTTATTGTTGCCACAAGCAATTCCATGAGGGCATTCACCTCGTTTTCGGGGCGCGACCAGTTTTCTGTCGAAAAGGTGTATAAAGTCAGGTATTTAATACCCAACTCAGCACATGCTTCGGTGGTATTACGCACGGCTTTAACGCCATTTTGGTGGCCAAAAATGCGATGTTGTCCATGACTGTGCGCCCACCGGCCGTTGCCATCCATGATAACGGCAATGTGTGAAGGCAATCGTGTTGTATCTATTAAATCCACCAATGGCATACCCTGCTATTCAAGCCCTGCAAAATTATCTAAATCGGGGACATCTACCCGAATTTATTGTATAAATGTAGCTAGCACCTATATACCAGTAGCCATCGTTAAAGGTATTGATACCACGTTGTTTGCCAGGAAGGTTCTCTGGCAAGCCCTTTTCTGGGCTTCGATCTGCCAAGGAGGCTGCCAATGCACCACGTTCGGCCAATAAAACATCGTTCGGGGCGTAGTTCAAACTCACATCATCGAGATAATCGGTGAGTGCATATCGGAAGCTCGTTTCAAAAGCTAGGCTGTGAAAACGCCAGAAATTAAAACGATAACCAATACCAATAGGCAAGGAGAACGAACGCAACTTATATCTTTCTCGGTCGGGAAACAGATCCAATCCTTGCCCCTCCGTACCAAAGGGCTGCAATTCGAAGGCCTGCCCTCCGATTTCAGCCACAGGGCTAAAACGAAAACTGGCGATCCCCGCAAAAACATAGGGCGTCTGCCGGTATTTGTGGTGACCGACGATAAAGCGGAAAAAATTAAACTCAACCAAAGCAAAAACCTCAGAGACATGGGAGCTGAAGCTCAGATTGCGGTCTATTTGCCATTGATTGGTTGAATTAGCGTCGGCAGCTGCTACTTGGGTAGTGAAATAACCCGCTTTCACACCAATGTAGGGATTGTAATTGTACTTGAACCAAACGGCAACCCCAGGTTTTACCGTCAGGAAATCCATTTTGGTTTGAATATCGCCTAGATAATTAGTCACACCACCCAACACACCAAACTCATACATCTGTGCTTGAGTAGCACCTGGCCGGGATAAAAAACCCACGACAATCACACAAAAAAGGAAGTATTTTTTCATCTCCAGCGGGGACAAGTTTTGCGGTACACCACATAACTAAACGTAATACCTACGAAAACGTATGCATCGTTGTTGCGGGGAGCACCTCTTACGTCACCATCGGCAGCTGGTGGTATAGCATTCGACAATTCCCGTCCACGGTCGGCCAGCAAAACAGCCAGATTTCCACGGTTGGCAGACAAAACCGCTGGATTGACATAGGTGCCACTCACATCATCCAAGTAATCATTAAAAGTATAGCGGTAACTCGCTTCAAAAGCAAAACGCCATTTTTGCGACATCGCCCAGCGCAAGCCAAAACCCAGAGGGATACCAATTTGGGTGAGCGCATACGGCACTTTGTCTGGATACTCCAGAAAACCCTGTCCTTCGGTGCTTAATGGTTTGAGCTCGGTCCAGGTACCAGCAATTTCTGCTTTTGGATTAAAACGGTACAAATTAACTCCACCAAAAATGTAAGGTGTCATCTTATAATCGTTTCGGCGATTGCCAATCTCTCTGAAGTGAAATTCTGTTAGAAAATCAAAATCAAGAATGTCTGAGCGGAAGCTTAGGTTGCGAAGAATAGCCGTCGTTCCGGGATTCGCGAGATTATCACTGCCAGCAATCCTTGCCCAATTGGCATCCCCACGGATGGTCCACCAAGGCGTTAAAAACTTACGGATATGTAAGCCACCCCCATAACGCACATTCGTTAAAAAAGTAGTGCTGTTATTCAGTTCCCCCAAATAGGAAGTACTGAATAGGTTTATACCATATTCGAGACGTTGCGCTATACTGGCCATGCTGAGGAGCATAAACACCATGCACCCCGCAAAAAACTTAATCATCCAGAATGTTTTGAGCTTTAGTTGCTTGCTAACCATTGGTTAGAAAAACGAATATAAAAGGAAGTTATTGGAATTCCTGCTTTTATAGCTGCAAGCCCCCTTTAAATTGGAATTTATCAGCCATTTCTTTTGTCGATGCCCCACAGCAATTTATTTCGTAGCGACCGCAGATGGGTGTACTCATTTAATCGGACCAGCTGAAAACAAAACGGATTGCGACTCACAGATAGTTTATAACTCGAATCGATCGTTTCCATGCGAGAATCGAGCGAGGCCAAAAACTGATTCCCCATTCCTTCAATCTCAAAGCTGATGATAGCATTGTCGCGAACCACTACTGGCCTTACGTTCAGATTATGAGGGGCTACAGGCGTGATAACAAAGGTGTCGGCATCTGGCAAAATAATTGGGCCGCCGCAGCTAATGGAGTAACCCGTGCTCCCCGTCGGCGTGCTTACAATCAGACCGTCGGCATAGTAGTTATTCAATACTTCTCCATTAATAAGTGTTTTAACACGCACCATGGAGGAAATGTCTTTTTTGTGGAGGGCAAATTCGTTTAGCCCATAAGGTACCCGGCCAAAAAGTGCTGGTTCGGACGACAAACGAATCATACTTCGTTTGTCTATCGCAAAACGGCCGCGCAGTAAGTTATCTACTGCCTCCTTCACCTTTGAAGGCACCGCCGAGGTAAGAAACCCTAATCGGCCAAAGTTGATGCCCAGCACCGGGATTTCTTTATCGCCTACCCAATCTACCGCATCTAACAAAGTGCCGTCGCCGCCAATCGTGATGAAAAAATCCAGCTTTAACGGCAAGGATTCCCTGGCATGAAACACCCCCAACTCACTCAGCAACGGACTACTTGGGTCCAGGATTTCAAGCAGCGGCGCATACACAACTACTTGTGCATCCGCCCGAAGCAGCGCCTCCAGCAATTGTTGCACCTCGTTGACCTGGTCTTGCAAACCCGGCCTTCCGTAAACAGCTACTAACATACTCAAGTATTGAGATAGCGGATAAACGACCAATAACGGTCGTTGTACATATCCGAAATATTGGATTGATGGTGGTAACCGGTTACTTCGTACGAAAACCGCTCAAAAGTAGCAATAAGGTAGGTGAGGTCTTCCAAGTTAAACTTCAAAGTGATTTCAAGCATATCCGCCGAAGGCGCTGAGCTGAGCAAAAGACTGATGATGACCGCATTATTACTTTCAGCTATACGCGCAATTTCGCTCAGTGCATAATTATTCCGTTCGATGCGTAGGGAAATATACCCACCAGGTTCACCTACACCTCCCAGTTGAGCAAAATAGGCCAATATCGCGCTAGGTGTGATGGCATCTTGATACAAACCATCCTCATCAAGCAATGCAACCAATCCTAAACCTGCTTGGAAAAGCCGAACTGCATCGTAAACACTGTTCTCGACAGTCAGAAAAGCTTCTTGTTTGCTGGGGGTTACTTTTTTGAGCAGACTTTTTTTATTGACCTCAATAAGCGTATCGTAGTCGTGCAAACCCAAAAAATGACCGGTTTCATTTACCAGAGGCAATACAAACAAATGTTCAACCAACATCAACTCTAGCGCAAAAGCTACAGTATCGCTTGACTTAAGCACAGGCACAGTGGTTCTATTAATCTCTAAAATGTTCATATCAACTGTGCAACAGCCATTGGAGGTAGATTGTTCGTTTGTTCTTTTTAACGAAGACAAACGAGGATGTGTGCGCTAAGATATTGAATAATTATTCGGACGCGTTGATTGTGCACTTTGCACAAAGTTGCGAATAACCGTGGCGCCTGCCGGACTGAGTATTGATTCTGGATGGAATTGCACGCCAAAAACAGGTAAATCAATATGTTCGAAGGCCATAATCAAGCCCGTATCGGTTACTGCGGTTGCCTGAAGTACCGCCGGCAAATTTTCCAGCACCAAAGAATGATACCGCATAAATGACTCCTGTTGCGGTATATCGGTAAACAACAAAGCAGGTTGCAAAATAGCCAAGGCCGCCGTTTTGCCATGCACAGGCGCTGGAGCCTTTACTAAATCAGCACCATAATGCAGCCCAATGGCTTGGTGACCGAGACAAACGCCTAAAACGGGTAAGCGAGGACAGTAATAAGCTACAGCTTCCATCAAACGGCCGTTTTCGATTGGCGTACAAGGGCCAGGCGAAAAAACAACGGCATCCACCTCAAAGTCCTGGGCCCGCCATACATCGTTACGCACGACCACCACTTCTTCCGATTGTTGTTGGAGTAAGTCCACCAGATTGTAACTGAAGGAGTCGAAATTATCAATAAGTAAAATCCGCATAGTCAGGATTCAACAGGCGTTAGCTGCTCAAACATGGCCTCCATATTCCCAAAAAGTTCGCCTAATGCGGGCGTAATTCGGCCGAGCCAGTCGAACATACCCACCGAAAATGTATCGATATACGGGAAAAATAAGGATGCCTGCTTATCTAGCGGGTCAATCAGGTTCACTTGATTGACCAACCAATACAATACCGACACCAACATCAAACCTTTAAGTGCCCCGAAAAGTCCTCCGGCCAAGCGGTTGAGCCAACCCAATGCAACCGCCTTAAAGAGTTTATCGAGCAACTTACCTGAAAATAGGAGCAACAGCAAAACCCCGACAAAGAGCAGCATAAAACACACAAAAGGCAACCACGGCGTGGTTAATTCAAACTGTTCCGCCATCCAATGTGTCAGGGCATACATCCCCTTAAAACCAATGTAAATGGCCAGATACAGCGCTACAAAACTGGTGATTTCCCGGGCAAAGCCCTTTGAAAAACCAAGCACTAGCAACCAAACTACCGGAACCAGCATCAGATAATCGAGCCAGTTCATGCGTTGCCGCTCAATAAATTTTTAAGTACGGCAGCGATAAGTTTATTGTCGGCCTGACCCTCAAAGGCCTTCATGGCCAAGGGCATCATACGCCCCAAATCGGAAGGAACCGATGCGCCTGCCTCCTGAAGCAACGACAGCAAGCGGGCCTTCACCGCAGCTTCGTCGAGTTGCGCAGGCAGAAACTGTTCAATGAGCTGAAGTTCTTCTGACTCCACCAGCAGTAAATCGGGCCGATTTTGTGTTTGGTAAATTTCCATCACGTCTCGGCGTTGTTTGGCTAGCTTCTGAAGAATTTGAGTTTCTTTGCCAGCATCAAGTACGACACCTGCTTTTTCGGTTTGCGCCAGCAGTAAAGCCGATTTGATAGCACGCAAACCCCGCAATGACACCTGGTCTTTTTGTTTCATGGCCGATTTGATAGCCTCGTTTATTTGTTCGGTCAGCGACATACTTATATTTTTTACAAAGTTAAAGAGAAGCTTCGGGTATAACAGTGCTAGTTACTTGCTTAAATTCGGGCATGCGTATTTTCCTCATCGTCCTTCTTATCTGGCTCAGCAGTAGTTTTGAGGCCGATGCGCAACGTGCTCATGCCGATATCGAGCCCTTTTATGGTACCGCAAGTTTTTACGCGAGCAAATTTCAAGGCCGGCGGACAGCTAACGGTGAAAAGTTTCATCACGATAGCCTCACCGCCGCACATAACAGTCTGCCTTTTGGCACTTTGGTAAAAGTTACGAACCGCAACAATGGCAATTGGATTATAGTACGTGTTAACGACCGGATGTCGCCAAAAGCTAGGCACCTCATTGATCTCACCAAAAGTGGGGCAAAAGCGCTTGATTTTGTAAAACAAGGGCATACCTATGTGAGTCTCGAAGTAATTCCTACCCTGCCTGTAATTGAGGAAATGATGAAACTGGAAGCAGACAGCTTGCCACATCCGGGCAATTAATCCCTGTTCTTAGCCAGCTCTTCTCGCATTTGTGCGCTTGTTTGTCGGCTGCCATCGTGACTCCAGCCAGGAGGGCCAAACAAATACATCCATTTATCACGCCATCCCGGTGCCTGAACAAAGTCGTTCCGAATCTGCTGCCATTCATGAAAAACAACTTTCACCGGGTGGTTTGACGTTAAATTGGTAGTTAAGCCATACCGAACCGGTTCTTCTTCCAGCTCTTGCTGAAAAGTGCCAAAAAACTTATCCCAGAAGATAAAAATCATCCCCATGTTTTTGTCGAGATACAAGGGATTAGCACCATGGTGTACCCGATGGTGCGACGGTGTTGCCATAATTATCTCTAACCAACCCAGCTTGCCTATGTGATTGGTGTGGATGAGTATGCCATAAATCTGTGTCGCCGAATACATAAACATGATGTCTTCGGGCCTGAAACCGAGCATGGCAATAGGTATAAAATACACAAAGCGATACAGTGGCTGAAAAACCGAGGAGCGAAAACCAACACTCAAATTAAAATGCTGCGAAGAATGGTGGGTTATATGAACAGCCCAGAATACACGCACAAAGTGATCAATGCGGTGTAGCCAGTAAAATGCAAAATCTTCAAGCAACAACAACAGGCCCCAATACAGTGCCACCTGCTCTATCTCCACTACTTTTGCTTCGTAACACCAAGCCAATACGGCCAGGTAAATCACCCGAAAAGTCAAGTCGATGCCGCCATTTATAGCCGATAAATACACATTGGTCAAGGTGTCTTTTACGGTATAGGCTGGTTGCTTACGGATATTGCTGACGATAATTTCCAATCCAATCAATACCACATAAATGGGTGTTGAAATGAGTATTAATAGGGCGTCCTTAAATTGGTCCATACGACTGCAAATATAAGAAATCTGATTACTAGTCAGCTTCAGGCCGACCTTCTGGTTGACCTTGGCGGTAGCGATTTTTTTCTATTTCGATTTGTTTGAGTTCCTCGGGACTTAAAACGCGTTGTTCCAGTTTGTTCAGATCTGGTTGACCGGCATCCAGCCAAGCCGAGTACCAAAAGGCACCTACTGTTCGAATAGCATCTTGCATCCTCCGCTCAACCAATCCATTTAATCTTTGGTGGTAATCGGCTGCATATTCCGGCGCATAGGCCTTTACTTGGCGATTTCCTCGCTGTTCGTATACAAAATGCCTATCAGCCGAGATGGCTGTATGGGTTTGACGTTCGAGATACAACACACAATCTACCGCAGCCGAGCTGGCCAGGACAACCTCCCAAATGCGATCCAATGGCTTCTCAAAAGGTAGGGCTTTACCCGTAATTAGATCGTAGTTGTTCTCGAAGAGCTCCGGCAAACGCGATTCCAATAACCCATGAATTCCGTGCTGACCAGTTAGCTGGCCGTTGTAATTTTCGGTAGTATGTAAAGGCACATGAGCGTCAGCGATATAATGACCAATATCAGCACTGAGATGCAGTATAGCTGTTTCTTTTTTCTCTTTGAACGCCTTGACCAATTGATAATACATGCGTTCAACATGCCAAGGCACAATGCCGTAGGCCTGTAACGTGTCTTCGGTCAGCGCGGCAACAGCATCTTTCCAGCGACGCGGCACTTTTTCGAAAGGGTGTTCACCAAAATGATCAAGATCGATATAATGGCGTGGCGCTTCTTCTTTTACAGCATACCTCCTTTTATCGGCATCCACTGCATGCGCTGTGAGGTAGTCGATGTGTGACTTATAAAAACCAAACATGGCTGGTGGCAAAGTATAAACAGCAATACGGTTTATTTTCTGATGCGCATAAAAACCCCAACCCCCACTCTGTAATGAGGGCATCAGTAGAAGTAGTATTAAAAACGGCGCATACTTTTTCATTTCGGCTGGTTTTTAAATAGAACGAGCCCTCCGTTGGGAGAGCTCGGATATGTTTTAGTCCATCGGCTTTAAGAAGCCAGTTTAAGTTTATTGATTCTTTTGATTGGTCCGGGACAAAAGTCCTCATGACAGCTTACACATTTGGTCAATAAAGTATTGTACTTGTCCTTATCGGCTTCACCTGCGCGGACCAAATCCTCGAAAGCAGCTTTAAAGTTCTGATTGTGTTTGTAGAATACCTCTACCAAAACAGTGGAGTCGGTAGGTTCCAACTGATGAAAATCAAGAAAGCGAAATTGTGCAGAGTCCAATGGTTTGCCTGCCTCTACCCATTCGCGCATTTCGGCGCTTTGCTGATAAATGGCACGCATCATCAGCGCCATTGGTTTAGCCGGCGCAACGACGGATTTTTCTTCCTTTTTTTCAACTTGTTGGTCACAGGCGGCAACTAGAAGCACGAACAGCAAACAACTCAGTATGGCCGAGAAAAACCTCATTTCAATATCACGCCGCTCGCCTCAAAAACCAACTCCTTTTTGGAGGCTGTTATGGCAGCAATTTCTTCCTTGCTTTTGCCAGCATCTTCGGCGAAATGACGAAGTGACTCCACACTGGTCTCCTCCATAGTTGCTACACCTTCCATGATTACTTCTTTCCCCGCAGAATTCATGGGCACAAAAAATGCATAGTCTTTAAAGCTTACACGCATGGTTTTTCCGTCACCCATGTCAACCTTCATCCAACAACCTTTTTTCTGACAACATTCTTCAATAGTACCTGATAATTTGACACTCAATTGCTCATTGCCTTCCATCATGGCATACAACTGAGGGGCTGGCACAGCTTCTTCAGCTGTAATTGTGTCACCATAATAGGTGTAGTCGGCAGAAGCTTCTTGCGCTTCTTTAGCCGGACCAGAACAGGCCGCAAATGCAGCCACAACGAGAAATAAGAGTATTTTTTTCATCTTGTAGTATTGTTGTACCGCCAAAAATAGGACAAAAAAAAGAAGTATCAGCAACTTAAAGATATTTTAACGCAAGGAATTCTGCAACAGATATTGCAAAACCAAAACGACTTGGTATATTTGCACTCCTGTTTGGAAAGCGAACGAAGAAAAAATGGCAAATCATAAATCAGCAATCAAAAGAATCCGTCAGACGGCCGTGAGGCGTTTGCGTAACCGTTATCAGCTGAAAACAGCTAAAACGATGATCAAAAGACTTAAGTCTGTAAACGACAAAAAAACTGCTAAGGAAATGCTTCCTTCGGTGGTTTCGCGTATCGACCGTCTGGCGAAAAAGAATATTATTCACCAGAACAAAGCGGGCCACCAGAAGTCAAAACTGATGCGCCACGTGAACGGTTTGTCGTAAACGACGCAACTTATATCTCGAATCACGCAAAGGCTTTTTCCATCGAGAAAGCCTTTTTATTTTGGCTGAATGAAGCCAATACAAGACTTACAGGCGCCTTATCTTTCCATCAAAAACTGGAGTACCGATGACCGCCCTCGCGAAAAATTTCTCAACAAAGGCAGGCAGAGTCTGAGTGATGCAGAACTGATTGCCCTCCTTTTGGGTACAGGCCACAGCAAACAAAATGCACTTGACTTGGCACGTCAGCTTTTGGCGCATTTTCAGGCAGACCTTGATCAATTGGGGCTAGCCTCTATACCTGAGCTCACACGTATAAAGGGTATCGGCCCAGCAAAAGCGGTAAGCCTAGCCGCAGCGCTCGAGTTGGGCCGCCGCCGAAAGGCTGGCCACCCCGACAAACCGCTCATCATCCGCACAAGCCGTGACATCTGGGAAGCCTACCAACATCTTTTCGAGGACCTGCAGCACGAAGAGTTTCGTATCGCCTTATTAAACCGGGCCAACCGGGTTATTCATCAAACACTCATCGGGGTAGGTGGCGTTTCAGCCACCGTAGCAGATCCACGCAAAATACTGCGGTCGATGTTGGACCATCAGGCGAGCGGCCTGATTCTCATGCACAACCACCCTTCTGGTCAAAAAATGGCTAGTCCACAGGATAAAAGTCTTACCCAGCGTATCCAATCCGCCTGTCATTGGCTAGATGTGAGTTTAATTGATCATGTCATCTTTATCCCCAATGATTACTACAGTTTTTCAGATGAGCAGCTCCTCTAAATTGACAAAAAAAGTGAATGCCAGTTCGGGCTGTTGCCACTTAGCCAAAACTTTGGTATATTTGTTGCTATACGTTGGTCAAAACAACATTATGAAAAAACTACTACTAACTATAAGCTTTGGATTTTTAACTGTTGGGCTTTTTGCTCAAATTATCAGTGTTTCAGGAGATACTATTTTTGCGAACGGACTTGCCACTGATTTTGAGCTTGTTGGCAACGCGGATATCCGGAATACAAGCACCTCTTCAGCCAATTTCCGTTGGGTGCGCATTACCAACAACCTAACTACCAATTGGAAAACAGCCATTTGTGATGTAGTTACCTGCTACAGCGACAACACAGACAGTTCAGATTTCTCTTTAAGTGCAAACGCAGTTGGCAATATGGACGCGCATTTTTATCCATATAGCACCAATGGCAGCGGCATAACTCGGGTTCGTGTTTTTGAAATTGCCAACCCTTCCAACCAAACCATAATCACATTTATTGGTGCAACCAATGCTACGTCGGTAGCAGATTTGAAGAAACCTGAGTTCAAATTGTACCCAGTGCCTGCTACGGATGTCCTCTATCTCATGGGCACCAAAAACTTAAGCCAAGGTAAGCTTGAGATTTATAATGCCATCGGCAAAAAAATCCAAGAATTGAATTTCAGTAATGCTCAGCTTCAGGCTATTGAGGTTCCAATTCAATCCCTGCCTAAGGGCAATTACATCTTGCGCGTTTTTAACGGTAAACAAGTGGTTTCAAAAACCTTTATCAAAAACTAAAAGAGGTCATTACCCAAAAAAGGGGTTGTTCTAAATGAACAACCCCTTTTTTTTATTTCTGAACATGCTATTCTTCTGCCAATTCTAAACGCAACCCAATATCTAAAATACCAGGTAATGGATCTTCCCGCATAAATTGCTCAATCTGCACCTGATAATCGCCGCTTAGCTTAAATTTAGCACCATCCCGCCATTTTACGCGGTATTCATAGATATCGCCCAAACCTTTTCCATGCCATTTACCGCTGGCATCAGCTAATTCGAAGCTCACTACCTGTGTTCCCCTTTCACCAGCAGGATTGGTTAAATGCATACGTACATATAAGTTACGGTAAGCATAGGTTCCACTATGACGGACATTGAGATACAGATTATACGTTTTGGTGGTGTCTAAAACAGTAAACCCTACACTAACCGTGTCGACATACGACCAATTATTATCGGTTATGGGCTCAAATACATCAACAATACGCTTATTATCGCAAGCAGTGAATAAGGCCACTGCCAGCATCAGGGTCATCACCTTTCTCCTCATGCTTCACCAGATGGTTTATCCGGAGCAGGGCGATCTGGCCGAGGACGACTATTTCGGTTGCGATTTCGGTTAGGGTTGTCGTTACCCCGATTGGAGCCTTCTGCCCGAGGCGAGGGTGAAGAAGCTTCTGTATTGTCCGGTGCTGCCCCTGCATTTTCAGCACGTGGCGGCCGATTATCAGGCCGTGCTGCGTGCCCTGGGCGCGGGCCGCGATCGGGTCTACCTTCGGGCCTCGGCCCGCGGTTATTTTCTTGTTTCGGGGGAATAATCACACCATCAGCCGAAGCTACAGTAGCAGCCGCTGTATTGCGCGTATCTGAGTTCGGCCGGCGATCATTATTGCGGTTTTTGTTCTTGTTCTTTTTATTCCTACCCTGACGATCGAAGCGATCGAGGCCACCTTCGGCTACACTTTCAAAATCGAGCACTTCTTCAAGTGATTCGTTTTCATCCACATAGATATGCTCCTCGATGGTATCGGGCTTTTCGCCTTTTTTGTTCATTTCCCTAAGCTCTTTCACCTTTTCTGGCATAAGTGCAAAAGGTGCTGTATCACCAACTGGCGTAGTACCCCGGGTGGTTTGTAGTTGATACCACATCTGCTTTTTAAAAATATCCGTTTTAATCAGCTCATAGCTACCTCTAACAGTCTGTATGGTGCGGGCATCGGCAGGAAAATCTTTAAGCGCGTCCATATAGGTATCGAGCTCATAGTTGAGGCAACATTTCAAACGACCACATTGACCGGCCAATTTTGCTGGGTTCAACGATAAATTTTGATACCGTGCCGCAGAAGTAGAAACCGTGCGGAAGTCGGTCAGCCAAGAGGAGCAACAAAGCTCCAAGCCGCAAACACCTAGTCCGCCAATCCGCCCTGCTTCTTGCCTTGCACCAATCTGTTTCATCTCGATACGGGCTTTAAACTCGTCGGCCAACACCCGAATGAGCTCTCTGAAATCTACCCGTTCTTCTGCAGTATAATAGAAGATGATTTTAGAGCGGTCGGCTTGGTATTCCACATCCCCCAACTTCATGTCGAGCTTGGTGTTTTTAATGATATTGCGAGATTTTGCAATTACTTCCGGCTCTTTTGCACGCAATTCCAGCAGTTTTTCGATATCCTGCTCGGTAGCTTTCCGGTAAACTTTTTTGATAGACGAACTATCATCAGCTACCTTTTTGCGCTTCATTTGCAGGCGGACAAGCTCGCCTTTAAGGCTTACTTTCCCGACATCGTGGCCACTTGCACCTTCCACAACTACCCAGTCGCCTGGGAAGAGGTCGAGACCTTCGCCGTTGCGATAAAACTCTTTGCGTGTTCCTTTAAAATGAACCTCCACAATATCAAATTCGCGTTGTCCCCAAGGGAGATCAACGTCGGCTAACCAGTCAAATACGTTCAGGCGGTTGCACCCTCCGCTGTCGCAGGAACCTGTGCTCCCGCATCCTGCCGGAGCGCATCCACCACTACTACATGATCCACATCCCATTCATTATTCCATTTACGAATGATCAAATATACAATAAAAGGCCGCCTATGTGGCAGGAGTTGACGCAAACGTTTTACGCGAGAGCGTCAACAAACGTTCAATTTCATTGGCCAAGTTATGAAATACCAAACGGCCATTGGCATTACGCTCGACGTAATAAATCGCATCATTTAAGATTCGATTATAGTCTTGCATATGTTGTTTGAGAATAAAAGGCGAAAATTTTGTGACAAACTCTAGCTCAGCATCGCGTAAGCGCACGAGCTTAGCAGAGCCGTATTGCATCAAAAAACACTCTCGGATGAGATGTAAGCCATATTGCAAAAAGTTTTTTTGCTGTTCACGACTCATTTCACTTGACTTATCAAGCCAGGCCAGTATAGCATTGCCATCAGCCCTATATGCTGCTCGCATAAAATTGATAAACAGCGACTCGTTTAAGCTAACCTCATGCTGAACCAAAGCCCGCGCCGATCGCAAATTACCTTCCGAAAGCAGTGCAATGCTGTGTGCTTCCTTTTGTGAGAGGTCGCAATTATTTACGAGATACGTTGTAATTGAGTCCACAGATAAGCGGGGTACTTTCACCAATTGTGTACGCGATAATAGCGTGCTCAGCAACAGCTCAGGCCGCTCGGCAACCAAAAGGAAGACCGTACCTGCGGGTGGCTCCTCAATAATTTTCAATAGAATATTGCCAATTTGCTGCAAATACTCTGGTAGCCACATGATAAGCACCTTATATTTTGCTTCAAAGGTATGCAGACCAAGCTTACTGATGATTTCCAGACATTCGGCTTTGTTGATATTCCCTTGCTTATTGCCTCCTCCCATGGCCTGAATCCAACTGTCATAATTGATGTAAGGATCCTCCAAAAATGTTTCCCGAAACTCCTTTAGAAAATGAGCTGCAATGGCATTTTCTGATTTTTCGTTTTCAGGCTTAATAAAAGGAAAGGAAAGATGTAAATCCGGATGAATGAGTTTGCTGTACTTTACACAAGAAGAGCAGCTACCACAGGAATCGTTTTCGGTTGGTGCCAAACAATTAAGGAATTGGGCGTAGGCCAGTGCCATCGGTAATGCACCCGTACCTTCCGAACCTAGAAACACTTGGGCGTGGCTAATACGGCCCTCATGTACGGTTTGAACCAACTTATCCTTCAGCGTCTCCTGACCTACAACTTCCGAAAACTTCACAACTATCTTTTACTCAAAAATAATGGCTGGGCCCTTGGGTATGTGAACCAATTATTCACATCCTTTAAAAAAAACTGGCACACGCTGCTCTGGCCAATTGAGTTTACTGCCTTGCATTGGAAAGCTAACATGGCCCCCTGTTCGGCTTATTTCAAGATGAACGGAGGTGGAATATTCACAAATTTCAATAGGATAACACGACCTACTCAAAAAAGGATCGTTCCAAGCTTGGAGTAATAAACACGGCCGCTGGATATTAGCCATAAATGCCTTCGAACTACAACGGTCATAATAATCTGCGGCATCCACAAAACCGTGCAGCGGTGCTGTAAAACTATCGTCGAAGGCACGCAGATTTTTTACGCGCTTCAATTTGTCCAAGTCGAAATGCGATGGGAAAACTGCGGCCTTTTGCATCACCTTGGTTTTTAATGTTGCCAAAAATCGAGAACGGTAGGGCCAACCAGAAAGTCCGTCGAGCATTAAACTGCTAGCCGCCAAGTCCGTAGGCACCGAAATAGCAGCGGCAGCCGTTATGAGCTGCTGTGCTTCCGCCGACCGCTCGCCTAAATATTTCAGTACCAGATTGCCACCTAAACTAAATCCAATTAAATAAACACGTTTTGCACCCTGATTTTTCACCCAGTTAACGATAGTCTCTAAGTCTTGGGTGGCTCCTGAATGATAAAAGTCAGGCTGAAGGTTAAGTCGACCGCCGCAGCCGCGATAATTCCAGGCCACCACTTGTTTACCAGTGGCCAACATGGCCTTAGCCATGCCAAGCATATAAGGCCGACGGCTATCCCCTTCTAGGCCATGACATAAAATAACCCAATCCTCACTATTGGCCCCATAATGATCCAGCCACAGCTCATCGCCATCTGGTGTTTCCACAACCAATTCCTGGGCAGCTGAAAGTATTACCTTTCTGAAAAGGCCTGGATAAATCGTTTGCAGATCGCCGCCAAATAACCACCAAGGCGTTCTAAAATTTTGCTTTTCCTGATACGGCAATTGAACTTTTTTTTAAATAAAGATATTCAGGTCTATAAATGCCAAAAATGCAATCATTTAGCTCCCCAATAACGCCTGAAATTATTGAAATTGCCGTAGACTACAGTCAATACCGCAAAATGATTGATGAGTTACTTGCCCTTAACCAGACCACCGGTTCAAATCACGCTGAAGTAATGCTTCAACATACGCGTATGAACGTGCAACGGATGAATCGAATTGACAAACATGTGGATTTGTTACCTGAATTAACGCAACTCATACTAGAAAACAAACGTCCGATGATTTGGCTTGTGCTCACTGAAGCCTGGTGTGGTGATGCAGCACAAAACATCCCCTTATTTGCCAAATTGGCCAATATCCAGCCGAATATCCGAGTCCGCTTCATTCTCAGGGATGAAAACCCAGAAATTATGGACCAGTTTCTAACGCGGTCGACGCGGTCGATCCCCAAAGTTGTTGCCCTCGATGCCAGCAGTTATGCTGTTTTAGGTCAGTGGGGTCCGCGACCTGCCGAACTCGGTGCCCTAGTCACTCAGCTAAAGGAATCGGGCATGTCGCACGATGATTACATTTTAGAAGCGCACAAATGGTATGGAAGTAACAAAACTCTTGCTTTGCAAAAAGAACTTGTTGCGGAAATACCAGCTTGGACTGCCAACTGAGAACTGTATTTTAGCGGGTAAAAGCCCGTTATGTTGCGTTTAGTTTTATTTCGTCATGCCAAATCGAGCTGGGCACATCCTGAACTGGGCGATTTTGAGCGGCCCCTAAACGCCCGTGGCCGAATGGATGCCCCACGGATGGCTGCGAAACTAAAACCATTTTTAGGAGAACCCTTCCACGTATTGAGTAGTCCGGCAAACAGAGCTGCGGCCACTGCCCGCTATGCTGTTACCCACTGGAAATTACCTGATACAGCTATCAATTACGAAGCTAGCTTATACCACGCAAGCAGCGATATTTTATGGCAAATTGTACTTAATCTCCACGACTCGGTTAAAACTGTAGTTATTTTTGGTCATAACGAAGGACTCACCGAGCTGGCCGAAAGTTGTAGTCAATCAACTATCCAGCATCTTCCAACAGCAGGCATTGTCGTGTTCGATTTTGCGTGCGCGCTGTGGTCGGATTTAAAAATGGAAGAAGCAAAGCTGATTACCTTTAATTATCCCAAAAAAGTATAAAATGCGCCTGAGGCTCTTACTTTTTTTTGTCGTTTTTTCCACGAGTGCCGAGGCTCAGCTTTGGCGCAAATTACATCCGGACAGCCTGCTTCAAATGGATTTACGTTTTATACCCGCACCAATCGTTTACCGCACTCCAGAAACATCCTGGGGATTTGGTCTCAGTACCTCCTATTATTTTAATACAGCTGCCACTGATCAACGGGCACTTACACGTTCTAGCAATATACAATTTCAGGCGGTGCGCACCTTACGCCAGCAGACCATTGCCCAATTGGTAACCGATGTTTTTACACCCAATGAAAAGTTTTATATCCGAACTTATGTTGGTTATCGCGACTACTTGGATCGCTTTTATGGTATCGGCGCTGCAACCGGAGAGGACCAAAGCGAGGATTATCGCTTCGAGTCGTGGGTTACCGCTTTAAATCTGTTATACAAAACCGATTCAAAACATTTTGTGGGTGTCAATTTCCGGAGTCAATCTATGTTTCGGGTCCGACCTGATAGTACTGGTGTTTTAGCAGAGGGCACCATTGCAGGGAGTCAAGGAAGTCGGATGTTCGGTTTTGGCCCCGAGTGGCGCCTCGACGAGCGTGACAACCCCTTTGCACCTGCATCGGGACATTATTTAAATATCCTTGCCCGCTATCACCCCAAATGGCAAGCTGACTGGTTTAGTTTTGGTGTTTTTCAGGCAGATGCACGAATTTACCGAAAAGTAGGGCGTGAAAATGTGCTGGCAACTCGTGCAGTCTATCGCCAAACGCTGGGCCAGGCGCCCTTTCGGGAGTTGGCCATGATGGGGGGAGACAATGGTTTACGTGGCTATTTTTATGGTAGATACCGGGAGCAATCCTTATTTGAGCTGCACAGCGAATACCGATTTGCTATATGGAAACTTTTCAGAGGTGCTGTATTTACTGGTGTTGGTCAGCTCGGCGAACATCCCGGCGACTATTTCAAAAGTTACTGGAAAGGCAGCTACGGCGCTGGTTTGCGCATTCTTGCAAACAAAAAGGAAAGAATCACCTTGCGTATCGACTATGGCCGCACCTTAACAGGTCAAAGTGGCGTTTATATCGAATTCAATGAGGCATTCTGATTAGCTTTGTATCATGATTGCCATCAACAAAACACTTATTTCGGAAGATTTACTGGAGAAAAAGTTCGTTTGTGACCTCAGTGCCTGCAAAGGAGCTTGTTGTGAAGAAGGTGATTTGGGGGCGCCCCTTTTACTTGAAGAAGTAGATGCTATTGAACAAAATTTAACTGGCATTCGTGATTTTATGAGCGAAGCCGGCTTGGCCCTGTTGGACTCTCCGGAAGGTTTTTATGAAATGGCACCCGATCAGGAATTGGTTACTACAACTTTTCAAGGCCGTGCATGCGTATTCGCCGTTAAGCGCGCAGACGAGCAATGGCAATGTGCAATAGAGCTGGCCCATAAAGCAGGAAAAAGCGACTTTTTAAAGCCTATCTCCTGCCACCTTTATCCAGTGCGCATCCAGGAATTTCCAGAATTTACAGCTGTGAATTATCACGAATGGGACATTTGCTCGCCAGCCTGTGCATGTGGTGAAGCGCTTCAAGTTCCCGTTTACAAATTCCTAAAAACACCACTCATCCGGCGTTTTGGCAACGAGTGGTATGAAGATCTGGATGCTTACGCGAATCATGTTAAAAACAATTCATAAATTAAAAAAGGGATAAATCATTCAGATTTACCCCTTTTTTAATGTAATTATTTCGATTAACGCAATATAGTCAGCGTGCCTTTTTGGCTATACGTTTTGTTATTTTTGCCTAGGAAATTCACCACATAAACATACACACCCGGCATCACAAACTCGTCGTTTGCAGTACGGCCGTCCCAGCCCAAGGTAAAGTCGGTCGACTCAAATAACTTCTCTCCCCAGCGGCTGTACACCTGCATATTGAAGCCCTTGCCCTCTTCGATAAACACCCCTTTACCCCTGAACTCCCTGTTCACACCCAATGGTAAGAACGCATTCGGGAAGAAAATACGTGGCTGCTGTATCACCGTGATAACATTCGAGTGAACCGTGTCTTTTAATCCCACCGGATTGGTATTGCCTTCCAATGCTTCAATGAAGTAGAGATAGTTACCGTTGTTGTCCGTAAAGTCGGTGATATCGTCATTGAAAACCGGCGAACCAAAACCCGTCGTATTCAAAGGCACATAACTTAAGTCAACCGCAGGAATAAAACGGTTAATCGTATAGGTCTCCAAACCACCTAACCAGCTGTTGTAGTCGTTCCACTTCAACTCGTTGGTGAAGTCGATTGCTGGCACACCCTGTAAAAATATACTGGCCGCGACTTGCGATGTATCAAAAGCCTGATCGCATAAATCATAGGCTACAACACGATACACATAGGAACGGTCGCCACTTTTCGCTTCCATATCCGTATAATCAAATGCGTGGAAAGGACCCACTACAGTCGACTGACTAACATCAACTGATGTAATCCGTTGGAAGTCGGATGTAGAGGTGCCCCGCTGCAATTCATACCGTGAGCTGCTCGCTGCCGTATCGCTGATAAAACTCACCGTGATTAAGCTCGTTGCCGTATCCACGCTCACCTTGCGGATATACGTCAGTATCGGCGCTTTGATAACCCGCGCCTGAACGCACACTCCATTTGAGTAAGCTATCGAGTCGTTCGAGCGAATGGCTTGTATTTCATAGCAGTAGACCGTGTCTTGAACTAAATTCTGATTGTCGGTATAGGTGTACATCGTATTGTTTGCCGGAATAGTGGCAATGCTCAACATAGGCGCTCCTGCTCCATCTCTGCGCATGATCTCGTATTCACGGATATCCGTTCCCCAACCAGTGTACTGGTTCCAACTCAGCTCCATACTCGAGATACATTGATTCATATCCGCCTCCAAATGAATGGTATTAAAAGTGGTCGACACCAAGCCGAGATTACCACAGCTATCCATGGCGGCTATGCCATATAATAGTGAGCTGTCGGCAGGGTTCTGACCACTGACGACATCGTACCAGAAGGTGGAATTATAACCGTAAACAGTATCCAAAAACAACAGCGTGGATGGGATAGTAGAACGGTCAACCCGGTAAACAACATACCGGTTCGCATCTAAACTCGGGCTCGCATCCCAGCTAAGGTAAGCCGTTCCAGTAGCGTTATCAACCGAAGCTTGTACCACCGTAACCCGATCAGGCGCAAAATTATCTTCGAAGCGGTCGCCTCTTACCCAGCTGTAAGAAATCCATTGGGAGGAGTCCAAATAACCTACACGGTAGTTCACCGAGTCGTCGCAAACCACCACACTTTGGTTCCAAGCATAAACCCCTGCTACCGTGTCCATACGTTCCCAAACACCTGGCGTTTGGCTAAAAACCTCCCGCTCAATAAATACCACTGGCGTGCCCGTAGCTGGGAAGGCTTTGTTCACGCCAAGGCTGTCCCAACGTAATTCCGCAAGACCCTGAGCAATGTTGTTGGTGAGGGAAAGACTAACCGTTTTTACAACTTCTGAAGGAAGTGATTCACTATTGGCACAACCACTAACTGTTGCGACGTAATAATAATACTGGGTATTGGGAACAACCGTATTGTCTATAAAAGTAGTATCGGCAAACACAAGATTTTGCCCTACCTGAAGAAATGGACCCGCCAAACTCATTGAGCGATACACCCGATACGATACAAAGGCAGAATACCGACGATTCACGGAGTACTGGCGTTGGTTGGACAGTGGGAACTGATACAAGTTCGTGCTATCTATCGGGTCGATACTTGTTGTGTCGATATATTGCGACCAGCTTAACTCTACCCCAGCATTCGCATTAACTACGCTCACCGTCCGTAAAACCGGAGGAACTAAAAGTGGCAAGGATTTTAGGCGAACCGAATACACTTGAGACGATTTACCACGGACAGGAGAATTATCATCAAAAGCAACCACACCAAATTGATAAGCCGAAAGACCCGTTCCGCAAGAAGACAAGGTACTGTCGGGCAAATTACTACATAAAGGCACCCAGTTTAATTGGGCAGTAACGGCTAGGTCACCCCTATAACCATAACCCAAAACTTCACCACCAGTAGCATAACTAATGGGAATAGGCAGATTGCCGCCCGATTGCGAGAGAGTGGCGCATGGCGGGAACAAACAACCCGTTGTGGTACTTGTTCCGTTCGTGCCCATTTGAGGACCTGTTACAAACAGATTTACGCTATCCGGGTTATAGACAGGAAATGGTACAGCAGGCGGATTGGGCGGATCAAATAGCGGATAAATATCATAGGCCTGTAACGGAAAAAACAAGGTGTCTTTGGCATAAATCTCAACCTCATATACCGCATTACCATTGGCATCAAACAGGAAAGGAACAAAAAATGGCGCTTTTTGCTGATAAAGCTGATCATCTGCCGAAGCATTGGGATTAAATGGCGGCCGTGAACCAACAGGATTCGCGATGATTGTGAGCTGGAAATCTCGAAAAATCTCTGAGATTTTCTGACCACATCGCCGTGACTCCGCACGTATGGCCGTTTGGAAAGAACCCGTTGAAATTGGTCGATAGCGAATTACGCCTGTAACAGAGTCAATGGCTTGGCCGCCAACCAAACCGGGTAAGGGGTTGGTAACGGTGTAACCTTGGTTGTAATTGCATGGCGATCCAGGGCCGCTCCAAGGAAAATCGATATAAAAGCGAACATCATCCGAAGGATCCAAATCCTGTGCAAAATTGTTAAAAACAGCGGTATCGAAAGGATTCAAAATGGTAACAGCAGCTGGATCCTCCAAAAATAAAGGTGAGTTATCACACATTTGTGCCGGGGTTAAGGCGGTACCTGTTGGATCTACAAAACGATACATGGTTACGCGAAGTACCATATCACCACTACAC
>Ga0105053_10000880_pt1 | contig 48730 bp, 21 predicted proteins | sample BON01_FD_78093 | JGI IMG/M metagenome (GOLD analysis project Ga0105053, IMG submission 78093) | Freshwater microbial communities from Lake Bonney liftoff mats and glacier meltwater in Antarctica - BON-01 | ecosystem: Environmental > Aquatic > Freshwater > Ice > Glacier meltwater | place: Lake... | reverse complement strand
GGGGGGGGGGAGTCCGCGCGTGGGGGCGCGGGGGGTGGGGGGCGGGGCGGGGGGGGGCGGGTGCGGTGAGGGGCGGGAGGGGGGAGGCGCCGACGTTGCTTGCTTGCTTGTTTCACGCGTGTGCACTAGGGTGGCCGTCGTAGATGCGCATACGGGCCGTCGACGGCGCGGCCATCCCGTGGCACGCGCGGCCAAGTTCCTTCCGACGCTGAGGTCTGTGGCCGAGCGCGCGCGCGCGCGGGTCGCTTTCTGCTTGTCGCCGGAGCGCCGTCTCTCGGCGGCGGCAGCGCTGCTCCCGTGATATGGGATCCCTTGTTAGGCGACCAGGAGCAACACATCGGACTTTAGTGCGGCACACATCGGAAACAGCCCTCCACACAGAAACGACAACACCATCGAATTACTGCGACGTCAGAACTTTCCCTCTTCACACGCAGCTTGGGCCCCCTCTCGATCGATCCCCGGCAAAGGGCACGACGGTCGTCGCGACCGCCACCACCACCACCACCACCACCACCACTCAGTAGTCATGCGGGCGGCCGTGCGCCCGTCCGTGACCGGGGGCCCAGCGGCGACGACGACGACGGCACGGCCTCTCGTTGCTGCCCGCCTGCTGATGCGCGCGCGCCCATGCGCTGCCGCTAGCCGATCCGCCGTTGGCACCACGACGGCGGTGTTGCGGCCAGCAGCGGCCAGTACCTCAGCAGCAGTGGCAGTGGCAGCAGCCCCGCCGTCGTTGCCACTCGCCCGCCGCCGCCTCGTCGGCGGCGGCCGACGCCGCTCGCCCGCCGCGACCGCCGCCGCCGCCGCCGCCGCCGCCGCCGCCGCCCAGACCGCCGCCGACCCGGCGGCCAAGCGCCTCGTCATCCAGGTGCCCGGCGCCGCCGTGCCCCTGGTCATCGAGACGGGCGAGATCGGGCGCCTCGCCGGCGGCGCCGTCATGGTCTCCGCGGGCGAGACGATGGTCTACGCGACTGCCTGCTCCGGCTTCGCGCCCAGCGGCGACGGCGGCGGCGGCGGCGGCGGCGGTGGCGGCAATAGCGGCGGCGGCGACGGCTCGTTCGTGCCGCTGCAGGTGCACTACCAGGAGCGCTTCTCGGCCGCGGGGCGCACGAGCGGCTCCTACCTCAAGCGCGAGGGCCGGCCGCGCGACTCGGACGTCCTGGTCGCGCGGCTGGTCGACCGCCCGCTGCGCCCCATGTTCGACAAGGGGTGGGCGGCCGAGACGCAGGTGCTCGAGTGGGTGCTCTCTTACGACGGGCGCAACGAGCCCGAGCCCCTGGCCATCACAGCGGCGGCGGCGGCGCTGCTGGTGTCCGACATCCCCCTGAAAAAAGCCGTCGCGGGCGTGCGCGTCGCGTGGCTCGGCGGCGACGAGGGCGAGATCGTGATCAACCCTTCCGCGGCGCAGATGGCGGCCAGCCGCCTGGACCTGATGCTCGCGGGCACGGCCGACGCGCTCCTGATGATCGAGGGCTTCTGCGACCTGCTGACCGAAGAACAGATGCTCCGCGCGGTGCAGGCCGGCGCCGAGGCGTGCGCCGAGGTGTGCCGCCAGCTGCAGGCGTGGGCGGACGGGGGCGGCGCGGGGCGGCGGCCCGTGCGGCCCGAGCGCGTGCTGCCGCCCGCGGGCGTGGCCGAGGCCATGCGGCGCGCGGTGGGCGGCGACCTGGAGCGCGCGTACGCCGAGGCCGCCGCGGCGGGCGGGGGCAAGGAGGCGCGCGGGCGGGCCGAGGACGCGTGCCGCCGCCGGGCGTACGAGGTCGCCCTGGCGCCTTACGCGGCGGCCGCAGCGGCCGAGGCGGCCGCCTCCGCGGCCGCCGGCGCCCTGCCCTCGCCCCCCACTATGCGCTCCCCCTCGGACGCGCAGCTCAGCGGCGCCTGGAAGACGGTCGTGTCCGGCATCATGCGGCGCACGGTGCTCAGGGGCGGGCGGCGCGCCGACGGCCGCGCGCTGGACGAGGTCCGCCCGATCTCGTGCCGCGCGGGCCCCCTGCCGCGCGTGCACGGCAGCGCCCTGTTCACGCGCGGGGAGACGCAGGTGCTGTGCGTGGCCACCCTGGGCAGCGCGGGCGACGCGCAGAAGGTCGACGGCATCCGCGCCTCGGCCTCGTCGGCCGGGCTGCAGGCGGCCGCCGCTGCTGCTGCTGCGGCGGCGGCGGCCGCGGCGGCGGCGGCGGCGGCGGCGGCCGCGTCCTCCATGATGAGCGACGACGGCAGCGTCAGCGGCACCTACCCCCTCCTGCCCGCGCCCGCCCCGCTCCTCTCCCTCGAGCCCCCCGCAGCCGCCGCCCTCGAGCGCTTCTACCTGCAGTACTACTTCCCGCCCTCGTGCGTCGGCGAGGTCGGCCGCGTCGGCCCCGCCGGCCGGCGCGAGCTCGGGCACGGCGAGCTGGCGCAGCGCGCCCTGGCGCCCGTGGTCCCGGCGCACCGCGACTTCCCCTACACCGTGCGCGTCGAGTCGACCGTCACCGAGTCCAACGGCTCGTCCTCGATGGCCAGCGTGTGCGGCGGCTGCCTCGCCATGCTCGACGCGGGCGTCCCCTTGCTCGAGCCCGTCGCCGGCGTCGCCATGGGCCTGATCCTCAACCCGCGCGAAGACCCCGAGGACGACTCCTTGCCGCCGCACGTCGTGCTCACCGACATCCTGGGATCCGAGGACGCCCTGGGCGACATGGACTTCAAGGTTGCGGGCACGGCCGGGGGCGTCACGGCGTTCCAGATGGATATTAAAGTGGAGGGGATCACGATCGGCGTGCTGCGCGAGGCGCTCGCCGCCGCGAAGAAAGCGCGCGTGCACGTGCTGGCGGAGATGGCCGCGCGGTGCGACCCGCCGCCCCGGGCCTCGGTGTCGCGGCACGCGCCCCAGATCCTCACGCTGCGCATCGACCCGCAGAAGATCGGCGCCGTGATTGGCGCGGGCGGCAAGAACGTCCGCGCGGTGTGCGAGCGCTCGGGCGCCTCGACCGTCGACGTGGACCAGTCGGGCGCCGTGAGCGTGAGCGCGCCGACGCGCGCGGCGGCCGAGGCGGCGCGCGACGCGGTGCTGGCGCTGGCGGACGCCCTTCCCCCCGGCACCCTGCTCAAAGGCCGGCGGGTCGTGCGCGCGGCGCCGTTCGGCGTGTTTGTCGAGGTGGCGCCTAACAAGGAGGGGCTCGTGCACGCGAGTGAACTCGCGCCGGGCCCTGGGGGCCTGCCCCCGGCCGACCCCTCGGCGGCCGCGCCCGTGGGCTCCGAGATGGACGTCGTGCTGCTCGGCGTCAACCCGGACGGGCGCGTGCGCCTGTCCCAAAAGGCGGCGATGCACCCGGACGGCCCCGTCGCGGCGGCGGCCGAGGCGGCGGCGGCTGGGGCCGTGCGCTTTGGGGCCGGCGGCGGGCGCGGGGGCGGGCGCGGCGACCGCGACCGCGGCGACCCGGCCAACCGCCGGCGCAACGGCGCGCGGGGCGAGGCCGGCGGCCTCATCATCGACGGCGACAGCGACGATGAAGAGGGGGAGGGCGGCGACGGGCTCGGCGGCAGCGACAGCGGCGGTGGCAGCGGCAGCGAGGACAGCGCCGACAGCGGAGTGATGGCGCTCGACTCGGGCGGGTGGAGCTACTCTGGCGCGTCCGCGTCGTCCCACTCGCCTGAGGCGGGTGGTGGCGGTGGCGGGGGCGGAAGGGGCCGCGGGGGCCGCGGGCGCGGCGGCGGCGGCGGGCGGGGACGCGGCGGCGGCGGTGGGCGCTACGGGGGGGGTGGCCCGCGGTATTGATCGCGGTCGACGGTGGACGCGTGGTCTGGCTTTGTGTGAGGGAGAGAACTCATTCCTCGGATGATGCATGTAATGGGGGGTGCTTTTTGAGATGTGCACCAAAGGCGGAGGGCAACGAATGTCGGTGCCTCCGAGCATGGTGTGAAACTCGGAGCGAGAGGGCGACCGAAGCGCCGCCGCCGCCGACGAACGGCCCCGCCGAACAAAGCCGGCGATCCCTCCCTCTCTCACATGCATACTACATTCGCAAGCTCTTCGATCGGCTACCAGGTGCGCTTGTTGTTTCTGTCGTCAAAGGGCCTCCACTGGGGTTACGGCTGGAGGCCCGTGCTCACCTCGAAGGAGGCGGCGTTCTCTATCTGGTTTTTGCTGCAGCTGCTGGTGCTCACTTCTTCTTCCGCCCGCCCGCCTCTCTCCTCCACATCTCGCCCACCCGCAGTTCCTCCAGGACTTTGATCAGACTCCCAAGGGAGACGGACACATCACAACCCCGTCTAGGACCGAAAAGATGTCTGACGCAGGGTGAGTTTTTGTTTGGAGCTTGCGGCGGCGAAGGAGAGAGAGCCTCGCTGAGTCTTTCGCCCACGCCTCCATCGGCGGACCTGTCACGACGAACCAAGCGCGCCGGATCGGGAAGACTGACACGCAGATCGCGCTCGTCCCTGGATCGGTCGCGGGACCGGTTCCTGCTTCAGAGTCGCCTGCTGATCACGACTTGAAAAGAGGGCGACTCCCCGCTTTTTCCGCTCTGGCCGTCGCCGTCGCTCACTCGCCCCCCCTCTCCCTTGCCCTCTCTTTGCCCAAACAAACCCACGACCCACCCACAGAGAGGAGACCAAGCCCCAGGTCGAGGCCGAGGCCGAGGCCGAGGCCCCCGCCGCCCCCGCCGCCCCGGCCCCCGGCGAGCCCATGGACATCAACACCGCCGTGCAGGTCGTCCTCCGCAAGGCCCTGGCGCACGGCGGCCTCTGCCGCGGCCTGCACGAGGCCGCCCGCGCCATCGAGAAGGGCGAGGCGCAGCTCTGCGTGCTGGCCGAGGACTGCAACCAGCCCGACTACAAGAAGCTCATCGAGGCCCTCTGCGCCGAGCACAACGTCGACCTGCTGTCCGTGCCCGCCAACAAGCAGCTGGGCGAGTGGGCGGGCCTGTGCAAGCTGGACGCCGAGGGCACGCCGCGCAAGGTGGTCGGGTGCTCGTGCGCGGTGGTGGTGGACTATGGGGAGGAGACCGAGGGCTTGGCCGCGCTCAAGGGGTACCTGTCGTCGCGCTAAAATAGAAGGAGGCGGTGGCGATGGCGAAAAGCGGGTCGGCCCGCTCGCTCGCTCGTGCGCCGTCGGTTGGTCGTTGACCATACGGCGAGGAGGCCGAGGGCCGAGGGCCGAGGCTCCGCCCTGAAAAGGGCACCCCTGTCGCCGCGCTAAGGAGAGGGCATGGGCAGGGCAGGGCAGGGCGGCCGTCGATTGGCGGTGTTGCCCGAGTCGGGTGGCTGGGTGGGTCTGTCGGTGCGACGCGTTCCTTTGCCCCCCCCCCCCCGCCCTTTCTCTCGAGCTCGCCCTTGCGCTCGCCCTTGCCTTTCTCCCTCTTTTCCTCGCGTCGCTCGCGGCGCGCGGCCCAATGTAGGGTCAGTTTTCCCATGTTGAGGTGTCGTTGTGCGAACGCGGCTCGCGAACTGTGTAAGGACAAACGACGCCCTCTCACGATTGTTCTTTCGTTGTCTCTCTTTGCCCTCGCCCATTCCTGTCGTCGTTGGCCGTCGTCGTGGCTCGTTGGTCATAACTTCTCGCGCACGCGCCGCCGTGTCTTGATGGCTCGAAACAATCTGTGGCCTTCCTCGTTACACATCTCTCCGGCGCGTCCCAGCGCACCACTCAGACACGCCGTCCGACCCCTGTCGAGCGAGACATCGCCCTCTTTGACGATTTGGTCTTTTAAAGGAACCGGCGGCGGCGGGTTCCTTTTAATATTGTCCCCCGCGCCGTCGGTCGTTTATTTACTGTTCGCGCACGCGCCCCCATGTCTTGGCGACTCGAAACGACCGTATGCATGCCCTCCCTCACTACAGCCGTCTCCAACGCCCCACTCAGACACGCCGTCCGACCCCTGTCGAGCGAGATATCGCCCTTTTTGACGATTTGGTTTATTAATTTTGTCCGCACGCCCGCAGTGCGCGCTGAAAGGCGACAGAAAGCCACTCAAAAACACCCCCAAACTAGAAGAACTTCCACGACTGGCGGTCGGGCGCCACGTACGCGCCCGTCGGCTCGGTCAGCGCGAACGACGCCGCCGCCACCCGGAACGGCGCCTCGAGTTCGGGCCACAGGCGCTCGGGGCAGGTGAAGCTGGCGCTCCAAATATAGTAGTAGGGGGCCGCCCCGCCGCCGGCCGCCGCCGCCGCGTCCGCCTTGGCCGCCCCGTCCTCGCCGTAGCGCGCGGCCGACACCGCCACCGCGTGGCGGTAGGTCTCGCGCCCGCGCTCCGCCACCGTCGGAGAGCCCTGCGAAAGGTACTCGTACGTGAACGCGCGGCCGGTGGGCGCCGCGCGGCCGTCGTCGCTCGCCGCGCGCTCGACGTCCATCAGCGCCGTGCGCTGGCCCGACGACAGCCGCCCCGTGGACCGGTCCGTCAGCACGGCCTCGGCCACGTCCTTGGGGCGCCACTCCTCGGGATTTTTGCCGCGCAGGAGGGGGCTGGCGGCGGGGCCGACCGTCACCGTGACGGATACGAACCGCTTGAGATCTAGCCACTCGGCGACGATGCGCTGGCGGGCGTCGGCGGACAAAGGGGCGGCGGAGCTGTAGCGCTCGGGCCTGCGCGACAGCTGGAGGCTGAGGGCCTCGCCCTTGGTGGTGGCGGTGGGCAGGTCGAGGCGGTAGGCGAGGATGGGCTCGGAGAAGGGGGAAAAGGTGGCCGCGCCGAGGCCGGCCGGCGAGGACGAGGCGGCCGGGGCGGCGGCGGCGGCGGCGGCGGCCGCCTGCGTCTCAAAGGCGGCGGCGGGGACCGCGGCCGCGGCCGCGAGCTCGTCGGCGAGCGCGCGGCGGGGGGGGAGGACGAGGGGGGCGACGGCCGCCGCCGGGAGGAGGAGCAGGGCGGCGCGGCGGGTGGTGGTGGCGGGGGGAGCGGCGCTCCGCGGCTCTTCGGCGGCGGCCTGGCACCGGGCGGCCGGCGAGCGGCGCGGGCGGGCAGAGGCGGCGGCGGCGGCGGCCGTCACCGTCGTCGTCGGACCCGAAGCGGTGGGGCGCGCGGCCCGGGCGCCTGCGGTCGCCGATGCTGCCAGCATGGTTGATCCGGGTTGTGTTTGGATCCGAGGCGTTGAGAGGGACGGGAGCTTCGAGAGAGGCGCGTGCAGGTAGTTTTTTTGAGGAGTGGTGGGTTTCACGCAAACGCGAGAGACGAATGGGAGGGGGGCGGCTTGGTGTGTGAATGAATGGCGTGTAGATCCTTGAGATGCGATAAGAGAGCTCGATACCGGGGTCGTGTGAGTCTGCAGGTGCGCAGCGAGATGACGGACGTCTTTGAGCGGGGAACCGGCCGGCGGCGGCGATGGGCAGAGGCGTCGACGAGCGCGTCGCTTTATCGCTCGCAAGACCGATTTCTGCCCCTCCCCCTCTCCCCTGGTCCAGTCACACCTCGGCGCCCCTCGAGCACTCCGAGTCGCTCGCTGGCGGCCCTCGGGTCAAAACAATCCATCGGGCGTGGCGCTCACAGCAGCGACACAGAAACGTTCATCCAGGGCTCTCTCTCTCTCTCACGGGGAGGTCAGTCACTCGATCCCTCCTTCCCCCGTCTCCGAGTTGCAACCCGGGGATGCGCCTGGCGCGCCGTGCGGCCGCAGCCTGCATCTCCTACTCGCGGTGCTCCGTCTGCCAGCTGGGCCTCCCGGTTTCCCCCGAACCGCCGGGGCGCCGCGCGGCGGCGGCGTCTCTCGCTGCTGTCGGCGTCGGCCCTCGCGCGTCTTTCGCCCGAGCGACCAATAGGCCTCCGACCCGCCACCCCTCGCCCTCCTCCCTAGCGGCAAGCATGGCGACCGCACCGTCGGCCCCAGCCCAGCCCCGACCGGCCGAGCGTGTCCGCATCGCCCTCTGCCAGATCGACGTCGGCGCCGACAAGAGCCTCAACGTGGAGCGCGCGCGCGCGAGCGTCCGTGCTGCCGCCGCCGCCGCCGCCGCCGTCCCCGGCAAAGACGGCAAAGACGGCGAGGGCGGCGCCAACGGAAACCTCATCGTCGTCCTGCCCGAGATGTGGAACTGCCCCTACAGCAACGACTCGTTCGGCCCCTACAGCGAGCCCGTCCCGCCCGTGGGCACGCGCGCGGAGGACGTCGACGCGCGTGTCTCTCCCTCTGTCGCCATGATGGCGCGCGAGGCGGCCGCGCTGGGCGTCGTGCTGGTCGGCGGCTCGGTGCCCGAGCGCTATGGCCGCGCGCCCGCCGCCTCCTCCTTGCTGGGCGGCGGCGGCGGCGGCAGCGGCGGCGGTGGGCCGATCGACGACCCCGACAAGGCGGCAGCGGCAGCGACAGCGACAGCGACAGCGATAGCGGCAGCGACAGCGGCGGCGACAGCGTCGGCGGCGGCGGCGTCGGCGTCCCAAGGCCAAGCAGGCGACCGCCTGTACAACACCTGCTGCGTCTTCGAGCGCGACGGCACCCTGGTCGCCAAGCACCGCAAGCTCCACCTGTTCGACGTCGACATCCCGGGGAAGCTGGCGTTCCGCGAGTCGGACACGCTCACCGCCGGCGAGACGGCGACGCTCGTCGACCTGGCGTGCGGCGTCCGCCTGGGCGTCGGCATCTGCTACGACCTGCGGTTCCCCGAGCTCGCGCTGCTGTACGCGCGCGCGGGCGCCCACCTGCTGGTGTACCCGGGCGCGTTCAACACCGTCACGGGCCCGCTGCACTGGGAGCTCCTGGCACGCGCGAGGGCCGTCGACGCGCAGTGCTTCGTGGCCGTGTGCTCGCCCGCGCGCGCGCGGGGGGAGGGAGGGTACCAGGCGTGGGGCCGCTCGTGCGTGGTCGGCCCCTTTGCCGAGGTGCTGGCGACCGCCGAGGCGCCGGGGGACGCCCCCTGCACGGTGGTGGCGGAGATGGACGTGGGCGAGGTGGCCGAGCGGCGGCGCAACCTGCCGCTGTGGGCGCAGAGGCGGGGGGACCTTTACGCGCTGGCGGATTTGAAGGGGGTGGGGGCGGGAGTGGGGTTGGCGGCGGCGGCAGAGTGAGTGGAGGGAGGGAGGGAGGGGGCGGCGGGCGTAAGAGCGAGAGAGGCGGGGGCGGCGGCGGCAGAGTGAGGGGAGGGAGGGAGGGAGGGGGCGGCGGCGGGCGCAAAGACACAGAGAGGAACGAGAAGGCGATTCGCTTCTTCTTTCCAGGCTCAAGCTCTGCCTTTTATGATAACCTGGCTCTCCCACCTTCACTTGCATTCCGTTTCCCTCATTCAAGAGCAGCAACATAAATACAAAGCACGCGCGGCGCGCCCGCGAGAGAGACACGGAAACAAAACATCGAGCCCGTTCAAACTGAAACGGAGCTGTCGCGGCGGCGGCGCCGAGTGTGGCTCCAGACTCGACGCGCCTTGCGCCCCCCGCACTGGGTGCGCCAATCGCGCGCGCGTTCGTTCGTCCGCCTCGGCCTTTGGCGCGAGGTCGTGGGCCAGGGAGCCGGCTTGGGGCGCGTGAGAGACTCCGCGACAAGCAGAAGGAGCAGCTCCCTTCCCACGCAAAACGAAAAAATGATGCACCCGCCGCTCGAGGACGTCGTGGCGCACGTCCACGCCGGGCCCGCGGGGGACGCCAGCACGCACCTGGCGGTGGTGGCCAAGCTGCGCGAGCTGGGCGCGGCGGTGGCCCCGCGCCTCACGCCGGCGGTGACGCACGTCGTGCTGCTCGCGCGGCAGGCGGCAATGGCGGGCGGCGGCAACGGCGTCGGCGGAAACGGCGGCGGCGGCCAAATCGCGACGGCGCCGCCGGCCGACCAAAAGGCCCTCGAGGACGCCGACCTGCGCGCGCTCTACGACCGCGCGGCCAGGGCCGCGGGCGGGGTCCCGCCCTACGTGGTGACGCCCCTGTGGGTGCAGCGGTCGATGGACGCCGGCCGGCGCGCCATGGAGAGGCCGCTCTGCGTGCCGCGGCCGCCCGACCCCATGCTGCTCGCAGCCCTGGCGGCGGCGGCGGCGGCCGGGGGCGGCGGCGGCATCAGCGGCGGCGGCGGCGGCGGCGGCGGCGGCGGCGGCGGCGCGGGCCCGTCGTCGCATTCGCACCCGCACCAGCAGCCGTCCAGGCGCACGCCGCCGCCCCTGGGCCTGGCCCTCGGGTCGGGCGGCGCCGGCAACAAGCCGACGGGCCGCCCGAGCGCCGGCAAGGCGGGCGGGGGACTGGGCGGCGCCCTCAAGCGGGCGGCGGCGCAGCTCGGGTTTGGCGGCGGCGGCGGCGGCGGCGCTGGTGGCAGTGGTGGGGCGGCGGCGGCCGCGGGCGGCGGCGCTGCCTCGCGCCGCGCGGCCGCGGCCGCCGCGGCCGCCAGGCTCGACGCCAACGACTTTGTGTTCTCGTCGTCGCAGCAGCTGGCTGCGGCCGGGGCGGGCGACGGCGGCGACGAGAACGCGCCGCCGCCGCCGCCGCCGCCGCTTCCAGCCGCCGCGGGCAGCAAGCCCTTGCCGGCGGGCGCCCTCAAGGGCAAAGCGCCCGCCGCGCCCGCCGCGCCCAGCTTCAAGCTGCTGAGGCAGCAGACGCTGCTGTCGTTTGCGCAGGCGGCGCAGCGCCCGCAGCGGGCGGCGGCGGCGACGGCGGCGACCGCGATCGCCGCGGCGGCCGCGGGCGTTGCGCTGCCCCCGCCCGAGATGCTGCACCAGCAAATGCAGGAGGCGCAGCAGCAGCAGCAGCAGCAGCAGAAACGGCCGAGCGGCAAGCGGGCGGCGTCTCCGTCGCGCGCGTCCCCCAGCGCCCTGCTTCGGCCGGCGACGACCACGCCGCTGCTTGGCGGGGGCAGCGGCGGGGGAGCCAAGGGGAAAGAGGGGAGCGGCGAACGGAGCGGGCAGCGGCAGCCGCAGCAGCAGCCGCAAAAGACGTTCCCGTCCCCGCCGGCGGCGGCGGCGCTGACGGCCTCGGGCTCGCGCCGCCAGCAGCAGCAGCAGCAGCAGCGGCAGCAGCAGCAGCGGCAGGAGCAGGAAAAGGCGCAAAAGGAGGCGTCGGGCGGCCGCCACGGCCGCCGCTCGGGCGCCAGCGACGGCGGCGGCGGCGGCGGCGGCGGCGGCGGCCCGGCCATGCCCAAGTTTGAACTGTCGCTCGCGCTGACGCCACCGCCCGCGGCTGATGCTGCGACTGCGGCTGCCGGCGGCGGCGGCGCGACGCGGGGCTCAGGACCCCTCTCCTCTGCCGGCGGCGGCGGCATCGGGGGTGGCGGCAGGCCGCGCTTCTCGGCCGCGGTGGCGCTCACGGCCCTCAAAGGCGGCGCCGCTGCCCAGGCCACCCTCCCGGCGGCAGGTCCCGGCAGCGCGGGCGGCTCGGGCGGGCGCGCGCGCCGCGGCAGCGCGAGCGGCGGCGGCGGCAGCGGCGGGTCGGGCCCACGGCGCCGCGCCCCTGGGACGGCGGGCGACGACGGCGCCGCCCCTCCTCCCCTGCTGCCCGCGTCGCCGCGGCTGCCGGGCGAGGAGACGGCCGCAGCGGCCGGCGCCGCCGCCACCGCCGCAGCCCCCGCGCCCGACCCCCACTTTTCCTTCGGGGCCGGCCCCCCTGGTCTGGCGGCGCCGCACGCGGCGGCCGTCGCGTCCCCCCGGCTGATCCTCGTCCGCTCGACGCCCGCGCGCGTCGGCGCCGCCCCTGCTTCTGCCCCCCGCTCAGCGCCGGCCGCGACCCCCGCGCCGGCCGCCAACGCGACGACGCCCACGACCCTCACCCTGGCCCCTCAGGCACTCCCCCCGACCATGGCGACGCTCATGCTCGCGACCACGGCCCGCCCGGCGCCGCCCCCGAGCGCAGAGGAGGGCTTTTTGCGGTGCCCGGCGTCGACGCCCGCGGCGGCAGCGGCGGCGGCGACGGCGGCGGACGGGGAGGGCGCGGGGGCGGCGGCGGCGCGGCACCCCATCCAGCTCTTGCGGGAGGAGGCGGGCGGCGCCGGGCCGGCGGCGGCGGCGGCGGACGAGGACGAGGACGCCATCGAGGACACCCAGCCCCTGCTCCCCCGGCCGCAGGCGTCGGCGCAGCAGCGGCCGCCGCCGTCCCGCGGCCCGCGCGCCTCGCTCCTCACGCCCTCGCCGCCGCCGCAAGCGTCGCTGCAGGCCGCCGCGGCTCCGCCGGCCAGCGGCGGCGGCGGCGGTGGTGGCGGCGGCAGCGCGGCCGCGAGGCACAAGCGCCGCCGAGCGAGCGGGGCCGTGACGCCCGTGCTCGAGGCCCTGGTGCCGCTCGCCGCCTTCAAGCGCCCCCGCCTCAAGTCCGAGACAGCGACGGCGGCGACAGCGACGCCGCCGGGCTCTGGCCCGCCGCCGGCTGCGGCGCGCGCGGGCGAGGGCCCCGTCGCCGACGGCCCCGCCGCCGTCCCGCCGCACCATCGCGCGCCGACCCGCCTGCGCCTCGCCTGGACCGGCGTCGACCCGGGCGTCGCCACGCTCATCCGCGCCGCCGCCGAGTCGCTGCCGGGCGGCGCCGCCGTGTGCCCGCCCGGCACGGAAGAGCGCTGCACGCACATCGTCGTCGGCGGGGCCGGGGCCTCCTCTGCCGTCGGCGAGGGCGGCGGGGGCGGCGAGGGCGGCGGCGGCGGTCCTGGCGGCGAGCCGCGCCGCACGCTCAAGCTCCTGCTGGCCGTGGCCGCCGGCGCTCGTTTAGTTGCGCCCGAGTGGATAACCGCCTCGCTCGAGGCGGGCGCGTGGCTGGCGCCGACCGCGCGGACGGATGCAGCGGCGGCGGCGGTCTCGGGCGTGGGCGCGGTCTCGGGCGCGGGCTCCGGCGGCGTGTGCGGCGGCGGCGGCTACGAGCTCGGACGGCAAGGCGACGCCTATTCACCCTTCTTTCAGGCAGCGGAGCGCGCGCGGCGCGTGTCGTCGCCCGGCGGCGGCGGCGCGCGGCGGCCGCTCGAGGGCGCGGCCGTGTGCGTGCTGGCCCTGCCTTTCGGGGGAGGCGCGGCCGCGGCTTTCGGGGCGCCCCTGCCGCGCGAGCTCGCGGAGCACCGCGCCGCGCTGCAGCGCCTAGTCAAGGCGCTGGGCGGCCGCGTCGTCGCGCCGCGCGCGGCGGGCGTGTGCGTCGTCGCCGGCGGCCCCGCCGCGCCCGTGAGCCCGGACGCGGCGGCGGCCCTGCTCCCCGCCGACCTGCCCGCCGGGGCCCGGGTGCTGTGCGAGGGGTGGCTGCTGCTGACGGCCGAGCGGTACGCGGCGGTGACGGGCGAGGAGGCAGAGGAGATGCGGTGGGGCGCCTCGGCGGCCGCGGCGATGGAGGGGTGATCCAAAAGCAAAAAGCCGAAGGAAAAAGCGCTTTCTCGTTCTCTCCGCCCTCTCGGGCCTGTTCTCCAACGTTGACCAGCTTCTGCTAAGCATGGACCTCAACGACCCGGCCTCCGGCCTTCGCGAGCCTTGGGTGCTCAAGTGGGAGGTCGAGCTCTCAGCACACCCCGCTGATCACGGGTACCAGATCCTGGTGGCCTTCGAGGAGGCGCGGAAGACGGCCCGCCGGCGGATGGGCGCTGAGGAGCAGGTGCTGATGGACAAGCTGAAGGAGACGCGTCAGCAGATTGAGCGGTTTGACCGCGAGATCCACGCGCTGATCCCGACCCTCAAGGCCATCCACGAGTCCCGCAGCACGCAGCTGACCATGGTCGAGCGCGAGCAGGCTGCGGCCAAGTGGAACACAAGCGTGGAGCTCAAGTGCAGATTCACCCAGGACGGCTACGTGATGGCGGTGCGCGGCAACAAGGCCATGAACGCCGAGCGCGCGCTGTACAGCTCCTTTCGTGTCGAGGATGGTGGCATTGCGTGCGTGCAGATGGCCTACAAGCGCGCCACTGGCGCAGTTCCTCCCGCCGAGACTGATTAGCAACGTTTGTAATACGTACATAAACCTACGAGAACCCGCGGGTGGGATACCTGGCGGGCGTGGTGTGATCAGGGACAAGAGGACGAGTCGTGGAGACTCGGACTCTTGGTACTACCGAGAGATTCGGTAGTCGTGATTGGCTGGTCACTAGCCAGACGGGCTTGTGACGCGACAGGTTTAGGCTGCGAGGGAAGCCGATTCCGTGAGAGGAGTGTTTTTAAATTTTGGCTTCGAACGGGCAGGGGGAAATAGTTCGAGGGGGTTCGAAAAAAATCTGTAAGAGGGTGTTACAAGTGGACTGACGCGCTGCGTGCGTACGCAACGGTGCGTGTGTGTCTGTGAGCGACAGCAGGTGTGTGTGTGTATGTGTGTGTGCGTGAGAGTGTTCATCTCGTGCGTGCACAAATGGGGGGGCGGCAGGGGGGGGACGGAGGGAAGAAACACAAACCGAAAGAGAGAGAGAGAGGGGGAAAATCAAAACGCGCGTGCGCGCGGGAAGGATTCTTTAAGAAGGGCGGCAGCGGGGGGCTGCGAGTCGGTCGGTTGGTTTTTTTTGGGCCTAGAGACGACCGAACAAAATGGCAACGGTGTGTGTGTGTGCCCATCGAGGGATGGTCGTCAAGACGGAACGAAAACGCGGGGGCGGCGGGTGGGTGGGGGCCCAGACGGCAAAGGCAGGTAAATAAACGTGCGTGTGTTTTTTTGGCTTTTTTTCTTTTTGTACAGAGGCGGGGGGGAGGGGCGATGAGGACGGCGACTGAGGCGGTGAAGAGGCGCAGGTACTCGCGCAGGGCCTGGGGCGAGGCGAGGGCCGCGGCCCAGAGGGCCAGCCAGGCGGGCGGGTCCGGCGACGAGAGGAGGGCCGGGCCGGGGGGGAGGCGGCTGAGGGTTGGGCGGGCGGGCAGGTCGGGCGGGGAGGCGGTGGTGCTGCCGTGAGAGCCACGTCGGGGCGGCGGCATGGGCGGGGGCGAGAAAGGGGGCTGCCGCCGCCGCTGCTGCTCTTGCTGCTGCTGCTCTTCCTGCTGCTGCTGCTCTTGCTGCTGCTGCTGCTGTGGCGACGACGACGACGAGCGGGGAGGCGGCGCCCCGAGCGCCTCCTGCGCCGGCAGCAGCAAGGCGTCGGCGGGCAGGATGTCGCCGGCCTCGAGCAGCAGCACGTCGCCAACGACCAGGTCCTCCGCGCGGGCGGCGCGCTCGCGCCCGCCGCGCACCACGCGCGCCGACGCGCCGACGTCCCGCGCCGCCGCCAGCGCCCGGGATTCCGCGCGGCCGCTTCAGCGGCGCGCCTTGCGGCGCCCGCCCGCCAGCACGGACGCCACGGCCGCGGCCGCGACGGCCGCGACGGCCGCGTCGTCCGCGTCCACCATCACGGGCTCGTCGCCGAAAAAGTCGTCGTCGTCGCCCCCAACATCGACGAGGCCGGCCTGCTGCTGGTCGCGGGAGAGCGCGCGCGCGGCGTCGTCGCTGGCGTCGGCGCCGGCGACCAGGGCGACGCCGGCGCCCGCCGGCTGCTCCTCCTCCTCCTGGGCGTCGACGGCGATCAGAGCCTCGGGCATCGCGGCGGCCAGCGCGGCGGCCAGGGTGTGCGCGTCGGCGCGGCAGGGGTACCACCCGCCGCCCGCCGCCGCCGCCGCCCCCGGCTGCCGCTTGCGCGCCGGCGATGACGGGGACGATGCAGCATCGGCCCACGCATCGACCGTCGCGCGGACCGCCCGCACGACGGCCGCCGGCTCGCCCGCGTCGCGCGCCACGGCGTCGAGGAGGGCCTCGGCGCCGGCGTTGCGCGCGAGGGCCGCGAGCGCCTCGACGCAGGCCTCGCGGGCGGGCGAGCGGCGCGGCAGCGGCGCAGCCGTTTTGCTCTTCCCGGTCTTTTGTCCCGCACCGGCGAGGGCAGCGGCGCCCGGCGGCGGCAGCAGGCCGCACAGCAGCGCGGTCGCGCCGCGGCTCTGGAGCACGGCGCGCGGGGCGCCGCCCTCGTGCGCCAGCGCGCGCAGCACCCGCGCGCCCGCGGCGACGGTCGCCGCGCCGCTGTAGCCGCCGCCGCTGCCGCCGCCAGAGAGCGCCGCCGCGGCGCGCTCCAGGGCAAGGGCCACGGCGCCTGCGCCGTCCGCGCCCGCGACCTGCGCGGCCGCGGCGGCGCCGCTGCCGTCGGCGGCGCCGGCGGCCAGCAGCGCGTCGAGCGCGAGCACCGCGGCCGAAGACGCCGACGGGTCGGCGTGCGAGCACAGGTGCGCGAGGCGCGCGGCGGCGCCGGCGTCGAGCGCCGCCGCGCGCGCGTCAGGGTCGGGCGCGAGGGCGGCGACCGCCGCAGCGCAGGCGGCGAGCACGGCGGCACTTGGGGACGCCTCCTGCTGCTGCTGCTGCTGCTCCTCGTTGGCGGCGGCGGCGGCGCGGCCGACCAGCGGCAGCAGGAGCAGCTCGACGCAGCCGGCCTCGGCCAGCTGGCGGCGCGCGCCGGCGGCCTCCTCGGTCGAAAAAGCCGAGGCCGCTGCCGCGCCCTTGCCGCCGCCGAAAAAGGGCAGGCGCGCGGGCGAGATCAGCGACCAGAAGTGGCGACCGCGGCCGCGACCGGCGTGATGCTGCTGCTCGCGCGCGCTGCCGCCGCCGCACACGGCGGCGACGCGCTGCGCCGCCGCCAGGCGCGCCGACGGGTCGGCCGAGCGCAGCCCCTTCTCGACGCCAAACACGGGGCCGATCACGGGGCCGATCCCCCCGCCGCCGGCCGTGGCCGCGCGGCGCGCGAGCCACCCGCGCACCAGCGGCCACGCGTGCACGGCGGCGCCGCGCGCGAAGCCAGCCGCGCCGAGGGCGGCGAGCGCCGGGCGCAGCAGGCGGCCGGCGATGTGGCGGGCGGCGACCACGGGCGCGGCCACGAGGCCGGCGACCAGGCCCGCGGCCGAGCTCGAGACCGTGACGGCGACCAGGCGCGTGAGCTGGCTGGCCGTGAGGCAGTAGCCGCCGCGGGACGCGGCCGACAGCTCGGCCACGGCGACGGCCAGGCCGACGCCGGAGCCGAACAGCGCGCCAGCGCCCAGCAGGGCGGCGGCGCCGAGGCCCGCGGTGCGCGCGACGGCCGCCGCGAGCGCGGCGGCGTCGCGCTCGTGGGCCGCGGCGTCGTCGTCGTCGCCGCCGTCGTCCTCACCGCCCTGCTGGCGGGTGGCGAGGGCCGCGGCCGTCGCGGCGGCGGCGCCCGCGGCCGCGGCGCCGGCGGCCGCGACCGCAAACGCCTCGTCCTCCTCCTTTTGCTTCTGCTGCTGCTGCTCGCCTCGGGCGCCGCCGTTGGCAGCTGCGCCGTCCTGGCTGCTCCGGCGGGCGGACGCCGAGGCAGAGGCCGCCGCGGCCGCGGCCGCGCCCGCCGCGGCGGCCACGGCGGCGGTCGTCGCCTGGTCTCGCGACGAGGAGGCGGCGGCGGCGCGGCGGACGGCGGCCGAGCGGCGGCGGAGGGGCAGCGGCGCGAGGGCTCCGCCGGTAGAGGCCTCGGCGGCCGCCTGCTTCTTGAGCGTCAGGACGCGCGGCAGGTGCTGCGGGGTGGTGGCCGAGGCGAGGGCAGAGGCGTCGGCGTCCAGGCCCAGCAAGCCGCGGCGCAGGGCGGACGAGGGGGCGAGCAGCGGGACGGCTATCGTCGTCGTTGTGGAGGCAGCGGCGTTGACGTCGGCGGACAACGACGACGACGGCGACAGCGACGGCGCGCCGACGCCGGCGGCGGCCAGCAGCGACGCCGGCGGGGCTGCCGCCATCATCGCCAGCAGCGGCGCTGCTTGCGCCATCTCAGTGATGTCGAGGCGGTCGACTGTGTGTCTTTGATGGTGATGTGGTCGGGGGGGAGGTGAGTCTCGGGGGGCGGCGCAAAGAGGAGAGCCGAAGGGTCGATATTCATTTTGAATAGGGTCCAAAAAAGGGGGTCCGCCTCTCTTTTTGGGTCTAATCACGAGTCCGCGCGGACCAGCGAGCGCGAGGCGAAGCAGCGCCGCATCGTGTTGCGGGGCGATGCCGACGTGCGGCCCCGGCGCCACCGTCGTCGGGGCGCAAACGCGCGCGCGCACACAGATTTTGGCCGGCGTACCGAGAGGAGAGGGGTGCGCGTTCTTGTTCCGTGAGCGACGTTCGCCCTTGTCGAGCAAGCGAGTGCGGGTAGCGAGCACCCGATCGAGGTGTCGAAAGAGCGAGTTTGTGGAGGCGCGCGCGACTTGCTGTGGGAGTGGCTGCGGTTTTTGTGGTGAGAAGGGGCGATTGATATGATTCAAAGAAAAACAGGGCACAACAACAACGACAAAAACGGCAAACGCGCGCCACGCGCCCCTCCAACCGTCATCGCGCCGGCCTCGACCTCGCAGCACACATCAAGGGCGACGGTTACACAACAGGGGGGGTGGGCAGGGGACGGGCATCACTACAAGCGCGGGTGGGAGACGCGGAGGGAACAAAATTGAATCACAGCGAGCTCGGCGCTCGCGATTTATCGACAATCGGCGTCGAACGGCGCGGGCCGTCCTCTTCTTCTTCCTCTTCCTCCTCCTCGTTGCCGCCCGCGTCCTCTGCTCCTCCCCCGATTCAACGGGAACAAAAAGACAAAAAGACAAGAACACGGGGTGGTCGTGGCCATGTGCGGCGGCGGCGGCAGTCGCTCACCGCCTCCACGTGAAGCGCCGCGCGAACGCCATCGCCGCGATGCCGGTGCGCCCGGCGGCGCGCTCGGCGGCGGCGGCGGCGCGCTCGGCCGCCGAGGCCGCCCTGTCGGCGGCGGCCTCAGTGGCCACAGCGGACGAGGCGCCGACGAACGCAAACGCCCACCCCCGTTCGAGTCATAAGGCCGCGGCCATCTGCGCGCGCGTCGACCTGCCGCGCCGGTGCCCGGGCGCCGTGGGCAGGGCGAGCAGGGGGTCGTCGTCGGCCGACGTCGCGCCGCCGACGTCGATCGGGTGAGCGCGCGCGCCGCCCCCGCCCGCGCCGGCGCCGGCGCCGGCGCCGGCCGTCGCCGCCACGGCCGCCGCCGCCAGCGCCGACGCGCCCACGCCCGCCGCGCCCCCCCCGGCGCCCGCCGCGCCCAGCTCCATCGCCGCCACGCTCGACTTCTCGCGCATCAGCGCCGCGAACTCGTCAAAGTCCACCTGCCCGTCCCCGTCCGCGTCCGCCGACGCGATCAGCGCCCGCGCGTCCGCGTCGGCGAGTCCAAACCTCTCGAGCGCGAGCGCCAGCTCGGCGGCGCTGATGGCGCCCGAGGCGTCGAGGTCCAGCGAGTCGAACGCCCGCCGGAGCACCTCCTCGCGCTCGAGCCGGGAGACGTGCGCGGTCGCCGCGACGAACTCGTTGTAGTCGATGGCCCCGTCGGCGTCGACGTCGGCCACGGCCATCAGCGACGCGAGCTCGCCCTCGGGGATCATGTGCTCCCAGGCGGCCAGGGCCTCCCTGAGCTCGCGCGGCGTGATGCTCCCGCTGCCGTCGCTGTCGATGGAGCGGAAGAGCTCGCGCAGGCCCCTCAGCTCCTCGGGCCCCAACGCCTGGCCCACGACCAAGAGAGCGACGCGCTTCAGGCGGCTCATGGCCGCGAAGTTGCGCAGGCGCTGGAGCACGGCGCTGCCGAAGGGCGCGTCGCCGTCCGAGGCGCCGCGGCGCGGGTGGCGCTCGCGGAGCCAGGGGTGGGCGAGCGCCTGCCCGGCGGTGGCGCGCTTGGACGGGTCGACCGTCAGGAGGCGGCGGACGACGTCCTTGGCGTCGTCCGAGATCGAGGGCCAGGGATCTTGGGTGAGATCGGGATCTCCGCGCAGCACCATGCGAAAGATCTGGTCCTCGGTGTCGCCCCAAAAGGGCGGGAGTCCTTTTTTTTTTTTTGGTTGTTTTTGTCGGGGTTGTTGGGGTGATTTGGTGGTTTGTGTGTGTGGCGTGGTTTGATGGTTCGGTTGGAAGGAGCCAGAGCGGGGGGACGAGGAAGAAGGGGGCGTGAGGCTGATTCCTTTGTCGGCGCGACGCCGGCGGCGCGTCAACGGGAAAAGAAACAAAGGGACGCCGAAAGAAAGAGACCGAAGCGAAAGTCAAAACTCACCCGACAGCAGGATGTAGAGGATGACGCCGAGCGACCACATGTCGGCCTCGACGCCGTAATCCTTGCGCAGGACTTCGGGGGCCTGTTGTGTGCTTGTGGCGGAGGTTTTGGAGTGGGGTAAATAAAAGGGGGATCATCGAAAGCGGAAACAAGCGGCAACGGCGAGCCCGACGGGCGCGCAGGACGAGGAAAAAAAAAAAAAAAAACACCCAACAAAGAAACACCAAACAAAGAAACACTCACCACGTAGAACGGCGACCCCACCAGGTCGCGGAACCGCTGCCCGGGGCGGCAGAACACGCTCAGGCCCCAGTCCGTGAGCTTGAGCTGGCGCGCCACCTCCTCCGGGTCGTCGACGACCGACCCGACCCGGCGCCCGGCCGGCGGGCCGCCGGCGGCGCCGCTGCCGCCTGCTGCGGCGGGGGCGCCCCCCGCGCTCGCGCCGGCAACGCCGCCGCCGTCCTTGGGCCCCGACAGCAGAAAGTTCTCGGGCTTGAGGTCGCGGTGCTGTTTGTTTTTGGGGGACGGTTCGTGGGTTTGGAAATAGAGGGGGCGCGCGCGCGATGGAAGAGGGCGTGTGAGCAAAGATAAGCGTCTTTTGCTTTTCGCCCTGCGGCGCTCTGCCCTTGTGGAAAAAACGCCCGCCGCCGCCGCCGCGCGACCGGCCGAGAAAAACAAAAACTCAACCATCACGCCCAGCTCGTGGCAGTGGTGCAGCGTCTCGACCATGACGCGAAACACGGCCGCCGCCTTGCGCTCGCCGAACGAGCCCGCCGCCACCACCGCGTCGAACAGCTCGCCGCCCTCGCAGAGGTCCATCACCAGGTGCACGGACGCGTCGTCCTCGTGCGTCGAGCGCAGGGCGACGACGTTTCGGTGGTCGCCGACGTGGCTCATGACCGCGACCTCGGTGCGCACGTCGCGCACGTCCTCGGCGCACACCAGCTTGGCCTTGGAGATGGACTTGACGGCCACGGCGGCGGCGCCCTTGCCCGACGCGCCGCCGCCGCCCGACGGACGGGCGGCGGCGGCGGCGGACGAGGAGGACGCCTTTTTTGGGATGCCGAGGCGGACGACGCCGAAGGCGCCCTTGCCGAGGACGTCGCCGAGCTCGTAGGCGTCGTCGAGCTTGGGGTCGCCCGGCTTCTTGGACAGGACGTCGGCGGCGGGCGGGTAGGCCAGGCCCTTTTTGCCGCCGCGGGCCGCGCCGGCGACCGTCGCCGTCGTCGTCGCCGTCGGCGGCGGCATCGCGGCGCGCGGGGGCGCGCGGCGTCTCTCGCGCTCTCTGTCTCTCTCTCGCTCGCTGTGGTTGGTGTTGTTGGTGCTGGCGCGGGGTTTCAACTGGGACCGGTGGCGAGATCCCGCGGACAGAGGCGCAGAGGTCGTCGTCAGCGCCCGCAGAATCGACTCGCGCGTTCAGGTAGGGTTTTCGGCGGTTGGCGGACGTGAGTGTCGTCAGGCGTCGTTGCTGCTTCACACGAGAGAGTTGTAGTGATCAAGCTGAAAGTCCATGTTGGTCGCTCGTTTGGTTTTGCGCGGAAACGCGAGCGCGTGGGGACGACAATAAGCTGGAAGGCGCGGCTCGCCACATCATTGCCGCCGCCGAAAGAGCCAGCCGGGAGCGAGCGAGCGCCGAGCCGACCGCTCACTCGTCCCATGATACTGCTCCGCCTCCCTTCATCATCCCCCCCGCAATCCTCCCGCGTACTTGCCCAAACACCACGTTGCTGTCTGTCTCGGCGATCCGTCTGAACCACCGCGCGCTGGTCGTCCCCACACAGCGAAGCCCATCATCCGCGCGAATCAGCGTCTTTCCCCACACGGCGCGCGCGCGCGAGAGCAAAGAACGTTCCCATCGGTGCCATCGACCAATCGACAGGTACTTGCCTGTGCCAGTCACCCAAGACCAGAGGCGTCGGTGGTGTCCTCCGTGACTCCCAAAACACAGCGGGAGGCGAAAACCCTCTCACCCTCCTTCTTCCCCTTTTCATCACCTCGTCACTTCCCACCTCTCCCCTTTTTTCGGTGACGCGGGCCTATCCCTCCCCCCTTGATAGCGCCCCCCTCGCGCCGCATCCAACAATGGCGCGGCGATGCAGGCGCCCGGGTTCGCCCCGCGCCGCGCCGCTCGTCCTCCTCGTCGGCGTCGCCCTGCTTGGCCTCCTCGCCGCGTCGGGCGCGTCGGCTCGCGTCGCCGTCGCCGCCGACGATGCCTCTTCGTCGGCGGCGCTAACCGCCGGCGGCAGTCGTGGTGACCGAGGGGCCGAGGCCGCCGCCGACAAGGCGCCCGCCGGCGAGTGGGACGCGGCGGCGGCGGCCAAGGAGGCGGACGAGCCAAAGGCCGAGTTTTCCGCCGCCGGCGCCGACGACGACGAGAACGAGAACGACGGCGGCGACGGCGCCGCTGCCGTCGAGCCGGCTGCTGAAGCCGAGGGCGACGACGCGACGGACGAGGTCGCTACCGCCGGTGGCCGCAACGCCCGAGGCGACGGCGAGAAGGGGGCCCGCGACGGCGAGGAGGCGGCGCAGGAGACCGACGCCCCCGCCGCCGCCGCCGCTGGCGCCGACGACACGGCAGAGGAGCAGCAGGACGACGACGGCGGCGCCGACCAGGGCGCCGCCGCCGCCGACCCTCGGGCGGCCGAAGGCGCCGACAAGGCGGGCGATCCCGATGGCGAGGCCGCCGCGAGCGACAAGGCCGAGGGCGAGACGGAGGCCGAGGGCAAGAAAGCGGCCGAGTTCTCGGACGCCGGCGCGGCCGCCGCGCCGCGCCGCCGCCGCCGTCCGGCCCCCGACGGGACCGAGAAGGGCGGCGACGGCGGCGGCGGCGCCAAGGCCGCCGACGGCGAGGGCGAGGACGAGGGCGCCAAGGCCGCCGACGCCAACGGCGACGGCGGCGGCGCCAAGGCCGCCGACGGCGAGGGCGAGGACGAGGGCGCCAAGGCCGCCCCTGACGGCGAGGGCGAGGGCGCCAAGACCGCCGACGCCGACGGCGAGGGCGACGGCGCCAAGGCCACCGATGGCGAGGGCGACGGCGCCAAGGCCGCTGACGCCGACGCCGACGGCGACGGCGACGGCGCCAAGGCCGCCGACGCCGACGGTGAGGGCGACGGCGCCAAGGCCGCCGACGCCGACGGCGAGGGCGACGGCGTCAAGGCCGCCGACGCCGACGGTGAGGGCGACGGCGCCAAGGCCGCCGACGCCGACGGCGAGGGCGACGGCGTCAAGACCGCCGACAGCGAGGGCGGGGCTGCGGACGCCGCTGCCGACAGCGGCAATAAGAAGGCCGAGGACGCCCCTGCTGCCGTCGACGGCGCGGCGCACCCGGAATTCGCCGGCCACCCGCCTCCCGGCGCCGAGGCTGCCAACGCCAACGCCGGCGCCGACGCCGACACCGATGCTGCCGCTGACGCGGGGACCAGCACGGACGCCGACGCCGATGCTGCCACCGACGCCGACGCCGACGCCGACGCTGCCACCGCCGCCGACCCCGCCGAGACCACGGACGCCGACGCCGACGCCAGCACCGACGCCGCCGAGACTGCCGTCGGAGCGACGACGGCGGCAGCACGGCCCGACACGGCCGTCGCCGTCGACGACCTCACGGCCGCCGCGGACCTCGAGCGCGCGGCGGCCGACGCCACGGAGGACGCCGCCGCCGCCCTCGAGGCTTCGGCCGGCGCCGACGCCTCTTCTTCCGCCTCGTCCGGCGCGTCGATGGCCGCCGCCGACGGCGGCGAGGCCGCCGCCGCCGCCCCCCGGGCCCCCTCGTCGCAGGCCGCGCAGCGCGAGGAGGCCGAGGCCGCGGCCGCGGCGCTCGACGAGGTCGACCGCTACTGGCAGGGGCTCGCGCAGCAGAAGCGGGCCGAGGCGGCGGCCGCCGTCGCCGCGTTGGCGGGCGGCCCCGGCGGCCCCGGCGGCGAGGGCGGCGGGGCGACGGCGTTGGCCGGCGCCGGAGAGGGCGGCGGCGTTGCCGACGGCGCGGCCGCCGCCGGCGACGCGGCCGAGGCGGGCGGCGAGGTGGACGCGGCCGCCGCGCGCGCCAAGGAGGCGCTCGCGTCGGTCGACGCCGGCGAGGCCGCGGCCGAGGCCGCGGCCGAGGCCGCCGAGCAGCACCAGGCCGAGGCCGCCGACGCCGACGCCGCGGCCGCTGCCGCTGCGGCTGCGACCGCGACCGCGACCGCCGACGCCGACCCCACCGCGACCGCGACCGCCGACGCCGACGCCACCGCGACGGCCGAGGGCGTCCGCGACGGCGCCGAGACCCCTCGGGCTGCTGCTGTTGCCGCTGCGGATGCCGACGCGGCCACCGTTGGCGCCGCCGACCAAGCAGCCCCCGCGGCGGCGGCCCCCGCCGCCGCCGAGTTTGTCGAGGTGGGCGGCCCCGCCGCGGTTGAGGAAGCCGCTGCTGCCTCGTCCTCTGCGGCGGCGGTCAAGAAGATTCGCGGCGACGCCGACGGCGGCGACGCCGCCGAGGAGGCGGCGGCGGCCGCGCCAGGACAAGGAGACAAGGTCGCCGCTGTCGCCGCTGTCGCCGCTGTCGCCGCCACCCGCTCCGCCAAAAACGCGATCGCAGCGGCGGCCAGGCGCGACCCCGACGACGTCTCGCGCGCCGTCACCCAGCGCATCACCACCCTGGCCGGGGTGCTGTTCGCGGCCGTCGCCGTGCTCGGCGCCGCGATCGTGCTGCGCGGCCGCAGCGGGTCGTCGGCGGCCGCGTCCGCGTTTGGCAACGGCACCGGCGGCGGCGGCCACGGCGGCGGCCGCGCGTTCAACGGCGGCGGCGCCGCGCCGTCGTCGCTCGGCGAGGGCCTGCTCGGGCGCTCGACCGCCGCCTACTCGCCCGTGCCCAACGCGTCGCCCGGCGCGCACGGCGGCGAGTGGGCGGGCGGCGTGATAGGAGGCATCACGCGCGTCCTGTCGGCCAGCGGCGGCGGCCGTGGCCTCGCGGGCGCCGGCGGCGGCGCCGGCGCCCGGCAGGGCTCGCTCGGCGCGAGCGGGCGGGGCGGCGGCGCCGGCGCCGACGACTGGGACGGCGCCTGGTCTGAGGACGAGGAGGACGGCGGCAGGCGCGTGCCGTCGCGCGGCGGCAGCGGAAAGCAAACCTCGACGTGATTGCCCTTTCGATCGCCTGGGAGCCGTTCTTCCACGCGCGGCGCGGCGTCATGCACGTGCCCGCTGCGACTGTCCGACGTGGAGAAGGCGCTGCGGACGTACGTCTCGGTGAAGCCGCCGTCGAACGAGGGGCCGGCGGTCCCCGTCGGGCGCCGGATCGCCAGAGTCGGGCGCGTCGACGCGGACGCGGTCGTCGCCCGGGCGCTCGAGCTGCGCGCCCGGCGGACCGGGAATTGGGCGGCGGCGGCGCGAGCATCATCAGCAGCAGCAGCAGCAGCAGCAGCAGCAGCAGCAGCAGCAGCAGCAGCAGCAGCGGTCGCCCACCGGGCGCACGTCCCCCTCGCGGGGCTCGCCGCCCTCGCGGCGGTGATTCATGCGCTGTCAAAAACTTGACGAGCGGGCGGTGACTCATTACCGTCGAGATGCGATCGCCCGGGGCGATCTCGCCGGCGCCCCACCCACCCCTCTTTTCTACCCTTCCGCAGGACGCTTGGAAACGTCCAGTCGGCGCCCTTGGCCCCCCTCCTCTGTCCCTCTCTCAGAGCCCTCTCACAGAGCACTTTTCTGTCGAGAGAGAAGTTCTCCCAGCGACACCCCCACCCGGCCGCCCGTCGTTTACCCCCCTTCGGACGACAATGCTCGTGTTTCCCCGCAATCTGCGAGGAGATTGTCCTTCTCATTCGTCCCCCTCTCCTCTTCCTTTTTCCCGATGTCGCAACACGATACGTCCGTTACACACTAGGTCTTTTCTATTTTCCCCCGACAAAATCAGGTTGTTATGGCCAACGATGACACGACGCCCACCGATAGGAGGACGGCGCAAAGACAGAAAGCGAAGAAAAACGACGAGCGAGCGAGCGGGGCGGGGCGAGGGCGCGGCGGAAGACGCAAGGGGTCTGTACCGCTCCTCCTTCCCGCGTTCGACCGGCGAGGTGTTGTGTTAATGGCGATCTCTTTGTGACTCGAGGAGCACGGGTGGAGGGGCGGCCGGCAAAAAGATTGGGGTTTTTTCATCAGAGGGGGGGCGGCGGCTGCGCGGGGGTGGGGGGGGGGGGATTTTGCAGCGCGCGCGCTCGAGCTTTTTTTTTGTGCATGGAATGGAAAAAAAAGATGAGGAAGGACGTGGTGTTTGGGGGCCGCAGAGCGCCAGGGGGAGGATCGATGTGATTTTGAGTGTGGGGCGGGCAGTTCATTAGTCGAACTTGAACAGGACGGCGCCGTCGTCCAGGCGCTCGGACACGGCGCCGGGAACGACGGGCGGCGGCGCCGTGTCCCTCTCGTCCTCGCCGACGCCGCCGCCGTCGGGCTCGGATTCGGGCTCGGGCTCGGGCGAGGGAGGCGACGGCGACGATGACGGCGACGACGCGAGCAGCCGGCCCTCGACCTCGCGCAGCTTGCGCTCCATGCGCTCGTACTCCTCCCGGAGGCGCGCCTGCTCCTGGCGCAGGACGCGCAGCTGGGCGAGATCCTCGGCCGACAGAGAGGCCTCGCCGGGGAAAGCGACGACAGGGGAGGACGGCGCCGACGACGGCGACGGCGACGGCGCCGGCGCCGGCGCCGGCAACGACGACGAGAACGCGGCCGCCCGGCCCCGCTCCTCTCGCTCTTCTCGCTCGCGCATCTCGGCCCGCGCCGCGCGCGCGGCGCGCAGGTGGGCCTCGTACAACGTCTCGCGGTCCGAGGGAGAGAGAGGGGCGACGCGCGGGTCGGCGTCAACAAAGGGGCGCACCTGGTCGTAGGGGGGGCCGGCCGCGCCTTCGCCCCCGCCGCCGCCGCCGCCGCCCGCGCCCGCGCCCGCGCGCAAAAACGCCTCGCGGAGCGCGGCGACGGCCGACTCGGCGCGCCGGCGGCTCACCGACCGCGCGGCGGCGACGTAGGCGTCGCACAGCTGGCGGCGGCGGGCCTCGAGGGGCACGGCGAGCCAGGCGGGCGAGGCGGCGAGCTCGCGCGAGGCGCGCGCCCAAGCGGCGGCGGCGGCGGCGGCGTCGGCGGCGGCCGGGTCGAGCGGCGGCGGGCGGGACCCTAGCCCGTTCTCTTGCGGGCTGCCCTCGTCGTCGCCGTCGCCGTCGTCCCGGCTCGCGCTGGGCGCCACCGCCGCCGCTGCCGCAGAAACGACGGGAGAGACGACGTCGGCGGCCACGGCCTCGTCGCCCAGCAGCGCCCTGAGCGAGTCCAGGAGGGCGGCGTCGGCCTCGCGCGCCCTCGCGCGCGCCTCGCCCTCGGCCTCGAGCGCGGCGACAACGCGGTAGGCGTCGGCGCCGGCCGCGGCGACGGCGTCGGCGACGACTTTGGCGGCCAGGCCGCCGAGGCGAAGGCCGGCGTAGGCGAGGCCTGCCAGCGGCGAGCGGCGGCCGCCGCCGGCGCTCCCTTCGGACGCGGACGCGGGTGCCGCGCCGGGCGCGGGGGCGCCGGGGGCGGCGGCGGCGGGTGCGTCGGCGGGGACGACGGCGGCGGCCGAGGAAGGAGGAGAGGAGGACGAGGGAGGCGGAGGAAGGGAGCCCCCCCCCACCTCTGCCCCTGCCGCACCGGGGGGAGGCAGCACCATCCCGGCGAGCGCGGCGGTGGCCAGCCGCCACGCGCCCTCGTACCTGCCCCGCGCCTCGCCCAGCGCGCGCTCGCGCGCCACCAGCGCGCGCTCCTCGCGCCGCAGCAGCAGCTTCCCCGCCGCCGCCTCCTCTTTGGCCCGCCGCGCGTCGCCCGACGCCGGCGGCGCCCTCTGCCCCGCATGCGTCCTCAGCCGCCGCACTTTGGCCGTCTGCGACTCCGCCTCCTGCTCGGCGGCCGCGACCGCGCCCTCGAGCTCGACGAGCCGCTCGCCCAAGGCGCCCCACGCGCCGGACAGGAAGCCGGCGAGGGCCGAGCCGCCGGCGACGGCGGCAGAGGCGGCGGCCGAGGCGGCGGAGGAGGAGGAAGGAGGGGCGGCGGCGGGAGCGGCGGCGGCGGCGGCCGCTGCGCCGCTCTCGCCGAGCTCCGCGCCGCCGCTGCCGCCGCCAGAGGCGCTCTTGCCCCCGCTGCCTGGCCTGCCGATGCCCAGCAGGCCCCAGATGCCGCGCGCGCGCGCGGACACGTCGGCCGCCTCGCGCCGCAGCCTCACGAGCCGCGCCCGCGCCTCGCCGGCCCTCTGCTGCGCGTCAGGCAGGGCGGCGGCCGCCCGCGCCTCGCCGCCCTTGGCGCGCTCCTTGAGGCGCTTGACCGTGGTCGTGGCCGTGGCCGACTCGGTGGCCGCCTGGAAGACGTTGGCCTCGAGGTCGAACAGGCGGTCCGACAGCGAGCGCCACGTCGAGGCGGCGGCGGCGAGCAGGCCGCGCGACGAGCCCGTCTGCTGCTGCTCCTGCTGCTGCTGCTGCTCCTGCTCCTGCTGCTGCTGCTGCTTGCGCTGCTTCTGCTGCTCGTGCATGCGCGAGCGCCGCTCGGCGGGCGTCGTCGCGCGCGCCGACTCGGACGTGTTGCCGTCGCCCGGCGAGGCCCGGCCGCCGCCGCCGCCCCGCTGCCCCCGCGACGCCGACGCCCCCGCGCCCCCCGCTGCTCCCGACCCGCCCGGCGACGGCGAAGACGACGACGCGGGAGAGGCGCCGCCGCCCCTCTGCTGCTGGGCGGCGCTCAGCTGCTTCTCCAGAGCGCCCGCCGCGCGCAGAAAGGGGTGCCGCAGCGCCTCGGACGCCGATATGCGCGAGCCGCCCGCGCGCGTGCTTGTGCCGCCGCCACCACCACCACCACCAGCGCCGCCGCTCCCGCTCCCGCTCTCCGCATCCCCGCTGCCGCCGCCGCTGCCGCTCCCACCGCCGGCGCCGGCGCCCGCCGCCGAGAACGTGACGCTGCCCTCCTCCCCGAATTCGAGGTTGGCGCGCGGCTGCAGCAGGCTCTGCGCCAGGTCCCACCCGCTCCCGCCCCAGCAGTCGAGCACCGCCCACTCCCGCCGGGGCACTTTGGCGCGCCACGCGCGCAGGTCGCACCCGCACGCCGCGTAATCCTCCTTGAAGGTTGCCAACGCCCTCGGCGCCCGCATCGCGGGCAGCGCCAGCTGCAGCAGCACCACGCCCGCGCTCCAGCTGTCGAAGCGGTCGGGCCGGTGCGCCGCCCACAGCACGGGCGACACGGCCATGGCTGCCAGCGACCCGCCCACCAGGGACCCGAGGTCCGGCGCCGAGGTGGGCAGGGCGTACTGCTCCGGAGGCGCGTAGAGCGGGTCGAGGATGGATTCGTCCGGCCTCCAGTTGGTCCCCCCGCGGAGGTCTGCCGCCGCGCCCAGGTCGATGAGCTTGAGGCGACGGTCGCGCTCCGAGACGATGAGGTTGAGCGGCTTGACGTCGCGGTGCACGAGACCCGAGGCGTGCAGGGAGGCCAGGGCGGACAGCACGTGCCGCAGGGCCAGGGCCGCGGCGAGCGCCTCGGTCTCGCGCGCGGCGTCGGCGGCGCCGCTCGACGTGCCGGCGGCGGCGGCGGCGGCGGACCGGGGCTCGGGCTCGGGGACGCCGAGGTCGCGCGCCAAGGCGCGGAGGGCGTCGCGGCGGCGGAGGTAGTACGCGAGGGTGCGGGTGCCCTCGTAGCGCCACACGAGCCAAAGGCCGGGCGTGAGACACGAGGGGGCGGAGGACGAGGAGGAGGAGGACGAGCCGCCGCCGCCGCCGCCGCCGCCGCCGAAGAAAAAGCCCCCGAGGCCGCCGCCGCGCCGCGGCTCCGTCGCGGCCGGCTCGGGCGCCTCGCAGTAGCCCAGAAAGTCGGCCACGTGGCCGCGGCAGTTGCGCGCCGCGTGCACGTTGATCAGGTGCTCCATGGCGGCCATCTCGGCGGCGCCCTGTCGTGTTCGGTTTGGGTTTTTTGGGGGAGGGGGGCACTTGTCGTGAGCAAATGATTTTTGCGCGCCGCCGCCGCGGGACAGACGCAAAGTCGCGCCGCGGCCGGGGGGGGTTGCGCCCACGCGCTCGAGCCAACTCACCGACACGCGAGCCCTCACACGCTTGAGGATCACGGGCTCGTCCCCGGATGGCGCCGAGTAAACGCCGCGGTACACTTGCCCGAAAGACCCCTCGCCCAGCATGTTGCCGACCGGCGCGAGCAAGTCCGCGGGCAGGGTTGCCCCTCGGTCGGAGAGGCCGGGACCCGCGTGCACGAGCAGGACCGCGCGCCGCCGCGGCCGCCGGCGATGCAACAGGGTCTGGGCCGTCGGGACGGCCACGGACCGACGCGTGGGCGCGCGCGCCGCGCCGGAGGGCGCCTGCATGGCGCGGGATTGCTTTGACGGTCTAGGCGTTTCACGATAGGTGCATCGGTTCAAATCTCCCTCTCGAGACGCCCCGTGGCGCGTCGCATGGTTGTTTGCCGATCGCCGACTAGCGCTAGTGCGAGGATCAGATCATGACTCGGTTCCAGTGTGGGACCAGCGGCGGCAGCAGACGACGCATTTCACCATCGAACCGAGCTTCTCGCCGGCGCCGGCCGCCCAGCCGCCGCCCGCATGCAGCGCCCCGGCCGCCCTCCCTCCTCGAGAGGGCTGCCTCTTGGCGCCGTCGTCGCCCGCCCGCCCCGCCGCCGCCCGCACGCAGCGCCCGCCGCCCACCCTCCCTCCTCGACAGCAGCCCCCCCGCTCTCAAGCCTGCCCCGCCGCCGCCGCCGCCGCCGCCGCCGCCGCCGCCGCCGCCGCCTGCTGCATCGGCGTCTCGCGCCACAGCGCGTCGTCCCGCGGCTCCACCGCGTCCTGCTCCCCCGCGTCCAGCTGCCGCAGCGCCTCGAACACGCCCACGCCCACCGAGGTCGCCAGGTTGAGCGACCGCACGGGCGAGCGCGCGCCGCCGCGCATCGGAATTTTCACGAGGGCGCCGCCGCGTGAAAGCACGTCGCGGTGGGCGCGGGGGGGCAGGCCGTCCGTCTCGCTGCCGTATACGAGCCAGTCGCCGGACCGGTACGCAAACGAGGGGGCGGCGTAGTGGCGCGCGCCGTAGACGGTGAACGCGACCAGGCGCTTGGGCGGCGGCGCGGCGTCGAACGCCTCGAGCAGCGCGGGCCAGCCGTCCTCTTCTTCTTCCTCTTCCTCCTCCTCGTTGCCGCCGGCATCCTCTGCTCCTCCCCCGACCTCGCCGCCCTCCCCTCCCTCTCTCCTCCTCGGCCGGGCGCCGCCGCGCGGCTCGTGCACGCGCGCGCACACGCTGCGCCAGTAGTCCAGCCCCGCACGCCGGAGCTTGGCGTCGTCGACGCGGAAGCCGAGCGGACCGACGAGCTCGAGCGGCACTCCCGTGGCGGCGGCGGTGCGGGCGACGTTGCCCGCGTTCTGGGGGATCTGCGGGCGGAACAGGACGACGCGCAGGTCGGTGCGCATCTGCATCGCGGGGGCGCCGTCGGCGTCGTCGCCGTTGGGGGACGCGGCGGATTTGGCAGCGGCCCCGTCCCCGGCAGCGTCGCCGCTGCTCTGATGCCACGGCGCCGTCGCGCGCGCCGCCGCGGTCGGCGGCGCCGTTCGCCGGCGGTGCGCCCCCGGGGGTTTGTTGCTGCTGGGGGTGCTGCTGAGGGCGCGCCATGCGCTGCGGCTTGATGATGACGCGGTCGGCCAGATGGGAGCGGCTGCCCTGCCGCTCATGGCGCGCGCGGCCATCATCCCGTTAAGCGGGAACAGGGGGAGGTGACCGATCGCCGCGCTCGCCTCGTTTGCGGTGTGCTGTCCCTGCAGTCCAGACGAGGGTTTGGCTACGATGCTTGCATAATTGAGTGTAAGAGGGTACTTGCCAAATGCATCCAAATGCACGCGCTCGCCGCTCGAGGGCGCGGCCCGCCGCCGCCGACGGGCGCGCCCTTCTCGTACCAGCGCGCGCGGCCTTTGAAGGGCCAGGAACTGCGTCATAAACGTCGTCGCGCCGGGCGCTGGGCGCACCAGCGGTTGTCGCCGGCCTGGGACTTGACCGAGGGTGCATTGTTGCAAAAACACAAGTAGGCGGCTCGGCATACGAATCGTAAATGCCAGCGCCCGGCCCGCAAGCGACGCGCAGCGCGCAGTATTCCGCAGCGCCCGTTCCCTTCACTCTGAGCGCACGCCAAAACCAAACTCGCGATCTCAATCCACAAACCCACGTCGTTCCAAAACAACCCGATGCGCGCCCTCTCTGCGCGCGCGAGCAGCAGCAGCACCGCGAGGGGCAGCCTGCGATCCCTACCTCGTCCCATCGCCCGCCAGGTCGTCGCGATGGCCGCGGGCAGCAGCCACAGCGCGGAGGACGCCGCGCGCCTCGAGCGCGCCAAGGTGGGTGCAAGCTCTCGCGATGCCGACGGAATGCCGGATGGAAACACGATCGCCCGGGGGTCGATGTCGCCGCCGCTGCCCGACGACGACGCCGACGCTCACACGCCCGCCGCGCGCCAACCGAGCGAAAAAAAACAACACCACCAAAAACAACAACACCCGCAGTCCTACCCCTACGCGCGCCCCCAGTCATCCTTCGTCTACATTAACGGCCACGCCTTCCTGTTCGACTGCGCCGCCTGGCCCGCGGTCGCCAAAAACGACCTGCGTTGCGGCAGGTGGCTCACTGACCTGCCCGTGCGGCCGCCCGCCGCGCTTGGGTGGGCGTCTCCCCGCGGCAGCGGCGGCGATGGCGGCGGCGAGGGCGGCGGCGACGCTTGCGCGCCGGCGGCAACCCTCTCAGTCGCCGACGCCTGCGCGCGCCTCGGCTTCTGCGTGCGCCGCGCCCTCGAGCTGGACCCCGACGCCTCAGCCCTCGCCCCGCCGGGCCACTTTGCCCCCATCCTCGCCGTCGGCAGCAACGCGGGCGTCTCCCAGCTTGCCCGCAAGTTCCCGCCTGAATTGTTTCCGCAAGGCGTGGTCGTTCCCGTCGTGCGGTCGCTGCTCGCCGGCTTCGACGTCGCCTACGCCCCCTTAGTCACTTCGTACGGCTCGGCGCCCGCCACCCTGCACCCGTCGCCGGGGACGCGCGTGGAGCTGTACGTCACGCACCTGGCCCCCGCGCTCGGCCGGAGGATGCACGAGACGGAGGGGGCTTACAACCTTCAGCGGATCACGGGGGCAGCTCTGCGCGAGGGGGCGGGCTTGGACGGCGGCGGCGGCGGCGGCGGCGGCGGCGGCGTGTCGGACGGCGGCGGAGGCTTGGACGGCGGCGGCCACGGCTCGGACGGGGCCGGCGCGCTGGCGGGCGACGTCGCCGACGAGCTGGTGGCGACGGCGACGACGGTCCTGTCGTACGGGCACCAGGCGGGGACGCTGCACGTGTCTTTTGCGCGGCGGCGAGCGGCGGGGGGCAGCGACGGCGGCGTTGGCGGCGGCGGCGCGGGCGAGCCGCCGCCAGAGCCGCACCAGCAGACGCCCGTGGCGCTGGCCGAGATCCGGGCGCACGGCAGGCGGTTCCCGGCGCTGACGCAGCGCCAGATGCTGCGGGCGCTCAGGCACGCGTTGCACGCGGCCGAGCGGGAGGACGGCGAGGAGGGAGCCTCGCCGGGCGGCGGCAGCAGCGGTGCGAGCGACAGCAGCGGCGACGCGGACGACGACGCGGCCCCGCTCGTCGCCCGCCCGCTGCCCGTCATCCCGCACCCGGAGGACGACCCGGAGCTCGCGGCCGTGTGGCTCGGCACCTCCGAGGCCGACCTCGACGTCTTCCTGCTGCGCTGCCTCGACTGCGCGGACACGCGGCGGCGGCGGGTGAGGCGGCTGGCGGCGGCCGCTCGGCCCGTCGAGCTGGCGCCGCCCATGTCGCTCGAGGTGCTGGCGACGATGGGGACTGTGCTGAGCGACAACGTGAAGTGAGATTTCATAAAGAGTTACGGAGACCAGACAATTGTGATCACATCGAAAATCAGCGTCAAAATTCATTGTTTCGCGCCGCCGCCGCCGCCGCCGCCGCCGTCGCCGCGAAAACGAAACGAGAGACCAAAAAAAAATTCCCACTCATCATCATATCATCATATCATCATATCATCATATCATCATATCTCATATCACAGGCTGTGCTTGTTTCACAGCGCCCACGCAGCCACCTCCGGGTCGCCCCTCTCGATAAAGGGCCGCTCGGCCAGCGCGGCCACCAGGTCGCCGTTCCACGGGTCCTCGCAAGCGACCTCCTCGGCGAGCTCGGCGGCCAGGCGGCGCCGCTCGCGCTCGCGCGCGCCCGACGCGGCGGCGGCGGCAAAGGCGGCGGCCTCGCCCGACGCCGCCGCCAGCGACGCCCGGGGGTGGTGCTCGGGCGCGAGCGCCCCCGCCAGCCGGGCGACGATGCCCGCGACGCGGCGCGCGCGCCGCTCGCCGCCCAGGGCGCACACCTCCTCGGCGGCGCACAGCGCGTGCCACGCCAGCCCCGTAGGAAACACGTAAAAGAGCCGCGCCGCCGTCGCCGCGCCGCGCCCCGCCGCCAGCGGCGCCAGGCCCGCCGCGTTGGGCGCCGGCGCGGCCGCCGCCGGCCGCCCGCACTTGGCGCACGGCGCCCCGGCCGGCAGCACGGCCGCGCGGCCCCCGGCCAAGGCGGCCAGGTCGCGCCGCACGGCCTCGGCGATCTCGGTCGCCTCGTCCATCTCGCGCCGCAGCGCGCCGATCTGCCGAGAGTAGCGCGCCAGGGCGTCGGCGATGGGCGCGCGGAAGGCGCCGAGGGCCGCGAAGGGCGGGAAGAGCGGGAGGAGGTCCTCGACGGTGAGCGGGGGGGCCGGGGGCGGGGCCGGGGCGGCGGCGGCGGACGCCGGAGAAACGGAGGAGGAGTGGCCGTTGATTCCGGCGCCGAGGCCGAGGCCGAGGCCGCCGAGCAGCAGCGCGGCGTCGCTGCCGCCGGCGCCGCCGCCCCCCCCGCCGCCGCCGCCCGCCCCCCCCGCATGGGCCTCGCTCGCCTCGCGCACCAGCTCGGCCGCGCGCGCCACGCGCTCGGCCTGCGCCTCCTCGGTGTCGCGCTGCGGGTCGGCGTCGGGCGGGGAGGACACGACGTGGCGCGCGATCGACAGCCACAGGCGCCGCCGCAGCGGCGCGTCGTCGGCCGGCGGCGCGGCGGCCGCCGCCTTTGCGAGAGCGACGGCGCCGGGCCCGCCAGAGGCCAGGGCGAGGGCGACGGCGTCGTCGAATAGGCCCAGCTCGCACAGCAGGCGCACGGTGGCGCGCGTGCGGCCGCGCTCGCGGGCCACGCGCAGGGCGTAGCGCGGGTCGTACAGAGGGCGGCCCGTGCGGCGGCAGCGGGCGCGCCGAAGAAAGTCGAGCAGCGGGCGCTCGTCGGCCTGCGCTTGCGGCGGCAGCAGCGACAAGGGGGGGGCGGCGGCGGGAGTGAGGGAGGAGGAGGAGGCGCCCGCGCCGCCACCTCTTGGGGTGCCCGGAGGAGACACGCCGTCCGCACCACTCGCCGCCGTCGATGTCGCCGCGAAGCCTGCCAGAGCCGTCAAAGAAGAAGCGGCGGCGGCGTCGTCGTCGGCGCCCAGCGCCGGCGCCGGCGCCGAGGCCGACGCCGGCGCCGGCGGCAGCTGCGAGGCGAGCAGCGCGACGGCCAAGTTGTGCACGGCCTCGTCCTCGCACCCGAGCACGTCCGTGGCGTGCAGCAGGTAGCGCAGGACGTGGCGCGCGCACTCCTCGTCGCGGCCGCGGAGGCCGCCCGAGACGGGCGCGGCGGAGGACGCTCTCGCCGCCGCCGCCGCCGCCGCCGCCGCCGTCGCCTCGCCGTGGGCGCCGCCGCCGCCGCCGCCGCCGCCGCCGCCGCCGCCGGCCGCCAGAGGGGCGGGCTCGCCAAACCGCACGAGCGCGGGCAGCAGGCGCCGCGGGTCCAGGGGGGGGCGGGCGGCGATCCACGCGTCCACGGTCTCGCGCGGGGACGCGGCCACCAGGGCCGGGGCGAAGCGGTAGGCGAGCTCCTGCGGCACGCGGGGGTCGCGAAGCACGGCCAGGGCGCTGTTTTTATTGTTTGGTTTTTGTCGTTGTGGTTGTGGTCGTTTGGAGTGGGGGGGGCGTCGGCGTTGGGCGTGCGATTTTTTGTGTGTTTGCTCGGTTGGTGTGCGGGGAAAAGGCGTGCTGTGAGTGCGTGCGAGCGTCGGAGGAGACGGAGGGCGACGGGAAGATAGAGATCGGAGGAGAGGAGCACCGCGTTCCCCCCCACCTCTATGCAAGAGAGAGCGACCGACGGCCGACCGACTCACCGCGCCGCCTGCTGCTGCCCGCCGCCGCCGCCGCCCGCCGCCGCCGGCCGCGCCGCCGCCGTCAAGAGCTCGAGCAGCGCCTCGTGGTCGCCGCGCGCCGCGCAAAAGGCGGCGAGGTCGTCGGCGCGGCCGTACCCGGCCAGCAGGGCCGCGGTCGTGGCCGGGTCGAGCACGGCGCTGCGGCGCTCGAGGAAGGCGCGGAGGCGGCGCGCGGCGGGCGCGGGCGGCGCGCCGGCGGCGTCGGCCGCCGCCGCGCGCTCCTCGCCCGCGCGCTCCGGCTCCGCCCGCCGCTCCCACTCCGCCCCCCCCCCGGCCGCCATCCCCGCCAGGAAAAACCCGCGCGCCGCCGCCGCCGCCGCCCCCTCGGCCGCCTCGCGGTTGGCGGCGTCCAGGAGCAGCTCCGTCAGCCACGCGCCCAGCATCGCCGCCTGCGCCCGGTCCTCGCGGCCGAGCGCGTCGAGCCGCGCCGCCAGAAAGGCGGCGAGCGCGCCGGCGTCGCCCGTGTCCACGAGCCTGAGCGCCAGGTCCTCGAAGCGCGGCTCGGCGGCGGTCACGCGGCCCCAGTGCTCGGCGGCCGAGAGGAAGTCGCCCGAGCGGTAGGCCGAGGCGGCGGCCGCCAGGCGGATGGCGTCGCGCTGCCCCGGGCCGACGGCGAGCCTGAGGGCGGCGTCGTGGTCGCCCGCGGCGGCGTACACGCGCCACATGCGGCGGCCCTCGCCCGGCAGGGACGTCTCGGCGGCCTGGTCGGGCGAGACGAGCCAGACCGTGCCCGAGGCGTCGCCCTCGGGCATTAAGGGGTTGCCGCCGCCGCCGCCGCCGCCGCCGCCGCCGCCGCCGCCGCCAAAGCCGCCGCTTCCGCCACCGCGCCCACACGGGTCCCGAAGCAGGTAGAGGCCGGCGGCGCGCGCCTCGGCGACGACGCGGCCGCTGACCTGGTTGACGGCGACGACGCGGTCGGCGTGGAGAAGGAGGTAGTGGTACTCGGTGACGGCGAGGGCCAGGGGCTCGTGCTCGGGGCCGGACGAGGAGGCCGCGGCGGCACCGGCGCCGCCGCCAGAGGCAGCGGCGGCGGCGGCAGCGGCGGCGGCGGCGGCAGCGCTCACGGGCACCGCGAGCCCGCCGAGCAGGGCCCTGCGGCGGTCCGAGGGGCCCTCGTCCGCTCTTCCCCCTTCCGCTGCCGTTGCCGCCTCTCCTGCACCGCCGCCGCCCCCCTCTGCCGCCGCCGCCGCGCCGGCCACGCCCGCGCCCCCGGCGGCGGCCGCCGCCGAGGCCGCCTGGGCCGCCGCCGCTGCAGCGACCGCCCCGCCCATGTGGACCCCTCCGGGCAGGTACTGGCCGGCGCCGCTGCTCCAGGCCGCTGACAACGATCCCCTGCCTGCCTGTTCTGCCGCCGCCGCCCCCGCCCCGCCACCCCACAGCGGCAGCTGACGAGGCTCTGTGAACGCCTCGGCCGCCCCCTCGGCCCCGACCGCCCCCTCGTCCGCCGCCAGCTGCGGCAGCTGCAGGTGCCCGTGGCACAGCACGCCGCCGACCAGCCACGTGAAGCGCGTGGGCAGCAAGGGAGGCGGGGCGGCGGAGGGGCCGCCGCCCCCGCCCGCCCCCCGTAGCGCGAACCCCTGCGGCAAAAAAAAGCGCCGCGGGCAGTGGAGGGAGAGGTGCGAGTGCAGGGACGCGACGGACGCCTGCACCACGGGGTCCCACGCCACCTCGCCGCCCGGGGCGGCCAGGTGCGCGAAGACGCCGTCCAATCCCGGGCCGCCGACAGCGGCGTACAGGGCGCGGGGCGTGCAGACAAAGACGACCAGGCGCCGGCCGCTCTCGTGGTTTGGTCGCTGCGGCGACGAGCCGGCGGCGGCGGCGGGGGCGGCCAGCTGGGGCAGCTCGACCTGCTCGGCCGAGCAGATACAGGCGGCGTGGCGGTCGCTAAAGCGCAGGAGCTCGCGCCAGGCGGACGCCTCGACGGTCGCGGCGGACGCGGCGGCGGCGGCCGCCGCCGCCGCCGCGGGCGTCTGCGCGGCCGTTGCAGAGGGCGACAATGACGCGAGCAGCACGGACGCGGGCGTGCGCACTACGAGCGACAGCAGGTGCAGCGACCCGGCCTCGGTGCCGACGAGCAGGCCGGAAACGGTCTCTTCGACTGGGGAGGCGCTGCTGCCTTTGCTGCTGCCGCTGTTGCGCTTGCCCGCGGCGGCAGAGGCGGCGGCGCCCCGCTGCTCGTCGGCGCTGCCGTCCTCGTCAGCGGCCCCCGCCAAGGCGGAGGGCCACGCCACGGCCGACACGGCGTGCCCGCGCAGCTTTGCCAGGGGCTTGGCCCGCGGCCACCCTCGCCGCGCGTAGACCACCTCGAACGTCGACGCCGCCGCCGAGCCCGCGGCGGCTGGGGGGCCGGACGACGCCGCGCCTCCTGCGCCTCCTGCCGCCGCCGCCGCCGTCCCGTTGGCACCCCCGCCGCCGCCGTGCCGCACCAGCGCCAGCAGGTGCGTTCCGGACGGGTCCACAAACAGCCGCTGCACGCGAGCCTGCGACGCCGCCTGGGACGAGGAGGATGGGGACGCCGCCGCGCTGGCGGCGCTGCCGCCGGCGGCGCCCGGCACGAGCGCGACGTCGCCGCAGCGCTCGGCGCCGTCGGCGCCGCCCCATTCGTACCACTCGGCGAAGCCGCGCGACGTGGCCAGCGCCAGGGTGCCACCGCCGGCGGCCGCGGCGACCACCTGCCCGCGCCCGCGGGCCGCGTGCCGCACGGCCGGGTCGAGCGCGAGGGGCTGGGTGTAGTCTGCGAGCGAGGACGCCGCCGACGGCGCGCCCCACTCGCCGCCGCCGACGCCGTCGAGGTCGCCACCTTCCAGGTCGCCGCCGATCGGGGGCAGGAGCTCGGGGGTCCCCGGGCGGCCGTCGAAGCCGGCGTGCGACGCCTTGACGTGCTCGAACTCGTCGAGGAGGTCCATGATTGGCGGGAGATTGGTTTCGCGTTTCGGGTTTCGACAAGTTCGGGGGAGGGTTTTCGAGTGCTATGCGCCCGCCAATCCTGCTTTATTGAGGGCGTGTTGCTGCTGGATGATGATGATGGTGTGGTGGGTGTAGCGATGATGGTGATGGCGCGCGCTTTTTGATGAAGGCGAGGCGACGTTCTTGAAGCGAAAAGTTCGCTTAGCGAACTGCCCTGGATGAAGCCCCCTCCCGTACAATCCTACGCCGCGAACGAACCCCACTGATGCATCAAATGCGCGCCTCCTTACCTCCCATCGACTCCCCTGCTGCATGAGAAGGAGCTCGAGGATGTTTCGGGTGCGTTTCGGTGGCCCGGCGGCCAAAACCATGCGCCCCTTCCACGGGGGACGCGCGCCTGCCACAGCCCTCGGCCCAGCCCCTCCCGATGGCTGAGCGACGCGTACACACGCGGATGCGTCGCCGGGCGAGCTATCAGCCCTGCGCGATCCGCCATCCGAAAACGCGCGAGCGCTTGGCGCCTCGACGCGACGGCGACGACCTGACGGCGACTCCCCTTTCAAACACTCCCCACCTCGAATCAAAACCAGCAGGCACTGCTCCCGCACGCCCCCGGGCACGCGCGGCCGCCGCCGCCGCCGCAAGGCGCCCAGGCGCACCCGCCGGCGCGGCTCACGTCGCTCCTAGGGCAGCAGCAGCAGCCGTCGACGGCGGCGGCGGCGGCGACGGCAGCGCGCGCCAGCAGAAGCAGCCGCGGCGGCGGCCAAGCAAGAGCCGCCGAGACGGCGGCGCCCCTCCTGCTCTCCAGTGCCGGCGCCAGCGGCGACCACCAGCCCCGCCCCCTCCTGCCCCCGCTCGCCGCCGCCGCCGCCGCCGCCGCCTCCGCCCCCCGCGCCTTTGCGGCGGCCGCCGCCCCCCGCCGCCGCGCCCGCCGCCCCCGCGCCCCCCTTCCTGCCGCCGCCGCCCTCGGCAACGGCGCCGCCGCGCCCTCCCCCGGAGACGCGAGCGGCGGCGGCGGCGGCGGGGGCGGGTCGAGAGGCAGCACGGCGGTCCTGGACGGCGGAAACGGCGGAGACGGCGGCAACGGCAACGGCGGTGGGCGGGTCGAGGACCGCGAGCTGTCCGAGGAGGCCTCGCGGTCCTACCTGGCCTACGCCATGTCGGTGATCGTGGGCCGCGCGCTCCCGGACGCGCGCGACGGCCTCAAGCCCGTGCACCGGCGCATCCTGTTCGCCATGCACGAATTGGGGCTGTCCGCGGGCAGGCCGCACCGCAAGTGCGCGCGCGTGGTGGGCGAGGTGCTTGGAAAGTACCACCCGCACGGCGACGCCGCCGTTTACGACGCCTTGGTGCGCATGGCGCAGCCGCACAGCATGCTCCAGCCGCTGGTGAGCGGGCACGGCAACTTCGGGTCCCTGGACGACGATCCGCCCGCGGCCATGCGCTACACCGAGTGCCGGCTGGCGGCGGTGGCCGAGGACGCGCTGCTCGACGGCCTCGCCGAGGAGACGGTCGACTTTGCGCCGACGTTTGACGCCGCGCAGGAGGAGCCGCTTGTCTTGCCCGCAAAAGTGCCGCTGCTCCTGGTCAACGGGGCGCAGGGCATCGCCGTGGGCATCGCGACCAAGATTCCCCCGCACAACCTGGCCGAGGTGGTCGCGGCGGCGCGGCACCTGGCGGCCAACCCGCGCGCCACCTCTCGAGAATTGATGGCCTTCGTGCCGGCGCCGGACTTTCCCACGGGCGGCGACGTGCTGGTCGGGGCCGGGAGCGCCGAGATGTACGAGACGGGCTCGGGCGGCGTGATCGTGCGCGCGAGGATGGCGTTCGAGACGGACGACGACAACGAAGAGAAAAGCGGCGGCAAGGGCGGCAAGGGCAAGGGCAGCGGCAAGGCGCCCGCGCGCCGCCGCCCCGCCGCCGCCCGCTCCGCTGCTGGCGCCGCCGCCGCCGCCGCGCCGTCCTCCCCTTCTCCCTTTGACGACGACGGCCCGGCCCCCCCCCCGGCCTCCTCCACGGGCCCCGTGCGCATCGTCCTCACCGAGCTCCCCTACCAGGTGTGCAAGTCGGACCTGGTCGCCCGGATCGCCGAGCTCGTCGACGCCCGGCAGCTCGAGGGAATCGCCGACGTGCGCGACGAGAGCGACCGCGACGGTGTGCGCGTGGTGGTCGAGGTCAAGCGCGGGTTCCAGCCGGACGCGGTGCGGGCGCAGCTGCTGCGCCACACGCGCCTGCAGCAGCGCTTCAGCGCAAACATGGTGGCGCTGGTCGGCGGGTCGCCGCGCCCGCTGCCGCTCCGCGAGGCGCTGCAGACTTGGCTCGACTTTCGCGCAACGGTGGTCGAGCGGCGCGCCGCCTTTCGGCTGCGCAAGGCGCGCGCGCGGCTGCACGTGGTCGAGGGCCTGCTCCTGGCCATGGCGCAGCTGGACGCGGTGGTCGCGGCCGTGCGCGCCGCGGCCGACGGCCCCGCCGCCCGCCTCGAGCTGTCGTCGGCGCGGTTCGGCCTGTCGCCCGAGCAGGCAGACGCGGTGCTCGCCCTCACGCTCCGGCGGCTGACGGCGCTCGAGTCGGGCAAGCTGCGCGAGGAGGCCGCGCAGCTCGCGTCTACGGCCGCGCAGCTCGAGGCGCTGCTGGCCGACCGCGCGGCCGTGCTCGCCGAGGTGGTGCGCGAGGCGCAGGCGGTCGCGGACCGGCACGCCACGCCGCGGCGCTCGCGCCTGAGGTACCTGCCCGGCGCTGTGATTGCCGTGCCGCCGCCGCCGCCGCCCGCGCCTCCCTCCTCCTCGGCGTCGGGCCCCCTGCCCTCTCCTGCGGCGGGGGCCATCGCGGCGGCGGCGTACGCGGCGGGCGTGTCGCGCGCGGCGTACGCCGAGGCCGAGGCGGCGGCGGGCGCGTGGGCGTTGTCGCCGTCGTCTTTGTCGTCTCTGTCGTCAGTGCTGGTCGTGCCCGAGGCCGACGGCGACGGCTCCGACGACGACGCGGCCCTCGTGCCCAACGTCCCCTCCCTCCTGCTGTTCTCGCGCCGCGGCTTCATCAAGCGCGTGCCCGCCGACGCCTTTGGCGCGCAGCGCCGCGGTGGCCGCGGAAAGGCGGCCGCCGGCGCGCGCGCAAAGAGCGGCGCCGACGCGCTCGAGGAGGTGGCGGCGGTCATGGCCCACGACCGCGTGATGTTCTTGACTGAATCCGGCCGGGCGCTGGTGCTGCCCGCGCATCGCGTCCCCGAGACCAGCCGCGCGGCGGGCGGGACGGCGCTGGCGGCCCTTCTCGCGCTCGACGCCGAAGACAGGGTGGCGGCCGTGCTGCCGCTGCACGGGTGGGACGGCGGCAAGGGCGCGGCGCTGGCGGCGGCGGACCGGCGCGCGGCGGCGCGGCGCGGCGGCGGCGCGGCGGCGGCGGCGGCGGCGGCGGCGGCGTCGCTCGAGGACGAGGAGGATGGCGCCGGGCTCGCCACCGCGGGCGAGGGGGAGGAGGACGAGGCCGTGGTGGCGGGGGATCTCGAGATCGAAGATTCTGATCTCGAGACCGACGGCGACGGCGACGGCGACGGCGACGGCGACGGCGACGGCGACGGCGACGGCGACGGCGACGGCGACGGCGAGGTCGCGAGCGAGCCGTTTGTCGTCATCGCCACGGCCGGCGGGAAGATCAAGCGCTCCCCGCTGAGCGCGTTCGGCCCCGCGCTCCGGCGCACGGGCGCGCAGGCCATCAAGCTCGCGCCGGGCGACCGCGTCGTGGCCGCGGCCGTGGCCCTGCCCCCCGTGCCCGCTGCCGCGGAAAGCAACAACGGCAACGGGACCAGCAGCGGCGGTCCCGCACCGCCCAAGACGCCGGCCGTCGCTGCGGCGGTCGGTGCCACCGCCCTGCTCGCGAGCAGCGGCGGGCGCGTCGTCCACTTCCGCCTGCGCTCGGTGCGCGGCACAAGCCGCTCCGCGGGCTCCATCCGCGGCATGAAGCTTCCGCCGGGCGAGGAGCTGGTCGCGATGTGCGTTCTGGCGCCGGAGGAGGCGGCGGATGTGGCCGCGCAGCGCGAGACCCTGGCGGTCGGGGACGACGAGGACGACCCGCTCACGGGCCCGGACGAGGAGGAGGAGGACGACACGGAGGAGGAGGAAGGGGGCGCGGCCGCCGCCCTCGCGCGCGCGGCGACGGCCGCCGCCGACGTGCTGGCTGGCGCCAAAGGGCGCCGCCGCACGCGCGCGGCGTCGGCCCGCCGCAGCTCCTCCGCCTCCTCGCCCCTGGACGACGGGCCCTGGCTCCTGCTCATCGGCAGCAACGGCTTCGGCAAGCGCGTGCCCCTGCACGCCTTCCCCGTCAAGGGGCGCGGGACGCAGGGGGTCATGGCCTTCCGCGCGGCGTCAGCGGCCGTCCTGGCCGCGTCGGCGACGGGCGTCGGCGGCGGCGACCGCGACGGCAAGCCCGCCGCCGCCAAGCGCGCCAGCCGCGCCGCCTCCCCGTCCGCCGCCGCCGCCGCAGCCGCCCCCCGCCCCCGGCTCGTGCACGCCCGCGTGGTGCCCCCGGGGGCCCGCGCCGAGGTGCTCGTCGCCACGTCCGGCGGCCTGCTGACGCGCTGCGCCGCCGCCAGCGTCCCCTGCCTGAGCCGGGCGGCCAGGGGCAGCCGCGTGATGCGGGTGGCGCCGGGGGACTCGGTCGCCGCGTTCGCGCTGCTGCCGGAGGAGCTGCTGGCGCCGGGGGGGCCGGGGGGGGCCGCCGGAGGGCGGGGGGAGGGGGAGGAGGAGGAGGACTGAGGCGATTATGGGATTTGTAAGAGACGTTGTTTGTTGAAAAGAGCGTGTGCTTCGAAGAAATGAGCGCGGAGCGCGCAAATCGGCGCGGCGCCCCCCCTCTTGCTTGCAACGCGCAGCATTCCAATGCTCCTTTTTCTCTCTCTGTCTTGCCCTCTCCTTTTCCGAAAAACCCACCAGAGCGCGACGGCGGCGCGTTGAACAGCAGGGGACCTCGTCGTTCTCGCCACCAGCCCCCGCCCGCTCACTTTGGCCTCGCCTGACGACATCCCGCTCCTCCCTCCGAAAGAGAAAACCCACCAACGCGCCACGACGGCAGCGCGTCGGCCACAAAGGGGGCGGCCTCGTCGATGTCCTGGCCGCCCGCTCACTTGGCCCCGCCCGACGCCGCCGCCGCGCGCGGCCGCGTCGCTATCCGGTGCGCCACCTTCAAGATGAGCATCGGCAGCGTCTTGGCCTTGCCGAGCTCGACCGCCGACAGGCCCGCCGCCAGGCGCCCGGCCGCCGTCTCGAGCGCGCCGTCAAAGTCGCCGTCCTCGATCGCCTCGAGCGGCGCCCAGTCGTCGTTGCGCTCGCAGTAGCGCACCACGGCGTCCATGAGCTCCTCGCGCAGCCTGTGGAACTCGCCGTCGGGCGCCTTGCATTTGGCCTGGAGCTCGTCAGGCGTGATCGGCGTGCCCGTGGCGCGGGCGAAACGCGACGCGAGGCGGCCGAGGCGGCCGGCCCTGTCGGCGGCGCGGTCCTCCTGCGAGCCGCCGCCGCCGTCCTCGCTGTCCGACTCGCAGCACGTCAGCTCATCGTGACACTCGAGGCCGTGCAGCACGCGCTGCATGGCGGCCTGGTAGGGGACGATGCGGCCCATTCCTGTTCGAGCAAACAGCCGCCGCCGCCTTGCCGTTTTCCTCCTTTCGCTTGTGGTTCGCTTTTTCTTTTTTTCGCTTTGGGCAACAACGTGTGTGAAAGTGCGCGGCGATCGGCGTATTCGAGTGCGTGCGTGTCGAAGAATGTGCGCGTATTGCTGCCGGATGGGTTTTTTTTTCTTGGAGAAGGAGAGAGAGAGATAGAGAGAGTCCAAGGCTTTTTTGATTTCGCCAAAGCGGCAGAAAAAATCCTGACGGCATGAGCGCGCGTTTGTCCGTCTCAAAAACGAGCTCGTGGGTGGAGGCCCGCGGCATGCCACGAGCCCTCAATCCTCGACCATCCACCTAGGCACCACGGGAGCTCGCCGCTTCACATCGGTCGCGACGACCGGAGACCGCGGCAATGTGGGTTTTGCTGCCGCTGCTGCTGCTGCTGCTCCCGCCGCTCCTGCCGCTCCCGCCGCTCCTGCCGCCGGACCCTCCGCGCCACCAGCCACCTCCTCCCCCTCCTCCTCCTCCTGATCCTGCCGCTCCATTCTGCCCACCACCGCGCCCAGCCGCCACAGCCGCACGGCCCAGGCCGCCCGCCGCCGCGCCGCGTGTGCCGCTGCCGCGCGCGCCCCGGCCGCCTGTCGCGCGTGCCGCCGCCAGGCGGCCAAAAAGAGGGCGAGCTGCGCGACGGCATAGGGAGAGCTCTTCTCGCCGTCGCCGGGCGGCGGGCGCGTCCGGGCGCTGCAGTGCCGCCGCCAGCGCGCGAGCGCGGTCCTGGCCGCGCGCTCGCGCGCGAGGGCCGACGCGAGCCGCCCGGCCCGCCGCTCGAGCGCGTCCGCCCGCCACGCGCAGAGCAAGCGGGACTGCAGCGCTAGGCGGGTGTCTGCCTGGCGCGGCGTCTGTGGCGGTGGCGACAGTGGTGCCGGTGCCGGTGCCGGTGCCGGTGCTGATGCCGGTGCCGGTGCTGGTGCTGGTGCCGGTGCTGGTGCTGGTGCTGGTACCGCTTCAGGGGGCTCGGCCGTCTCGGGGGCTTGGGCGGCGAAGGCGGATGCGGCGCCGGCGGCAGCGGCGGCGCGAGCGGGAGGGGGCTCGAGCGCCGTCGCCGCCGCCGACGCGGACGAGAACGACAGCCGCCGCCGCGCCTTGGGCCTTTGCTGCTGCTGCCGCTGCGGTGGCGTCGGCGTCGGCGCCAAGCCGTCCATGGTGAGCGTGACCACGTTGATGTGCTCTCTCGGCGTCGGCGGCGCGGCGCTCGGGACCGCCGCCGCCGCCGTGCGGTGCAGCATCATTTGGCTTGTGCGCGAGCGCTCGAACGGGGGGATGCGGTCGAGCGCCGCGCACAAGAGCGAGGGGGCCGCCGGCGGCAGGCGGGGCACAGGGTCGCTTGCTTTGTTCGTTGCGCTTGCGCTTGCGCTTGTGCGCTCGGTAGTATTCTGGGCAAGGAATCGGTCTACTGGCTGTCCGATCATCTCCTGCCCTTTTTTGGTTTGCGCGGGCCCCTCCAACAAACCTGCGCGAGGGGCTCGCGGCCGTGCAGCAGGAGCAGCACGCTACGGTCGCGGCCCTGGCGCCTCCGCCGCCGCCGCCGCCGCCGCCCGATCGCCGCCGCGCGGCGCGGCCCTCGCCGCCGCCGCCGCCGCCGCCGCCCTCGGCGCCGGACGAGCGCCGCTGCAGGCCGACGGTCGCGGGCCGACGATCGCGGGAAACGAGAACCGTCGGCGTCGGCGTCGGCGTCGGCGTCGGCGTCGGCGTCGGCGTCGGCGTCGGCGTCGGCGTCGGCCGACGGCGAGCGCTTCCGTCGGCGCTGCTGATACGGGGAGGGCGCCGCTCCGTCGCACCACGACCACAGGAGTAGCTCTGGTACCTCTTCAACACACCCATCGCAATCGGTTTCCATCTCTCTGTCTCTTCACACGAACAAGGGACTCCAAATCACTTGCAGCGACAGCTCGCGCCTGTCCCTCTTCTCTCTCCACCCACCAGACGAGAATGCTCCGCCGCAAGCGCGAGCAGCAGCAGGAGCAGGACAATCGGCAGCCGGGCGCGCGGCGCGTGCCCCAGCACGAGCACCACCGCGTCGACGTTCGGCTGTCGTGCGCCTGCTCGCGATCCGTGCTGTCGCGCACCGTGCGCGAGGTGGTCAAGCACCTGCAGTTCGCGCGCGGGCAGGTTCACGCCCCCTGCGACCAGCTCGAGGCGTGGCTCACGACGCTCGAGCAGAGGGAGCTGCGCTCGGCGGCGGCGCGCCGCGCGACCAAGGTGCGTTTTTGATTGGGCGACGGCGATGGTGATGGCGACGGCCGCGCTCGTGGTCCCCGCCCTCGCTACTCTCGCTCGTTGCAGATTCACACGTCGTCCCCCTCGCTGGGAAAACAAACCAAACAAACCAAACACACAAGCACGCGCCACAACAACAACAAACAGTACGGGCGCCAGATGAGCGACGTGATGGCGGCGGCGGACGCGGCGCTCCGGCGGCCGCGGCAAACAAAGGGGGCGGCGTCGGCGGCGGCGGCGGCGGCAGAAGCGGAAGCGGGAGCCGAGGAGGAGGAGGAGGAGGAGGAGGAGGAGGAGGAGGGCGGGCCGGCGCTCGTCCTCGCGTTGGGGCCGTCGCCCTCGCGCGCGCGGGAGGTCTACCGCATCTGGCTGCCGCAGCAGCTCGCGGCGCAGGACGGGGAGGGCGGGGGCGAGGGCGCGGCGGCGGGAGGAGGCGACGAGAACGTCGCCCACGGCGCGGCAGCAGAAGCAGCGGCGGCGGCAGCTGCGGCAGAAGCGGCGGCAGAAGCGGCGGCGGCGGCGGCAGCGGCCGCATCGCGCGAGGCGCGGCGCGTCCTGCGCGCGCTCGTGGCGCGGCACGCCGACGTGGAGGCCTGGGCGGACGTCCTCGGCCCGACCAAAATGTTTGTGCTCTACGCGGAGGACGTGCCGGACGAGGATCAGCAGCAGCAGCAGGAGAACCGCCGGCCGAGCGGCGGCAACGGCGGCGGCGTCGGCGGCAGCGGCGCTCCTGGGCGAGCGGCGCGCCTCGCCGCGGCGGCGGCGGCCGCCTCGGCCGTGCTGGGCGGGCACGACGGCGGCGACTATGGCGGTGGCGTCTTTGGCGGGTCTAGCGCTTCCGCGGCCCCGCAGCCGACCTGCTGCAGCGGCGCGCACTACCTGCCGTGCCGCGGGGGGGTGCCGCCGCCGCCGCCGCCGCCGCCGCCGCTACCGCAAGAACAGCAGCAGCAGCAGCAGCAGCGGACGCCGGGCGCGCCCGCCGGCACGCCTGGCTGCCTCGCCGGAGGAGGAGGAGGAGCAGGCGTCGACTTTGGTCCCGTGGCGTCGGCGCCGCGCAAGGGCAACTGCGCGCTGACGCTCGACATCCGACTGCTGGCGCCGGCGCCTGCGCCGCGGGGAACGGAGGAGGGGGGAGGAGGGGCAGGAGGAGCGGCCGTGACGCCGGCCGGGCGCGGGGGAGCGGGCGCGGCGGGCGCCGCAACGCGCACGGCGGCGGCGGCGGCGGCGGCGACCGCGGCAGTCCCGACGCGCCGCGTGTGGTGGCAGAGCCGCGCGGCCGTCAAGGGGATCGCGGTCAAGGCCCAGCCGCACGGCTAGAACGAGCAAATAAGAATATGCACACCCGCACCCAGTTTTTTTTCGTTTTTTCGTTTTTTTCGTTTTTTTCGTTTTTTTCATTTTCTCGGAAACGCAAACAAACCGCTTTGATCGGCGTGTTATCAAAGCCGACCGAAAACCAACTATTTACAGTACACGCTGATTCACTACCCCGATGCAGTGCTGCTGCATCCTATGTCGTGGGACCCTGTTCCAACCCTCGGGTGAGAGGGGTAGGGGGGGGTTAATACGCGGGTGTGGGATTGTTGTTGCGGCGGTGCGCCCGGCGGCGCGGATGAAAAGATTCTTTGCGCGCGCGGAAGAAAAAAAACCAATAATAATAAGAGATCGGCGCGTCGTCGCTGCCGTCTTGCAGGGGCGTAGGTCCAATACGTACGAACGGGCGAGCAGATGGTAGTAGGCACCCCAGGCGCGCGCGGATTTGTCTGGAAGCTCGGCGGGAGGCGGGGGGATGAGCAAAGGGGGGGTCGGGAGGCGCAAGTTGAAAAAAAAAAAAAAACTACAACAAACACAAACAACACCGCGCCGCCCCCCCCCCCCCCCCCGCCCCCACCCGCCGCGGCGGGC
>Ga0105053_10000878_pt1 | contig 48754 bp, 47 predicted proteins | sample BON01_FD_78093 | JGI IMG/M metagenome (GOLD analysis project Ga0105053, IMG submission 78093) | Freshwater microbial communities from Lake Bonney liftoff mats and glacier meltwater in Antarctica - BON-01 | ecosystem: Environmental > Aquatic > Freshwater > Ice > Glacier meltwater | place: Lake... | reverse complement strand
GTCAGGCCATGTGCATTTCGGGAGCGAGCATGATCAACAGCAATGCGTTGTTGCGTTCCCACACGGTGGCGCCGTCGGCGTAGCGCACGATCTCGGCCGTCGCAGCCGGTGAGAGCTGGACCCGCATCAGGTCGAGGAATCGAGCCACGAGCGCAGCGTTCGACAGCACCGGTCGCTCCTCGGGCCACGGTGTGCGGGCGGTGATCTCCGATCGCATGATCGAGCCGCCGGCAAGTGTGATCGGGCCGTCGTTGCCACTCCAGTAGTTGCGCCCTGCGACCCAGCTCATGTGCTGCGCGGTTCGGGCACGACCTCCCATGGCGCTGGCGTTGACCCAGTAGCCGTTCGGGCGCCATCCACTGACGTTCGGTGGAAACAGCAGTTGTTGTCCCATCGATTCCATCAGCCAGGTCATGTTGGCTTCACGGGATCGTCGACCGGTGGCCACGAGCAGGGCCACGACGAGTTCGACCGGCGTTCGCACCAGTCCCTGCTTGACCCCGTCGGTATAGAAGTCGGGGTGGGTGAGCAGTGCTGTCACCCACGGGCGAACTTCGAAGTCGTTGGTCAGCAGCGCGTTGCGCATCGCCGCCATCGCCCCGGGAGGCGGGGGCGTATCGGTGGCGAACGACGTCCACAGCTTGCGCGACAGGAATTCGGCGGCCACCTCCTTGCTCGGGCGGCCACGGTTGGCGACGTTGTCGGCGCCTTGCGGCACGATGCCGTTGCCGAGCATCACCGAGATCGTCTCGGGCCCATGGGCCGGCCATGCCGCCTGGGAGCTGTCGCCGTTGATCTGGCGTCCGAGAAAGGTCTTCTGCGACGAATCGTGCCAGTCGGCTCGCCACCGATAGGCATTGACGTCGTCGTTCCACTGGTCGCTGTGCCCGGTCCACGCAAGCGTGGAGGCTTCGACGTCGAGCTCGGTGTAGTTGCCGACGCCGAGGAGGAACAGCTCCATCAGTTCGCGAGCGAAGTTCTGGTTCGGCGACGTCTTCTTGTTCTGGTTGTTGTCGAGGTAGCGGATCATGGCCACCTGGGTCGACATGGTGGTGGCGAGGCCTCTGATGTTGCCGAGGCCCACGCGTCGCCACAGGTCGATCTGTTCGGCCATGTACTTCGACGAGTTGACCTTGCTGAACTCGCTGCAGAAGTGCCCGTGCCAGAAGAACGCCATGCGCTCCTGGAACGGGCGGGACGAATCACTCGCCATCTGATCGAGCCAGAAATGCGTGAGATCTTGTCCGCGTTCCCAGTCGCGATCCGCCGGTGACGTGAAGGTGACCGATGGCGGGTTCGCGGTGACGGCGAGGATGTTCGCGACGGCCGCGTCGATCGAACCGGCACCGATGAGTTCGGTGACGCGGGACGGCCGATCGACGAACTCGGTTCGTCGGAGAAGGTGTCGCAGGTTCGAATCGGTGAGCGCAGGTGCCGGCATGAGAGATGTCCCCTCAGTTCATCGGCCCGCTACTCAGAGAACTTGATCAACTTCTCTGCGCGTTGTCGTCATCGAACCGTAATAATTTCCGTGAGTGCACCGAAAACGACGAACGCCACCCCGGAGGGCGGCGCTCGGTCGAAATGGAATCAGGCTCGGTCGCCCGATCGCAATCAGTCTTCGTCGGGGGTTGCCGGCGCGTTCTTGCGCTGCCCGTACCGCTTGTTGAAGCGCTCGACGCGTCCACCGGCGTCGACGAGCTTCTGCTTGCCGGTGAAGAACGGGTGACACTCGTTGCAGAGTTCGACGGTGAGGTCTCCCTCGCGAGTCGACTTGGTCACGAAGGTGTTGCCACACGAGCAGCGCACCGTGGTGTCGGCGTAATGGGGATGGATGTCGGTCTTCATGATGGATCTCCTGTGAATGGCTGAGCGGGCGGCCCTGTGCCCCCGGTCGTCATCCAGATCGGCAGCTAACGCTATCGACCCGAACCAACTGTCACACCGTGCCGGGCCTACTGTGACAGTTCCCGAGCCCTACGGTTGTTTGGCAATCTCCGCGAGGAACTCGTCGTTGGTACGGAACGTCTTGAGCCGGTCGATGAGGAGCTCGAGGCCGGCAGCAGCGCTGCCGTCCTGCGCGAGGCCCGACAGCACGCGACGCAGCTTCCACACCTGCTGCAGTTGTTTGCGGTCGAACAGCAGCTCCTCATGGCGCGTCGACGACGCGTCGACGTCGATCGCCGGGTAGATGCGGCGCTCGGCGACCTTGCGGTCGAGGCGCAGCTCCATGTTGCCGGTGCCCTTGAACTCCTCGAAGATCGCATCGTCCATGCGGCTGTTGGTGTCGACCAGCGCCGTTGCGAGGATGGTGAGCGAACCACCCTCTTCGCAGTTGCGGGCCGAGCCGAAGAACTTCTTCGGCGGATAGAGCGCACCGGCATCGATACCGCCCGACAGGATCTTGCCACTGGCCGGCGCAGCCAGGTTGTAGGCCCGGCTGAGACGGGTGATGCCGTCGAGGATGATCACGACGTCCTTGCCGGCTTCGACCATGCGGCGAGCCTTGGCGATGGTCATCTCGGCCACGTGGGTGTGCTCGTCGCTCGGACGGTCGAACGTGGACGAGATCACTTCGCCCTTGACGCTGCGACGCATGTCGGTGACTTCTTCGGGCCGCTCGTCGATCAACAGCACGAGCAGTACCACTTCGGGGTTGTTGAGCTCGATCGACTTCGCGATCGTCTTCATCACCGTGGTCTTGCCTGCCTTCGGGGGCGACACGATGATGCCTCGCTGGCCCTTGCCGATCGGTGACACGAGGTCGATGATCCGCGCTGTCATGTTCGACGGATCGTTGGGGTCTTCGAGGGTGAGACGCTTGTCGGGGAACAACGCGGTCAAACTCTCGAAGTGCGGGCGCTTCTTGGCCGCCTCCGGATCGCCACCGTTGATCGTGTAGATCTCGAGCAGGCCCGGGTTCTTCTCGTTGCGGCCAGCCGGGCGCACCTTGCCCGTGATGTGGTCGCCCTTGCGGAGACCGAACTGGCGGGCGAGCTTCAGCGGAATGTAGGCGTCGTCCTTACTCGGCAGGTAGCCATTGACACGAAGGAATCCGTAGCCCTCGTCACGGATGTCGAGGTAGCCCTCGGTATCGACCGGCTCGCTGCTCTCGAAACCGGGTTCCTGTTCGATGAGCTCGACGTCTTCGCCCTGAGGGCCATCTTGGCCGCCACGGCCCTTGCGGCGACGCCGGCGACGCTTGTTCGCGTCGCCCGACTCGTTGCTGCGATCGTTTCGATTGTCGGTGCGCTGACCTCCACCTTGCTGACCTCCACCTTGCTCACCTCCACCTTGCTGACCTCCACCTTGCTCACCTCCACCTTGCTGACCTCCACCTTGCTGACCTCCACCTTGTTGACCTCCACCTTGTTGACCTCCACCCTGAGGGTTCCGGTTGCGGTCGGACTGGCCGCCCTGCTCGGCGCGGTCACCATTCTCACCGTTCTTCTGGTCACCGTTCTTCTGGTCACCGTTCTTCTGGTCACCACGGTGCTGTTCGTTGCGGTTGCGGTCGTTGCGTGGCGCCGTGGCGCGGGAGCGACCGTTGCCCGGTGCCGACCGGTCGTCGCTGGCTCCCGAGTTGGTGTCTCCGCCGTTCGACGCGAGTTCGATCTCCCAATCGGCGAGGGGTTCGCCGTCAGGACCGATCACGACCTCGGCCGGTGAATCCTCCGCGTCGGACGAGGGGGACTCGTCCTTCGACTCGTTCGCAGGCGCTGAGCCCTTGGGAGCGGCGCTCCTCAGCTCGGGGCGCTCTGCTGCGATGTCGCCGGCTGGCGCAGCCTGCGTACTCTGGCTATTTCCAGAGGGAGCGGCGACCGCTGCCGGAGTGTTCGATCCGGTCAGATCGAGGATCTTGTCGATGATGTCGGACTTCTTCTGGCGAGCGGTGACCTTGACGCCGAGCGCCTTGGCCATCTCCAGGAGTGTGTCCTTGTCCTTCGATTCCAGCATGGACTGTTCGAGTGCGGCTGCGGCCACGGGGATTCCTCTCATCTCGTTCGCCGTCGATCGGCTGGACGAGTCGTGGGGTACCAGGGGAGGTGGGTGTGTGGAGACGCATCACGCGCCCGCAGACGTCACACCCCTGACAAAAATTCGCACACGACCGAGATCTCGGGGTGCGGCCCGGAAGAACCGAGCAAGTGCGATCGTATCACGCCCGTTTGACACAACCACGCATCCCCAACCCGCCCGGAACCCACCCCCCCAACCCGAAAAATCTCGCGTACGTCTCGCTCAGCGCAACGCTGGCGCGACATTTCGGCTTCGGGCGAACGTGTAGCGCTCGTTCGGCGAGCTCAGCGAGCAATGAGGTGTTCGACCAGCGCTTGCACCGCAGCGAGGTCGTTCGCGACGGTCTGCGTGCGCTCGGGGCGCTCGTACAGGTCGGCGAGATGCTCGGGCAGCGACGGACGCTGTCCGATCGCCCGCTCGACGGCGTCGGGGAACTTGGCGGGATGCGCTGTGCCGAGCGTGATGACGGGATGGTCGTCGCGATCGAGGCAGGTGAGCATCGCCGCCGCTGCCGTGCCGGTGGCGGTGTGCGGATCGAGCACCATCCCGGTGGCTGCATGCACCCGCCGGATCTCGGCGAGTGTCGCGTCGTCGTCGAAGGCGGCCGCATGGAATGTGCCCGAGATGTACTGCTCGCGCTGGTCGCCCTCGATGTCGAGTCGGCCCGTCGCCCGGAACCGGCCGAGCTGCTCGGCGGTCAACCCACCGTCGCGGCCGTTCATCTCGAACAGCAGCCGCTCGAAGTTCGACGACACCTGGATGTCCATCGATGGGCTTACCGTCGGCACCACGTCGCTGGTGCTCATGTCGCCGTCGTTGATGAACCGCGTGAGGATGTCGTTGCTGTTCGATGACACGATGAAGTCGCTGATCGTGGCGCCCATCTCACGAGCGATCCACCCCGCCAGCACATTGCCGAAGTTGCCCGTCGGCACGCTGAACGTGACCGGGTCGGCGAAGGTTTCAGATGCAGTCACGTAGTACACGGTCTGGGCCATCACCCGGGCCCAGTTGATCGAGTTCACCGCCGACAGCTGATTTCGTTCGCGGAACGCAGCGTCGTTGAACATCGCCTTCACGAGGTCCTGGCAGTCGTCGAACGTGCCCTCGACGGCGACGGCGTGCACGTTCGGCTGGTCGACCGTGGTCATCTGGCGTCGCTGCACCTCACTGGTACGCCCGAGCGGATAGAGGATGACGATGTCGACGTGTTCGCACCCTGCGACGCCATCGATCGCCGCCGGGCCGGTGTCGCCGCTGGTGGCGCCGACGATCGCAACACGCTGGCCGCGCTCGCCGAGCACGTGGTCGAACATGCGCCCGACCAGCTGGAGTGCGACATCCTTGAACGCGAGCGTCGGACCATGGAACAGCTCCTGCACCCACTGGCGGTGATCGAGCTGCACCAGCGGGACGACTGCGGGGTGGCGGAACGTGGCGTACGCCTCGGTGCAGAGGCGCGTAAGCGTGACCTCGTCGATGTCGGGTTCGACGAACGGCAACATCACCTCGACGGCCCGCTCGGCGTAGGAGTGCGCGCTCGACGACACGAGCGACGGCCATCGTTCGGGCACGTAGAGCCCGCCATCGTTGGCGAGCCCGGCGAGCAGCACGTCGGCGAAGCCGAGCTCGGGAGCCGAGCCGCGGGTGGAGACGTAGCGCACGACTCAGTCGCCGATCACGCGCAGCAGACCGCCGACGTTGCGGACCACGTCGAGTTCGCGCAGCTCACGCACCGTTGCCTGCACATCGGACTCGCGTGCCGAGTGGGTGATGAACACCAACCGGGCGTCGGGACCGTTGCCCTCCTGCTCGGCGACGCGGATGCTCACGCCGTGCGAAGCGAACACGCCGGTGACGGCGTGGAGCACGCCGGGCTTGTCGGCCACGTCGAGGCCGAGCAGGTACTCGGCCGAGGTCTCGTCGATCGCCCGAACCGTTGCGCGCTCGAGCGCACCGAGCGAACCGTGCGTGCCGTTGCGCAGGTTGATGGCGGCGTCGACGACGTCGCCGAACACGGCGCTGGCTGTCGGCGCACCGCCGGCGCCGCGACCGTAGAACATCAGCGAGCCGACGAACTCGCCCTCGACGAACACGGCGTTGTAGCTGTCACGGACCGAGGCGAGCGGATGATGGATCGGCACCATCGCCGGGTGGACGCGTACGCTGATGTCGCCGTTCTCGTGGTCGCGCTCGATGATGCCGAGCAGCTTGACGACGTAACCCAGGCGGTGCGCGATGGCGATCTCGGCACCAGTGATGCGGCTGATCCCCTCGTGATACACGTCGCCGGCAACGACCTTCGCACCGAAGGCGACCGTGGCGATGATCGCCGCCTTGGCCCCTGCGTCGAAACCTTCGACGTCGGCGGTCGGGTCGCGCTCGGCGAATCCGAGGCGTTGCGCTTCGGTCAATGCAGTTGCATAGTCGGCCTCTCCCCCACTGGCGACCGCGTCGGTCATCTTCGTGAGGATGAAGTTCGTGGTGCCGTTGATGATGCCGAGCACCCGGGTGATCGGCTCGCCGTGCAGACTTTCGCGCAGCGCACGCATGATCGGGATACCACCGGCGACCGCTGCTTCGAAGAGCAGGTCGCGACCGGCTGCATCGGCAGCGGCGTAGAGCTCGGCGCCGACGTTGGCGAGCAGCTCCTTGTTCGCGGTGACGACCGGCTTGCCGTTGGCGAGCGATTCCAGGATCAGCTCACGGGCAGGTTCGATTCCACCGATCGACTCGACGATGATGTCGATGTCGGGATCGGACACCACGGCGTGGGCGTCACGGGTGAGCACGCCATCGGCGAGCTGCACGTCGCGTGGTGCCGACAGGTTACGAACGGCCACGCGGGTCACCTCGAGGCGCAGTCCGGTTCGACGCTCGACCGTGGCACGCTGCGCTTCGACGAGCTGCACGAATGCCGCCCCGACGTTGCCGCATCCGAGGACACCGATCCTGATCGTTTGCGCGTTGCTCGTCACCGGGTGGAGGCTACGGGATCCGGTACCGTCGACCCATGACCATTTCGGACGTCTCGGCGAGGCGACACCGGGTGCAGTCGTAGTGCGAGCCCATCCACCCGCACGCGTACGACTGCTGGTGATCGGCGCTCTGCTGGTGGTCGGCTCGACGGCGGCGTGCACCACAGCCGACGACGACGCCGCCACGTCGACCGATGCACCGGGCGAGTCCGCACCGACCGAAGCTACGGATCCCCCAGCGACCGATCCCCCAGCGACAACGCCGACGGTCACCGCCATCACGACGACAACCACGCCGACCACAACCCCGACCCCGTCTTACGACTTCTCGGCGGTTGATCTGATCGTCGAACAGTTCGTGAACGACCGCACCCTCACCGGCGCCGGCCTCGTGGTGGTGGACCGCGACGACGGGGTCGTCTTCGAGCAATACTGGGGCGGCTTCGGTCCCGAACGGGTGTCACTGATCGCTTCGGCGAGCAAGATGATCGTGGCCGGCGTCCTGATGCGCCTCGACGACCAGGGCGTGCTCGACGTCGACGCCCCGGTGGCCGAGGCCGTCGAGTGGGGAGCCGGCAACCCGGACATCACTCCTGCGCAGCTCGTCTCGAACAGCTCGGGGCTCGTGGGGCTCCTCCCGAACCCCGTCTATACGCCCTACCTGTGCCAGTTCCTGCCACAAGGCGACCTCCAGAGTTGCGCCACGAGCATCTTCACCACCATCGACGACGACGACGACATCATCGACCCCGACACCGAGTTCCGTTACGGCGGCGGCCAGTGGCAGGTGGCGGGAGCCCTTGCCGAGGCGGTGTCGGGGCGGTCGTGGGCCGAACTCATCGACGACACCTACGTCCGACCGTGCGGAGTCGACTCGCTCGGCTTCAACAACCACTGGACCCAGTTCGGTTCCATCGGGTTCGTCTACCCCGCCGAGTTCGATGGCGACCCCAGCGCGCTCGTCGACACCGCGAACCCGAACATGGAAGGCGGCGCTTACATCACCGCCCCCGACTACGCCCAGCTGTTGTTGATGCATCTCCGTGGCGGACGCTGTGGCGACGTCCAGGTGCTCTCCGCCGACGCGCTGGCACAGATGCACGCCGATCGGATCGGCGGCGTGTACGGCGGGTCGGTTGGCGGGTCGGGCTACGGAATGGGTTGGTGGATCGACCGGGCATCCGGACGTCTCACCGATCCGGGCGCTTACGGTGCGGTCCCCTGGCTCGACCTCGGGAACGGCCACGGCGCCTACCTCGTGATCGAAGCCGATGGCGCGACCGGTGCCGCCCTGGCCGGCGAGCTGTTCGGCCCGGTGGCCGATGCCGTCACCGCCGGTCGTGCAGACTCGTTGTCGGCCTCGACGACCGACGGTTCGTGAAGCATCAGCCGCGCTGCGTCAACTCGTGCGGAGGTCGTGGTGTTCGCCGACGCCAGCGACGACCAGCCCGGCAACGAGGCGACGGTTGTTCGACATCGCAGCGAGCGTAATCCCGTTCGCGTTGCAGTCTGGATGGGCCGGGTCATCGGAACTGCAACGCGACCGACGAATCAGTCGGCGAGCGACTTCGTTCGTCGGAGTGCGTCCCTCCACGTCAGTCTGCTGCCGCGATGGAGCAGGGTGCGGGCATACACCGAACCGGCGAGCCGGATCATCGCGACGACGCTGATCGCCAGCAGCACGGCGGCCACCACGATCTCGACGATCGATGCTGCGCCGGTCACCATGCGCAGCGGCATCAGCAGCGGGGCGAACGGCGGGATGAGCGAGAGCACTCGCGTCGCAAGACTGGTGGGGTCGGAGCCGACGGTGTGACGGACCTGGTCGGTGATGGGTTCGCCTCGCCAGGTGATCGAACCCCGGTCGATGGCGACCAGCCCCATGATCGAACGCATCGTGGTGGTCTTGCCCGATCCATTCGGGCCGAGGAAGCCGACGATCTGCCCGGCCGGCATCACCATCGAGACCTCGTCGAGCGCAACGGTGGACCCGAAGCGCTTCGAGACGCCATCTACTCGCAGCACCCGCGCAAGCTATACCGAGCGTCGTCGCCCCGATGGGCACGCGACATTCCCGTTCAGGTTGCGTTCTGGGTGGAACGCCCGCCCGGAACGGTCACGCAAACGTTGACTCCAGGCTGCTTCCGGGTTCAGCCGAGGTCTGTGGCGAGGAGGTCGTGGAAAGTTTCTCGACGGACCACGAGTCGGGCCTGGCCGTCGGCGACGAACACCACTGGTGGCCGGGTGATCTTGTTGTAGTTGGAGCCCATCGAATGGCCGTATGCGCCGGTGACGGGCATCGCGAGCAGGTCACCGACCGCGAGATCCGATGGCACTTGGGCGGCGAACGCCAGCACGTCGCCGGACTCGCAGTGCTTGCCGACGAGACGCACCGTGAGATCACGTTCCGCGTCGACGGCACGCGGGAGGAACGATTCGTAGCCCGAGCCGTAGAGCACCGGTCGAGGGTTGTCGCTCATGCCACCGTCGACAGCGACGTAGGTCCGCACACCCGGAATCTCCTTGATGGTGCCAACGGTGTACACCGTCATCGCGGCTGCGGCGACGATCGCCCGACCGGGCTCGACACTCACCCGAGACCGCACACCGAGCGCCTGACACGCATCGAGCAGCACGCTCCCCCACTGCCCGATCGTCGGCGCTTCCTCACTCTCGACGTACGCCACGCCGAGTCCGCCGCCGAGGATCAGTTCGGGCAGGTCGAGCGGCACAGCGAAGTCGGCCATCACCTCGGCGGCCTTCGCGAACGACGACGCCTCGAACACGTTCGAGCCGATGTGACAGTGCACGCCGACCAGCTCCATCGCCGACGAGCGGCGCACATGATCGACCGCACGAATGGCGTCGCCATTGGTGAGGTTGAAGCCGAACTTCGAATCGTCCTGACCGGTGGCGATGAAGTCGTGGGTGTGGGCATGCACGCCTGGTGTGATCCGCAGAACCACCCGCGGCGTCGGGCCGACACCGGCAGCGCCGAGCACGTCGAGCCGATCGAGTTCGTCGAAAGAGTCGACGACGATGTAGCGCACCTCGGCCTCGATCGCCTGGCGGAGTTCGCTGCCCGACTTGTTGTTGCCGTGCACCGTGCACGCGCTCGCCGGCACGCCAGCGGCCATCGCCACGTGGAGTTCACCACCGGTGGCGACGTCGAGGAGCAGCCCTTCGTCGTAGGCGAGCTTCGCCATTGCCTTGCACAGGAACGCCTTGGTGGCGTAGATCACCCGATCGTGTCCGAACGCTCCGACGGCCTCGCGGCACCGAGCGCGTAGGTGGGTTTCGTCGTAGACGAACAGTGGCGTGCCGTACTCCTCGGCCAACGCCTCGATCGACACCCCACCGATCTCCAACCATCCGTCGTGGCCGACCGCCGCTGTGTCGGGCAGCAACCGCCGCAGTATCGCAGTCATCGCCCGCCGCCGACCAGAACGTTTGCATGACGGTTCGCGTGACCCGGTCCACCGGTAACGCCACACAAACGGGTCTGGCCCGGCGCCCCCACGTTTGCGTTCCACTCTGGGTGACCCCGCCCACCGGTAACGCCACACAAACGGGTCTGGCCCGGCGCCCCCACGTTCGTGTGACGATTCCGGTGACCCAGCCCACCCAGAGTGCAACGCAAACGGGATGGGGAGTTGGCGTCGGAGCGTGCGGTCACATCTGCTCCGGGGCATCGATGCCGAGCAGTCCGAGTGAATGGGCGAGCGTGCGGGCGGTGAGATCGGCCAGCGCGAGGCGGCTCGACCGCGTGGGCTCGTCGGCTTTCAGCACCGGGCAGTGCTCGTAGAACGCGGTGAAGTCGCTGGCCAACTCGTACACGTAGGTGCACAATTTGTGCGGGCTGTAGGACTCGATGGTCGAGGCGATGGCCGTGGGATACGCGAGGAGTCGCAGCGCCAGGGCCCGCTCTTGCGGGGCGTCCACCAAGATCGGCAGTCCACGCACCGACGCCCGGTCGATGTCGGCACGCCGGAAGATCGAGCAGATCCGGGCGTGTGCGTACTGGAGGTACGGCCCGGTGTTGCCGTCGAACGACACCATGCGGTCGAGGTCGAACACGTAGTCCTTGACGCGATCGTTCGAGAGGTCCGCGTACTTCACCGCACCGATCCCGATCATCCTGGCCACCGAGGCGCGTTCGTCGCCGGTGAGTTCGGCGTTCTTCTCGGCGATCGCGTTGTCGGCACGCTCGACCGCTTCGTCGAGGAGGTCGACGAGCTTCACCGAATCGCCCGACCGACTGCGCAACATCTTGCGGTCGACGCCGAGCACATTGCCGAACCCGACGTGCACCGCCTCGGTCGGCGGGGCGAGCCATCCCGCCATCTCGGCAACGGCGAACACCATCTGGAGATGCTGCTGCTGCGGAGCTCCGATGACGTACAGCATCAGGTCGGCACCGAGGCGCCCGACGCGATCGATCACGCAGGAGAGATCGCTCGTGGCGTAGTTGAATCCACCGGTGCGAGCCTGGATGATGAGCGGCAGCGGGTCGCCGTCGCGATTCTCGAAACCGGGAGGGAACACCACCTTCGCCCCGTCGTCCTCGACGAGCAGCCCGGCCTGGTCGAGCCGTTCGACGGTGTCGGCCATCATCGGCTGATACATGCTCTCGCCGGCGAGATCATCGTCGGTGAGCAGCACGCCGAGCTTCGCGTAGACCTCGTTGAAGTAGACGGTCGACATCTCGCCGAGACGCTGCCAGAGCCGGGTGGTCTCGTCGTCGCCGCCTTGCAGCAGCACCACTCGCGCACGGGAGCGATCCTGGAACTCCTCGGAGTCGGCGAACTTGGCGTTCGCCTGCTTGTAGAAACCGTCGAGGTCACCCTGGGTGAGACCGACAGCAGCGACGTCTTCGCCGAGGTCGAGGAGGTGCTCGATCAGCATCCCGAACGGGCGACCCCAGTCGCCGATGTGGTTTTCGCGGATTACACGATGCCCGAGGAAATCGAACATCCGAACCAACGAGTCGCCGATCACCGTCGAACGCAGGTGACCGACGTGCATCTCCTTCGCGACGTTCGGTGCCGAGTAGTCGATCACGACCGTCTTCACCTCGGTGGCAGGGGCCACTCCGAGCCGGTCATCGACGGCAACGACACCGAGCGCCACAGCCAGGAACTCCGACGAGAACGTGACGTTGACGAATCCCGGCCCGGCGATCTCGAGTTCGCTGGCCACGCCGTCGAGCACGCCGGAATCGACAACACGCTGAGCGATCTCACGCGGGTTCGAGCCGAGCTTCTTGGCGAGTGCCAACGCCCCGTTGATCTGCGCGTCGGCACGGTCAGACCCTCGCACGGTCGAGTCGGCCGGCTCGCCACCGTTCAACTCGGCGAAGACCGGCTCCAGCAGGGTCGTGATCGTGGCGATGGGGTCCGACATGGTCGTACCAGTCTGCCGGACGCAGCCGGTCGACTCACAGAATGTTCCACCATCGCGAGGGACTTCTGGCTCTGTTGGTCGTGCGCGCAATCTCTTACCATGGCGACCGGGGACACCTACAGATTGGAGATCTGATGACCGCAACGGTGGAGCAACTCGACTCGGAGTTGAGTACGGACGGCCAGACGAAGGGGATGTGGGCATGGACCGTGCTGCGCATCTTGTTGGGCTGGTCCTTTCTCTGGGCCTTCCTCGACAAGATGTTCGGACTCGGTTTCTCGACCTGCCGCGGGTTCGGCCCGGAGGGAACCGCTGCATCGAGCATCGATTTCTTCTGCGACGCCGCCGTGGTCAAGGGCGGATCGCCGACCTTCGGGTATCTCAACTTCGCCACCGAAGGAAGTCACACCGGCTTCCTGTTCCAATGGATGGCGCCGTCAGCACCAGATGCGATCAACTTCGCCGATGTCGGATTCATGCTGGCACTGTTGCTGCTCGGCGTGGCACTGATGCTCGGTGTCGGTACCCGGATCGCAGCGATCGGCGGAGCGCTCATGATGGTGTTCATGTTCCTGGCGGGCGACGTGTGGCCGGAGAACAACCCGGTGAACTCCAGCCATGTCGTGGAGATGGTCGTGCTACTCGGCATCTTCACCGTCGGAGCCGGCAGCTTCTCGCTGCAGAACTGGATGGTCAAGACCTTCCCGTTCATGAGCTGGGCCAAGTAGTAACGGCACGATTGTCACCCAGAGTTCGGTGGAGAACAGACGCCGGTCGATCCGAGAGGAGCGGCCGGCGTTCTCGCGTCTGGACGTCTGGGCGGAATCCGTTGCGCAAGCTGCAACCAGATCCGCACAGAGCAGAGAACCAGTGGCACCCTCGGGAGGATTCGAACCTCCGAAGACAGCTCTGGAAGCCGATGCTCTTGCAACGAATCATCCCCGTCGCAACACTTGTCTCGACCTGCGTCGATGCGCTCGAAGATGCCGCGGAGATCGCCAACTCCCGCATCGACGGTGACGCGAGGCGGTCGTGCTGCGCCCGCACCGTCGCACGGTTGGCGGTGGTTGACGCGTCCGCGGGCGCGTGGCATCGTTCGACTCGACAACGCTGGGGTACCCATTGAATGTGCTTGGTCGCGCGGAGCGCAACCGGATCATCGGGTCCGGAACCGAGTAGCAAACATCGACGTGAACATCGCGAGGACTCGCTGGCGCCTCGTCCCACGTCATGCCACGCCACACGGCCAGCTCTGAGGCGACAAGACCGCGGACGCGTGGCCGAAGTCGGCGCCGCTGAATCGGCTCCGCCCGATCGAAGCACGTTGCCATCGAGGATGATGAGATCAGTTCGTCTCGAAGCGAGCGAGCAATCCGTCGCACAGCTGCGCGCTGTCAGCGAACGAGTGCAGATGTGGGCTTCGCTTTCCAGTAGATGCTCCGCAGGTCATCGACATGGATCAACACAACACCGGAACCGATCAGGATGGAGTGCGACAGTGGCTCGCCGCTGACTTCAAGCGACGCGCCGATCGGCTCGGCCACATAGACGTCATCCACCTCATCGCCGAGAGCTTCGAAGCTTGTCACCGCGGTCGCATCACCGCAGCGGCGGGGCCCCGGCCCATTCTACTTTCAGATGCCGGACTGGCTCGGAACAGCCACCGCGCCGGACCACGAGCAACGGTCAACGGTCGCTTCGCTTGTGCCAGAGCACGGTGATCACCGTGGGACCGTTGTGAACAACGGCGAGCCGACTTGCCACTGCAATGTTCCGGCCCGGCCCGTAGTGCGGAGGAGACGGGTAGGTGATCTCCGGATACGAAAGGGCGGCCTCGACATCGTCCTCAGTCAGGCCCATCTCCTCGCATCGCTCTGCGGCGTGGCGGGTCATGAGACACGGTGCGGCACTCATGCCGACGCCCCAGGGAGCACAACCGTGAGGAGAACCGCGAGCACGTCGAGAGCGTTTGCTCGCTGAACCCTCTTCCTCGGTTCCACAGCCGAAGCACCATCGAAGTCGTAAATCAGACTGATTCGGCCATCGAGCAGGCTGGCGCCGAGGTCCGTACGAAGCGACGCAACCACGACGACGTGACTTGCCGGAAGCATCGCAAGCGCATCGGGTGTGCTGCCCGGATCCACTCTCGACGTGCGGTCGTGGAGGCATGAGTGCAGGACCGCCTCAGCGTGGGGTTGGAACACGGCTTCCGCTCTCCCGCCCAGGTACCGCCGGATCGCGGTCGACGAGATGCTCGCAGCGGTGCTGGGGAACCCGGCGACACCGGCGCCGGTGGTGCGGCCGTCGATCGACGACGTGCTCCTCGCTGTCGAGCCGAAGTACGCAGAGTGGGCCGAGCCACAGTTGATCGAACAGATCGCCGCCCGTGTCACTGGTCCCGACCCGGCAACGATCGCCGCGACCATCGAGCAGGTTCTGGTCGAGGCGATGGCGTCGGCGGAGGTGGTCGAACTGGCACCGCCGTCGGAGCCTGGTGACACGCTGCGGCCCCCGGATGGGCGGCCGGTTGAGATGACGCCTTCAGCGGTCCGGTACACGAGCGTTCGGCACCTGCAACGCGAACTCGCTGTCGTCGACTGGGCCACCTCCACCAATCACCGCGGCCACCGAGCAGTCCCCGGGGCGGGCAAGACCCGCATGCTCGCCGCTGCCGTCGACGCATGGCAGACCGCCGGCATTGTGGTGTTCGGTGCTACGAGCGCCTTTGATGATCTAGTCGCTGACGAAGTCGCATGGACCGATCACGTGACCGTTGAGGTCGTCGTCCAACGCCTCGCCAGTCGCAGCGCACACCGACTGCTCGAATCGGATCAATCTGCGGCTGTCAACGAGGCGCTCCACCATGAGCTCGGTGCGCCCACTGACGTGATCGACCTGTCGTACACCACCCATATTTTCACTGCTGCGCGACGGTAGCCCCGGCCGGCATTGCGGCTACGCGGGCGTGACCGGTCTCCGCGCAGGGAGAAGGTGATGCCTCAGGACCTCGACAAGGTGTCGCTGGCGCCGACCTGGGCAGCGTTCGTCGCGTCGGTGTCATGGTTGGCGAGACTCGCAACGATTCGACCGAGTCGAACAACCGCAAGAACCAGCAGCAGGTACACGATCAGTTGCACCGTGCGAACAGGTCCGTCCCGATAGTCGAACAGCAGACCAAGGAGCCCTGCGAGGGCGACCAGGGGGTAGGTCGTCACCAGTAGACGGGCCGCAGCATGCTGTCGCGGTGCGACCGTGGACAACAAAATCCCAGCCCCGGTGAGCAGGAGCGCACCGACGGCCAGCACACCGTAGAAGGTGGTGCGGGCACCTTCGGTGATTCCGGGCGATGTTGGTCCAGCAGAAAGGCCGACGCCACTCAATGGGTCCCCCGCATCTGTCACGTTCAGATTCAGCAGCACGATTGCTGCAACCGACGCCACGATCCAGTCAGCCCAGGCAGGAACTCGATTCCATAGAGAAGCCATGGACAATCATGACACAATCGCCGCCCAGCTCGGGCTGGGCCCGAGCCCCAGCGTGAAGGACCCGCCCGATATTTCCGGCGCCGTACGGCTGACACGCCCGCCCATCACCGGCATCATTCTCGGGTTGCCGTCGCCGAGACACGAACTCGGAACAACGCCATAGTGCTCACGTCCGACCCGACCGCCGTGCCGTTATCGAGCAGGCTGCGTGAGGAATCGGGACTGCGATTCTGAGAGGGCTGTCCGCCAGCAAGGCCGAGCGACAAACGGGCCGCGAGGCCCAGAGCTGACGACTCCGATCACGTCGTCATGTCATCTCGCTCCAACCCTCGCAGCCATTGATGGCCCGGTCGAAGAACGAGGAAGCCACCGCGATGCCACATGATTTCGTGGGCGATGTCGCCCGCGTACTCGTCACGGGCGACGAAGACAATGAGGCGTCTGCCCGGATCATTCTTCGACATGGCGGAACACTCGAGGACGTCGTCGACGATCCCGACAGCAACAAGCGAAGCATCGGTATTGGATCGGCTGACGACTCGCCGGATCCGATCAGAATCTTCACGCGACGCAATGCTGCTCCACTCGCGATCCGGCATGAAGCACGGTCGGGTCCCGGTCACGGTGTGGTGTCGACGCATTCGATATTGCTCAGAGCCGTCAGCGATTGAATCTGAACGTCGTGAGCGTTCAAGTCTGACCCTGTCGCGCTTTCGCCGGAATGTGTACGGCGAGTGTTGCGTCGTGGGGACGCTGCCAGGCCCGCGGACAGGACCGAGTCCACCCCGTCAACTCCATCAGAGCATCGACGAGACCCTCCGTCTGATTGCGGGCCGCAGACGCCAGAGGGGTCTTCGTGTCCACTGGCCAGATTCAACAGCTTCCCGAACACGCCAAACTCGATTACCTGAGGCGAGTCGTTCGTGGAGGTAGAGCTCTTCAGCTCAGCCGGCCTCACTCGGCACGAGCGGGTCAGGCGTTGAGCACGACCTTCAGCGCCTTCGTTTCCGCTGCCCGGCTGAACACGTCGTAGGCCTCCAGAATGTCGTCCAGTGCGAACGTGTGGGAGACGAACGGGGTGGCATCGAGCTTCTTCGACGCGACCATCTTCAGCAGCATGTCGGTGGTGTTCGAGTTGATCAGACCCATCGTGATGACGATGTTGGAGATCCACAAGGTGTCCAGCGGGAGATGCACCCCGGTTCCGTGCACGCCAACGTTGGCGACGGTGCCCGCCGGGCGGACGATGTCAAGGCACATCGTGAAGGTCTGGGGGATGCCGACGGCTTCGATCGCCACGTCGACGCCGAGACCGTCAGTGAGCGCGAGCACCTGCTCTTTCCAGTCCGCATCGGAGGAGACAACCCCGTCGGTGGCTCCGAACTTGGTCGCCTCGGCAACGCGATTCGCGTCCAGGTCGATCGCGATGACCCGTGACGGGCCATACAGACCCGCCGTCAGCATCGCGGCGAGACCGACCGGTCCAGCCCCGACGACCGCCACGACGTCGCCCGGCTTCACGCGCCCGTACTGCACTCCGATCTCATGGCCAGTGGGCAAGATGTCCGACAACAACACGCCCTCGGCATCGCTGACACCCTCGGGCAGCTTGTGTACCGAAGTCTCTGCGAACGGCACCCGGACGTACTCGGCCTGGGTTCCGTCGATGAGATGTCCCAGGATCCACCCGATCCCGGGCGCCCCCTCGTCGGCTTGACAATGGGAGTACACGCCCTGTTTGCAGTAGATACACCGGCCGCAGGCGGTCACCGCCGACAAGATGACCCGATCCCCCACGGCCAAGGTGGCCACCGCATCACCGACCTCGGTGATCGTGCCCACTCCTTCATGGCCAAGGATGCGGCCATCTTCGACCGCTGGTACATCGCCCTTGAGAATATGGAGGTCGGTGCCGCAGATGGTGGTCGCCTCGATCTTCACGATGACATCGGTGGGCTGCAGAATGGTGGGAGCAGGGACGTCCTCCCACGACTTGTTACCAGGTCCGTGGTACACGAGAGCCTTCATGGGGTTTCTCCTGTTCTCGCCGAGCCGTGCACTCGGTCTGGCCGATTGTGACTGGTATGGGAAGACGATACTCGACCCGGACCGGAGGGCGCCACCGTCCCATGGCGTGATCGGCGGAATGGACCGCAGAGCGACGTGCTGGCGACGAATCGTGCCGACCCGATGGCGTCCATCGAGCGATTCGGTTTCGCATCACTCAACCGCCGGATTCTCGGCTCCCGCACCTCCCGCTCCTCCCGTGCTCCTCCCGCAACCAGCGGGGAACAGTGGTCAACAGCCCGATACAGCGGTGAACTCGCCAGGTCTCTGATCAGGGCATTTCCCCAGCTAACGCTGCAAAACCAGTGGCGCCCTCGGGAGGATTCGAACCTCCGCACACGGCTCCGGAGGCCGATGCTCTATCCCCTGAGCTACGAGGGCAGGGGCTCCGCAGGCTAGCGGTGTCGGGTCTGTTCGAGATGTGCCTGGCAGATCTCGAACCGTCAGTACGTGGAGGTGGACGGCGGCGGCTCGGTGCCGTCGAGTTCAGCGAGGAGCGTTTCGAGGACACCGCTCGCGCCGTAGCGGAACGTGGCCAGGGTTGCCCAGCCGTCGCCCATCACGCCGTCGGCCAGGTCGAGATACGCCATGGCATCGTCGAAACTGCGGATACCGCCCGACGGCTTCAGCCCGACCGTCTGACCGGCTTGCGCAGCCACCTCGATCTCGCCGAGCATGGCCCGGGCAGCGTCGAGCGATGCTCCTTCGGGGATCTTGCCCGTGGAGGTCTTCACGAAATCGGCTCCGTTCGCGATGGCAAGATGCGCTGCCGCAGCAACCGAGTCCGGGCCGGGATACGCTCCCGACTCGAGGATCACCTTCAGCAGCTTCGGCGGCTCGATCAGAGCAGCGACCGCAGCAACCATCTCACTGGCACGGTCCGAGTCGCCGTCGAGGAACGCCCGGTACGGCAACACCAGGTCGATGTCGTCGGCGCCGGCGGCGAGCGCCGCGCCCGCCATCGCGAACACGTCGGCGACGGGCTCGTCACCGGACGGGAAGTTGACGACCGTCGCGACTCGCACACCCGACCCGTCGAGCAGCTGGGCGCAGCGAGCAACGAACTCGGGCCACACGCACACCGCTGCCGTGCCATGCTCACGGGCACGACGACACAACTCGTCGATGCCGTCGGGCGCGTGGTCGTCGGACAGGTCGGTCAGGTCGATCAACCCGATCGCACGGCGGGCCCGGTCGGTGCGTTCACTCATGTTTCGACCGTACCCGACTCCGACGCGTCCGATACCAGGTCGAGTTCGATACGCGGGATACTGCCGGTGTCGAGACGCAACTGTCGTTCCTTCGGCGACCCGGCAAGCACGCTGTCGAGATAGTCGGCCATGGCCACTTCACTGGTGACGTCGTCGCCACGTTGCTCAGCCAACAGGTACCGGTGTTCGAGCAACTGGTGGAACACCTCGGCTGGCTCCAATCGCGAGCGGAGTTCGTCGGGGATCGTCTCGATGATCGGTTCGTACACCTCGGCCAGCCACCGGGCGGTCGCCACCGCCCGCGGGATGGAACGGTCTTCCTTGCGTTCGAGCCACGCCCGGAACTGATCGATGTCGGACAGCAGTCGCCGCGCCTGGTTCTCCTGCACGTCGAGTCCGGTGCGGGCTCGGAGATCGCGGGCGTGGTGGCCCTCCTCGATCAGCGCTGGTTTCACCGACAAGGTGCGGCCGTCACGGTTGATCGACAACTCCTCGACGTCGAAGCCCAGATCGTTGATGCGCCGCACCCGCTGTTCGATCTGCCAGCGGTCATCGAGGTCGAGCAGGTCCACCCGAGTCAGTTCGGTCCACAGCACGTCGTAGCGCTCGCGCAGGCTCTCGGCGATGGCGACCGGGTCGATGTCGTCGGCCATCCGGCCGCTCGCGATCAGCTCGTAGAGACCGCCGGCGACGTTCTCGACGGCGATGTCGATGTCGTTGGCCCGCATCCGATCGCCGATCGTGGCGTGACGTTCGGTGGTCTCGGCGTCGACGAGGTAGGCCATCATCGCCCCGGCGTCGCGTCGCCACAGGATGTTCGACAGCGAGCAGTCGCCCCAATACACGCCTTCGAGATGGAGTCGCACCAGCAACACGACGCCCGCGTCCATCAGCCGGTCGGCGAGCGCAGGATCGACACCTCCGAGCAGGTACCAGTAGGGCAGCGAGTAGTCGAGATATCGGGTGATCAACACGCCATCGCCAACGTTCGGCGCATCCGAGACGACGCCGACCGGTTCGACCACGGGGAGATGATCGTCGCGGAGATCACGCAGCACCCGGTATTCGTGATGCGCCGCCACGATGCCGGTGGCCTTCAACGCATACACGCGGTCGTCGAAGCGGGCGAAGCGCACGATGTGGCGGCTGATGCCATGCGCCATCTTGACCAGCCGGCGATCGGTCCATTCGGCGAGCGGCTGCTCCCACGGCAGGTCGAGGAAGTCGGGATGACCTTGTTTGGTGACGATCTCCATGACGATGACCTCTCAGGCGAGCCAGACGGCGGTGTCGGGCGCCAGGTGGTCGCCGACGATCGGGCCCGAGGCCAGCAACACGTTGCCGTCGGGGAGCGGGAAAGGGTCGTCGCCCATGTTGACGACGCAGCGCATGCCGTCAGCGCGTTCGAACGCCAGTCCACCGGCGCCGACGTCGATCCATGCGATCTCTGCGTCGAGGCGACCGTCGATCACCGCCGTCGATGCACGTCGCTGCCTGCGGATCGCCACTGCCTGACGGTAGAGCTGCAGCGTCGAGTCTGGATCGTCCTCCTGCACCGCCGCCGCGAGACGGCCGAACTCGGGTGGCTGCGGGAGCCACGACCCGCTCGTGCCGAAGCCGAGCGACGGACCTGTCGACTCCCATGGGATGGGCACGCGGCATCCGTCGCGACCTTTCACGGTGTGGCCCGAGTCGTGCCAGATCGGATCCTGCAACGCCTCCGACGGGAGGTCCCACACCTCGGGAAGGCCGAGTTCGTCACCCTGGTAGACGTACACCGACCCAGGTAGGGCAAAGGTGAGGAATGCAGCTGCCCTCGCACGCCGGGCTCCCCGCTCGGCGTCGAGCACTTCGTGTGGTCCGTCGAGCAGCCAACGCCCTGGATCGACACCCACCGGGAGGCCATAACGCGTGGCGTGTCGGACCACGTCGTGGTTCGACAGCACCCACGTGGAGTTCGACCCGACGGCACGGGCGGCCCGCAGGCTGTCGTCGATGATCGCCGAGAACTGTTTCGCGTCCCACGGCGCCGTCAGCAGATCGAAGTCGAACGCCTGGTGGTATTCGTCGGGCCGAAGATAAAGCGGGCGACGTTCGGCCACCACCCATGCTTCGGCGACCATCATGCGCTCGTCGTACTCGTCGAGCAGCCGTCGCCAACGCCGCACGATGGGATGCAGATCGTCGCGATCGAGGTATGGACTCGGATCCGAGGTCCCCTTGCCGTCGTTGGACTCCAGCCCGGCGTCGGGATATCCGGGCGCCTTGGTGAGCGAATGGGCGACGTCGATGCGGAAACCGGCAGCACCGCGATCGAGCCAGAACCGCATCACGGCGTCGAACTCGTCGGCCACGTCGGGGTGATCCCAGTTCACATCGGGTTGGCTCTCGTCGAACAGGTGCAGATACCACTGACCGTCGGCCACCCGTGTCCACGCCGACCCGCCGAACACCGACTGCCAGTCGTTGGGCGGTTCGGCGCCTCCTGGACCGCAACCGTCGAGGAAGTGGTAGCGGGAACGAACCGCTGAGCCCGCCGGAGCGGCGATCGCTTCGGCGAACCAGACGTGATCGGACGACGTGTGGTTCGGGACGAGATCAACGATCACCCGGATGCCGTGGTCGGCGGCGTCGGCGATGAACTCCTCGGCCTCGGCGGTGGTGCCGAACCGTTCGTTGATCTCGCGGTAGTCGGCGACGTCGTAGCCGCCATCTCGCAGCGGCGAGCGGTACCACGGGTTGATCCAGACAGCGTCAACACCGAGTTCACGCAGGTAACCGAGGCGAGATCGCATTCCGCCGATGTCGCCGGTGCCATCGCCGTTGCCGTCGGCGAACGATCGGACGTAGATCTGGTAGACAACGGCGTCACGCCACCACTCGAGCGAACCCGCTCGGTCATGGTCGTTCATCGACGACTCCGACGCTTGACGACATGAGTGTCATGATGCCCTTCCTGATGATCGTCAGACCACGGCGCCGCACGCATCGAAGATGTGGCCGCAGCCGCGAACGTATCGGTCGCCACGGTGAGCCGAGCGCTGCGCAATCTGCCGAACGTCGCCGAATCGACCCGTACCCGGGTGGTGGCCGTTGCTGAACAACTGAACTATCGGGCCGATCCGGCGGCATCACGATTGGCCGCCGGTCGAGGGTCGACGGTCACGGTCGTCGTTCCACATCTGGCCAGCTGGTACTTCTCGACGGTCATCGCCGGCGCCGAGGCCGTGTGCGCAGAAGCGGGCTACGAATGTCTGATCACCGCCGTTGGCAGCATTGCCGCGTGCAACCGCCTCCTCGACGAGACCGCTCACCTCGAACGACGCACCGACGCCGTGGTGTTGGTCAACATTCCCGCCTCTGAGGCCCAAGCCGAGTCGCTGCGCCAGCGGCGTGTCGCCCTCGCAACGGTCGGCACTCGCACGCCCGATCATCCCTCGGTGTCGATCGACGAATTGAGCACCGGCCGTATCGCCGTCGAGCACCTGATGTCGTTCGGCCACGAACGCATCGGGCTGATCAGTGGCCAGGGCCACGACCCGATGAACTTGGCGGTGCCACGACAACGCAAAGCCGGATTCCTCGGAGCGCTCGGCGATGCCGGCCGCGAGTTCGATCCGTCGCTCGACGAGAGCGGCAACTTCGGCATCGACGGCGGCCAGGAAGCCATGGCCACCCTGCTCGACCATCGTGAGCCGCCGACCGCTGTGTTTGCCATGTCCGACGAGATGGCTTTCGGTGCGCTGATGGAGCTCGACCATCGCTCGCTGCGTTCCGGTGTCGACATCTCGCTGATCGGGGTCGACGACCATGACGTGTCGCGCGTGCTCGGGCTCACCACGATCCGCCAGCGTGTGGCCGACCAGGGCGCCAGCGCCGCCCGGGCAGCGCTGGCACGCATCAGCGAACCCGACACCGCCGCGTCCGACGTCGACTCGCCGCTCGAATTGGTGGTGCGCTCGACAACCGGGCCAGCGCCCGGCAACGTTCGATCCTGATCGCCTCGTCACGACGAACGCTCGGCGCTCCATGCTGCGTACTCGTCGGCGAAGCCGATCATGATGAGGGGCAGCACGGCACCGGTGAAGATCCCCGCCGGCGCAGCGAACACCAGCAGCACGAGCATGTAGAGCAAGGTGAACGCGACCGTCCCGAGCCGCCAGAACCGCAGCCGCTCGACGTCTGGTGGGTTGAGCACGAGTGCGCCACCGAGGCAGAAGCCGGTGGCGGCGCCGAGGAGCGGATCGAGCAGCCCGATCGACAGCCCGACGAGCAGCAACAGCCCCATTGCCTGCAACACCCGTTTCGGCGCGACCGGGTTCCGGGAGATGAAGCCGAGGGCTATGTACACGAAGGGGGCGATCGCCAACCCGATCGCAGCGAGTTCGAGCTGGAATCCCGACCTGTCACCCTCGGCATCGATGAACGCGGCGCCGTAGCTGAAATAGCTGAACATCATCAGCGGCGTCGCGCAGGCGATCGCGATCCAGTTCCGGCCGCGCACACCGTGGGTGTCCACCACCGATGTTCTCGTCGACAGGGTCAGCCCTTGACCGAGCCGGCGGTGAGGCCACGCACGAAGTAGCGCTGCAGGCTGAAGAACACCACCAACGGCAAGATGATCGTGACGAACGCGGCTGCCGGCAGCAAGTTGAGCGCACCTTCGCCGCGACCCGCGAGATCAGCGAGTTCCACGGTCAACACCCGGTTCTCCGGGTCGATCCCGAGGAACACGAGGGCGACGAGAAAATCGTTCCACGTCCAGAGGAACTGGAAGATCGCGAACGACGCCAGGACCGGGACCGACAGCGGCAGGATCAGTTTGGTGAAGATCGCGAAGTGATCGGCACCGTCGATGCGAGCCGACTCGATCATCGAGCCCGGCAGCGAACCCATGTAGTTGCGCAACAGGTACACCGCGAGCGGGAGCCCGAAGCCGGTGTGGGCCAGCCACACCGCCGGGTACGTGCCGGTCAGGCCGAGATCGGTGTACACCCGCAGGATCGGGATGAGCGCCATCTGCAGTGGCACGACCATCAGGCCGACGACGGCGATGAACAAGACGTTGCGGCCCGGGAAGTCCATCCAGGCGAAGGCGTACGCCGCGAACGCAGCGACCATGATCGGGATGACCGTCGCCGGAATGCTCACCGCGAGCGTGTTGAGGAACGCATTGCTGAAGCCCTCGTCGAGCACCCTGGTGTAGTTGTCGAGTGTCCATTGCGCGGTGTCGAACGGGCTAACGAGTGCGACCCACCAACCGCTGGCGCGGATGTCGCCCGGATCTCGGAACGAGTTGACCAGCAGCCCGAGTGTGGGGACGGTCCACAACGCCACGAGCAGGTAGACCGTGAGATAGATGGGAAAAGCGACGCGCTTGGCCTTCGGCGGCGCAAACGTCTGGGTCTCGTCGTCGGCAGCGAGGTCGCGGGATGGGTCGAGCGTGGTCATCGCATGGCCTCCTCGGCCTTGAATCGCCGGATGTTGATGAGCAGGATCGGTACGATCGCCACGAACATCAGCACCGCCAAGGCGGCGCCGACACCGTTGTTGCGGTTGGTGAAGAACTCCTGCACCATCTGCTGGGCCACGACCTGGGTGTTGTCGCGACCGCCGGTCATCACCCAGACGATGTCGAAAACCTTCCAGACCAAGATGATCACGGTGGTCCACACCACCACGATCGTCGACATGATCGTCGGGATCGTGATGCGGGTGAACACCTTCCATTCGGACGCGCCGTCGATCCGTGCGGCCTCGATCAGTTCGATCGGCACGCCTTTGATCGCAGAGGAGAGGATCACCATCGAGAAGCCGGTCTGCAGCCAGATCAGGATGACCATCAGGTAGATGTTGTTCCAGGGTTGCTGCGCCAACCAGTTCGTGGATTCGCCACCGAGGCCGACCTTGACGGCATTGAGCAGACCGATCTGGTCGCCGAAGCCCTCGGGGCGGAACGAATAGACGAAGGTGAAGACGACCGACGCACCGACGAACGAGATCGCCATCGGCATGAAGATGATCGACTTGGTCACCGACTCGGTCCGCTTGCCGAGCCGATCGACGAGCGTGGCGAAACCGAGACCGATGATCAGCGCTGCCCCAGGGACGACCAACACCCACAGGATCGAGTTGCGAATACCGATCTGGTACCGCTCCTCGGTGAAGAGCGTCCGGAAGTTGTCGATCCCGACCCATTCGTCGCTGCGAGCGTCCTGCAAGCTGAGGAACAGCGTGTTCACGGCGGGGTAGACGAGGTAGAACCCCAGAAACGCCATCGCCGGGCCGACGAACAGGAACGGTCGCACTGCGTTGGCGCTTCGACGGGGCAATCGACTGATCAGCTGGTCGGCGCCCCAGTAGAGGCCCCACGCCCCGACCGTGCCGACGATGACCGCCAAGATGACCTTGAGGCCTTTGTTGGCGTCCTCGTCCTTCAGAAACAGGAACGAGAAGTAGAACGCGACCAGGATCAGCGGGATGACCAGGGCGGCGATGATCGACAAGACCGTCGACCCGACCCCGTACTCGACATCGACGTCTTCCATCGGTGGCTGCGGCGGTTCGACGTTGCTGTCGTCGACCAGCATCGGTTGCTGTTCACTCATGTCGTCTCCCCGATCAGCATCTCAGTTCCCCTGGTGCGTGATGTTGCTTCACTGAAGCACAGGGGCAGCTCCCCGGAGGAAGCCGCCCCTGCATTCGTTGATTCCGTTCAATGATGCCGGATCGAGCCGGTCAGCTCGGCCAGCTCGATTCGACGGTGTCGGTCACGTCAGCGGTGGATGCACCACGTGACCAGTCGACCATCGCCGTCCAGAATGTTCCCTGGCCGACCGCTGCCGGCATGAGGTCGGAGGCGTCGAAGGCGAACGTGTTCGCCGCCAATGCCTCGGTGACCGCCGTTGCGAATGCCTTGGACTGCTCGGTGTCGTAGCAGTCGGGATCGACGTTGGCATTGCCGGGCAGTCGCTCGACGCCTTCGATGCCGTGGCCACCGAAGGGGGCGATGCCGCCGCCGTTCGGTGAGGCCAACGTGCACTGCCAGTCCGGAGTGATCCAGTCCTTGAGGACCGCAACGTTGACATCGGCACCGTCGAAGACGATCAGCGTGTCGCCGCCGCCCATCGCCCCGCCGTTGCCGTCAACGGTCGGGAACGGGAACGTCCCGATCTCGTCGCTCTCGCCCTCTTCGTGACCGGGCTGGTCTTCGAACACGTTGGAGATGAACGAGCCCTGCTTGAGCATGGCGCATCCCGGCGGGTCCTGGAACAGCGGGCCGGGTGAGTCGTTGAAGTTCACGCCGGCAACGTTCTCGGCGCCGCCGAGGACGAAGCCGTCCGCGAGCAGGATCTCACCGAAGGTGTCGAACGCCGACACGACGGCGGGGTCGTTGAACGGGATCTCGTGGTTGACCCACTGGTCATAGACGTCCGCGCCGGACTGGCGAAGAAGAATGTCCTCGATCCAGTCGGTTCCGGCCCAGCCCGTTGCACCACCGGACTCGAAACCGAAGCACCACGGCGTCTGGCCGTCGTCGACCATCTGCTGCGACAGTGTGACCATGTCTTCGTAGCTCTCGGGGATCTCATAGCCACCCTCTTCGAAGACGGGCTTGCTGTAGAACACGATCGACTTGTAGTTCGGGAACCACGGGATGCCGTAGTGCATACCGTCGTCACAGAGTCCCAGGTTCATCCAGTAGGTGGAGTGATCGGCTTCCATCTGGGCGATGTCGAAGCCCATGTCCTCGAGCGACACGAGTGCGCCATCGTCGGCGAAGCCACAGATCGAGCCCGGCTGGGGTGTGAAGGCCACGGCCGGCGGGTTGCCGCCGTCGACTTGGATGCGAAGCTGCGTCTCGAAGTCGTCGGAACCGGTGAAGGAGATGTTCGACCCGGTCTCCTCGTTGTAAACCTCGATGAAGCCGCTGAGCGCATCACCTTCGACGCCGGTCGGTGCGCCGAAGAGCGTGAATTCGGCTACGCCGTCGGACCCTCCTGCGTCGTCGTCGCTGCCGCACGCGCCGGCAACCAGTCCGAACGCAGCTAGCGCTGCGAGAAACTTGATCCCTCGAGATCGTTGCATGTTGTACTCCCTCTCCAGCGGAACGCCAGGAGCGGTTCAACCCGTCTGGAGTCACCGGGCAGGCTCCCGCTCACGGATGTAAGCGCTTTCGTCGTAGGTCGATCGTTTACCCAGCGTCAATGTTTCCGAAACTCTGCCGGCACCAAAAGGACCAACGTCCCGTAGTGACGGGACCAACGTCCCCGCCCGAACGTCAGGCCCAGATGGCCTGATGTGTCCTGGCGTCGAAGAAGTGCATGTTCTCGCTCGACACGGCGATGTCGATGGTCTCGCCCATCCGTACTCGCGAACGCGGGTTGAACCGGCCGACCGCGTTGGCCACGTCGGGGCCCACCTTCTCCTCGATTGCATCGGGGTCGCCCGAGTCGACGGTCGGCGCATCGAGACGGAAGTGCGCCATGATCTCCGAGCCGAGCGCCTCGATGAGCGACACCTTCGCAGTGACACGCTGACTCTCGGGTATCTGCTCGGCAAATGCGGCGTCTTCGAAGTCCTCCGGGCGGATACCGACGATGATCGGCTTGCCGTCGTATTCGCGAATTTTCGGCTGCCTCTCGAACGCCTCGTGCGGCAGACCGATCACGTGACTGCCGATCGTGACGGTGCCCACGTCACCAGACGCCTCGACCTTGCCCTCGTAGAGATTCATCGACGGCGAGCCGATGAACGCTCCGACGAACACGTTGACCGGGCGGTCGTACAGGTTCTGGGGTGTGTCGACCTGCTGGAGGTAGCCGCCTTTGAGCACTGCGACGCGATCGCCCATCGTCATCGCCTCGATCTGATCGTGGGTGACGTACACGGTGGTGACGGCGAGCTCGCGCTGCAGCGCCGCGATCTCGGCGCGCATCTGCACGCGCAACTTGGCGTCGAGGTTCGACAGCGGCTCGTCCATCAGGAACGCTGCCGGCTGACGCACGATGGCACGCCCCATCGCGACACGCTGACGCTGGCCGCCCGAGAGCTGCCCCGGCTTGCGGTCGAGGTTCTCCTCCAACTCGAGGATCGCCGCCGCCTTGCGGACCCGCGTGTCGATCTCGTCCTTCGGGACCTTGGCCAGTTTGAGCGCGAAGCCGATGTTGTCGTACACGCTCATGTGCGGATACAGCGCGTAGTTCTGGAAGACCATGGCGATGTCGCGGTCTTTCGGCTCGACGTCGTTGACGACCCGGTTGCCGATCTTCATCGTGCCGCCGGTGATGGTTTCGAGTCCGGCGATCATCCGTAGCGCGGTCGACTTGCCGCAGCCCGACGGCCCGACGAGCACCAGGAACTCTTTGTCCGCGACCTCCAGATCGAGATCGTAGATCGCCTGGAATCCGTTGTCGTAGACCTTGTTGATGCCTTCGAGCTGAACCGTTGCCATGACAATTACCTCCTGTGTCCCCACTGGTCGGGGGCGCCGGTGATGGTGATCCCCCTCGACCACGTGGGCGAAACGTTAGCTCAATGTGCGCGCTTGCCAGGAAGAGGTCGCGCCGAAAAGTGCGAGGGGGCTCGTGCGGTTGTGCCACGAACGATCAGTTCGCCGGGCAGCATGCGCTCGGCGCGGTCGTATGGTCGGCCCTGGATCTGGGCCAACAGGATGTCGACCGCGTGGTCGACGATACGGGTGACGGGCTGGTACACGGTGGTCAGCGGTGGGTCGGTGAAGCGCATCAACTCGGTGTCGTCGAAGCCCACGACCGACACGTCGGCGGGCACCTCGAGACCCCGCTGGCGCACGGCCCGAATCGCGCCCAACGCATCATGTCGCTCGCCGCAACGATGCCGGTGATGCCGTTGTCGAGCAGACGTTGCACCCCGGCCGTTCCACAACTACCCGCTCTTCACCGCCATGGGTGGCTACGTGTTCGGTCAGGACGATGACGGCAGCTACAACGCCGACGATCTGGGCATCGATTCCGAAGGTGGCCACGCCGCCGCGACGAAGTTCGCCGAGTGGAGTGAGTCCGGCCTGATCTCGAAAGACGTCAGCTACGACATCATGATCGACTCGTTCTCGAGCGGCCAGGCGCCGTTCGCCATCACCGGCCCCTGGGCCGTCGGCGAATTCAGCGACATCAACTTCGTCGTCGAGTCGGTCCCGCCGGTCGAGGGTGGCACCCCGAACGTGTTCGTGGGCGTGCAGGGCTTCATGGTCTCGTCGTTCTCCGAGAACACGGACCTCGCCAAGACGTTCCTGCTCGACTACCTCAACACCGAAGACGTGCAACTCGGCCTCTACGAGGCAGGTGGACGTCCGCCGGCCATGACCAGCGCATTCGAGCAGGTTGCGTCCGACCCCATCATCGAAGGCTTCGGCCTCGCCGGTCAGCAGGGTGCACCCCTGCCCGCCATCCCCGAGATGTCGGCGGTCTGGGAGAGCTGGACCGACGCCTACAACCTGGTCTTCACCGGAACGGATCCTGTCACGGCATTCACCGATGCTGCGGCCACCATCCGTGAGGCGATCGCAGGCTGATGGCCGACACCGCAACCCGGGGGGAGACACAACGCTCCGGCGACACCGTCTCCCCCCGGGGCGGTGATTCGCCACCCGAACCACCCGACCCGCCCGAACCCCCGGCACCATTGGCGCCATCGTTCAAACCCCGTGGCCCCCGCTACGGCGCCTCGAGCGGCACGATCGTGAAGATCGCGCTGCTCGGCCTCGTGAATGCGGTGGTCATCGCCGCCCTGCCGGCGGCATTCGCCAAACCCGACTACCCGATCGCGATCGCATCGATCAGCGCGCTACTCGTCATCGACGTCGTCTATCTCTCGCGACGACGCTGGAAAATCCCGCTGAAATACCTGGTTCCCGGCACCATCTTCCTGCTGGTCTTCGCTGTGTATCCGATCATCTACCTGATCTTCATCTCCACCACGAACTACGGCACCGGCAACAACCTCACCAAGGACCAGGTGATCGAGCGCATCGAGTCGAACTCGGTCAGCGCCTCCGATGACGCCATCCGCTACGACCTGCAGATCCTTGCCCTCGACAACCCGAACGGCGACCTCGCCTTCTTGCTCACCGACACCAACGGCAACGTGTCTCTCGGCACCGCCGACGACTTCGTTTCGGTCCCCGCCGACGACTTCGTTTCGGTCCCCGCCGACGAACTGGTCGAGCAGGGCACCCGCCTGAGCGTCGACGGCTATTTCGCACTCAACCTCGGCCAGGCCAACGACCAGTCGGGGGACATCTCGGCGTTTCGTACGGAGGGTCCGACAGGCACGGTCCGCAGCGACGGCTTCCGTACGGCGTTCGCGCAGCAGCAGAACCGCGCCTACGACCCCCAGACCGACACGATCACCGACTCCACCACCGGCGTGGTCCACAGCGCCGAAGGCGGCTACTTCACCAACGATGACGGCGACCAATTACTACCCGGCTGGCGCGCCAGCGTCGGGATCGACAACTACGAGCGCTTGATCACCGACGAGAACACCCGCGACTCGCGTCTTCCTCTGGACGATTGTGTTCTCGGTGATGTCGGTGCTGTTGTCGTTCGCACTCGGACTGATGCTCCCGCTGGTGTTCAACGACACCCGGATGAAAGGGCGACGCTTCTACCGGAGCCTGATCATCATCCCGTACGCGATCCCGAGCTTCATGACCGCGCTCGTGTGGCGCGGCATGCTCAACCAACAGTTCGGGGTGGTCAACCGATGGCTCGGCACCAACCTGCCGTGGCTCGACGGCGACTGGTTGCCGTACTTCTCGATCCTGCTCGTCAACACCTGGCTCGGGTACCCGTACATGTTCCTCGTGTGCAGCGGCGCCCTGCAGAGCATCCCTGAAGACCTCAACGAGGTCTCCTCGGTCGACGGCGCCAGTGGCCTCAAGCGTTTCCGCCTGATCACGTTGCCGCTGCTGCTCGTGGCGGTGGCGCCGCGGCTGGTGGTGGTGGTGGTGGTGGTGGGGGTGGTGGCGGTGGCGGTGGCGGTGGCGGTGGCGAGCTTGGCGTTCAACTTCAACAATTTCAACCTGAACTTCCTGCTCACCGAAGGTCGCCCGCTGATCCCAGGAAGCACGGTAGGACGGACCGACATCTTGATCTCGTACGTGTACAAGCTGGCGTTCGAGGCCGGCGGGGCCGACTACGGCTTCACTGCGGCGTTGTCCGTGGTGATCTTCATGGTCGTCGCGGCCATCTCGGCGTTCAGTTTCCGGTTCACGAAGACCTTCGAGGAGATGCGATGACCATCGTCGGAACGCCTCCAGCACCCACGCCAGCAACGCCCGGCAAACCTGCTGGGCCGGCGTTCGAGCACAATCGGCGCTCGACCGGCGCTTGGTTCCGCCAGACCGGGTGGCGCCACATCGTTGCGCTCTTTGCGCTGGCGTTCGCGTTGTTCCCGGTGCTGTGGGTGGTGTCGGCGGCTTTCAGCGACGGCAACTTGAGTTCTCAAACACTGATCCCGGAGGATCCGAACCTCGAGAACTTCCGCACGTTGTTCGACGAGCCGTTCTGGCGGTGGTTCTGGAACTCGATGTTCATCGGCGTGATGACCGGGATCTGGACGGTGTTCTTCTGCGCGCTCGGAGCGTTCGCGTTCAGCCGCATGCGATTCGAGGGGTGCCGTGGCGGGACGCTGTCGCTGCTCTTGATCCAGATGTTCCCGAACCTGCTCGCCGTGGTGGCGCTGTTCCTCTTCATGACGCGCATCAGAGGGATCTACCCGGCGATCGGGCTCGGCACGTCGTGGGGGCTGATCTTCATCTACCTCGGCGGTGCGCTCGGTGTGAACACGTACCTGATCAAGGGCTTCTTCGACACCATCCCCTTCACGCTCGACGAGGCGGCGAAGATCGACGGTTGCAGCCACGCACAGACCTTCTTCAAGATCATCCTGCACCTCGCCCGGCCGGTGCTCGCCGTGATCGTCCTGCTCTCGTTCATCGGCACTCAGGCCGAATACCTCGTGGCGAGCGTGATGCTCGGTCAGAACGAAGACGCCAAGACCCTCGCCGTTGGTCTGTCGGGCTACGTACGTGCCGGATTCGACAATCGGTGGGGGCCGTTCGCTGCCGGCTCGTTGATCGGTGCGATACCGGTGGTGCTGCTGTTCATGTTCCTGCAGCGCTACATCGTGTCCGGGCTCACGTCCGGCGCCGTCAAGGAGTGAGTTCGCCGGACCGCCTCCGGCTGCTCGACGAGCCGCACCACGACGGCTCGTCGCTCTACGTCGCCCCCTCTCCGCGAGCGCTCGATCGAATGTTCGGTTGCAGTTGCGGGTACCCGGCGCCTGCGGAACGCAGCGCGTGCGGCTGCGATCGACGCCCGACGGCGAGCCCGCCGTCGTCGAGGCGTCGATCGAGTGCCACGAGCACGGGGCCACGTGGTGGAGCGCCGACCTCGTGCTGCACAACCCGCTCACCAACTACCGCTGGCTGCCCGACGGCGGGGATCTCGGCCGGTGTTGGGTGAACGGGGCCGGGGTGTTCCGCCGCGAGGTCACCGACGATGCCGACTTCCGCATCTCCACCGCCACTCCCCCACCGGGGTGGCTCGCCGGTACGGTCGGGTACCAGATCTTCATCGACCGGTTCGCGAACTCGGGCACCCCTCGGGAGAGCCCAGCGTGGGCGATCCCCCGTGCCTGGCACGAGCCCGTGGAAGACACCCCCCTGGTATCCGGGCACGCCACTGGTATGGCGGTGACCTCCCGGGCATCGAACAGCGTCTCGACCATCTCGTGCATCTCGGCGTGAACTTGATCTACCTCACTCCGTTCTTCCCGGCGGGGTCGATGCACCGCTACGAGGCGTCCACGTTCGACCACGTCGATCCCGCGCTCGGTGGCGACGACGCGCTCGCCTCGCTCGTGTCGGCAGCGCACGAACGCGGCATCCGGGTGATCGGCGGCATCACGTTGAACCGCACCGGGGTGCACCACGACTGGTTCGCCAAGGCGTCGGCAGATCCGGGAGCGATCGAGCGTGGCTTCTACTTCTTCGACGAGGCCCAGCCCGACGGCTACGTCGCTTGGCATGGCGTACGCACCTTGCCGAAGCTCGACCATCGCAGCACAGGGTTGCGAGAGCGCTTCTACGACGGCGCTGACTCGGTGATCGCTCGCTACCTGGGTGCGCCGTTCGGGCTCGACGGATGGCGCGTCGATTGCGCGAACGCCACGGCCCGGTTCGGCGATCACGACGCCAACCACGACGTCGCCCATCTCACACGTTCGACGATGAATGCCGACGACTGGCTGGTCGCCGAGCACTGTTGCGACTCCGGCGACGACCTCGACGGCACCGGCTGGCACGGCGTGATGTCGTATCAGTGGTTCACCCGCCCGTTGTGGGCATGGCTGAAGGACCCGGGCCCACTGTCGCTGATGTCGGCGGTGGAACTGATCGACCTCGACGGGTGCGGCCTCGTCGAGTCGATGAGACATCTGTCGTCGAACGTGCCATGGCAAGCGCAGCAGGCGTCGATGACCTTGCTCGACTCGCACGACACCGCCCGGTTCCGCACGGCCGTGGGTGGTGACCGCGTTCGGCATCTGGTCGCGCTGGCAGCGCTGTTCACCATGCCGGGAGTGCCGATGCTGTTCGCCGGCGTCGAGGTCGGCTGCGAGGGCGGCTCGATCGACACCACCAGGGTGCCGTTCCCGTGGGACCGGCTCGGCGAGATGGAACGCGACGGCGACGGGAAGTTCCTGAACGATCTCCGCACCCTGATCGAGCTCCGCCGTCGCAGCGTTGCGCTGCAGCACGGATCGATGCGTTGGCTCGACGCGACCGAACACAGTGTCTCCTTCGTGCGCGAGTCGGCCACCGAGACCATGCTCGTCCACCTCGTGCGCCGGCCGTGCGAATCCCGAACGTTCACCGCCGACGAGGTCGGCATCATCGAGCATCCGGACGCCGACGACTGGCGTGTTGCCGAATTCGGTGAGGTCGATCTCCTCGAATCGCGCCTCGCGTCGCGTGGTGAGCCGACCACCATCGTCCTGCCCGGGACTCCCGGTGCCTACCTCGTCTCCTGCGCACGCAGATAGCGTCGACCGACGTGAATCAGACGAAGAACCGGATGCAGGCGCTCGGACTACTCGACCGCTCCTTCAAGGCCGCCACCGACGCCGAACTCGCCACCGCGATCGAGGTACTCGACGACGACCACCGCGAAGGCCTCGAGTCGTTCGTCGCGGCCGCCACGCCCGACGGCGTACGTGCAGCGGTGAAGTCGGGGCGCATCAACGGCGACATGGAAGCAATCGCTGCGATCATCTCCGACCTGTGCCTGGCCGACTGCATCAAGGAACTCGGCGACCACGCCGACAACCCGTCGACCGACCAACTGCTCGAGGTCTTGCCGGGCGTCGTCGAGCGCCACGGTGTGGCGGTAAGCCGCATGATGCTCGCCGGCACCGTCGCCGGTGAGGCGCCCGCATCAGCGATCATCCGCGACCTGCTCAAGTCCGACGAGCTCGTCGCGCTGCCGAAGGTCGACGAGACCACGATCGCTCCATTGATCGACACGTCGAAGCGCTCCCCCGAGGAGCAGGCCGCGGTGAGGGCCAAGCGAGCCGAGGCGAAGGCCACCAAGAAGGAAGCCGATCGAGCCCGCCGGGCCCAGTCGGCCGCCGACCGCAAACGCGCCTGACCACCTCAGGGGTCAGACCCGCCATGTCATCCGTCGTTCGTGGGCGAGGAGCCAGGCTTTGGTGTCGACGCCGCCTGCGAAGCCGGTCAGGGCACCGTTCGCCCCGATCACTCGGTGGCACGGCACGATGATCGAGATCGGGTTGCGGCCGTTCGCCGCGCCGACCGCCCGCGCCTTGCGGCGATCACCCATCTGTTCGGCCTGCTCGCCGTAGCTGACGGTGGTGCCGTACGGGATCGTGCCCAACGACGCCCACGCCGAACGTTGGAACTCGGTGCCCACCGCGTCGAGCGGCACATCGAACTCGGTGCGCCCGCCGGCGAAGTACTCGTCGAGTTGTACGACGGTCGCGGCGATCACCGGGTGGCTCGGGTCGTCGATCGTGTCGACCAGTCGGACACGCGCCGGATCGTCGTCGGGCCACAGGATCGCCCGGAGACCGCCGTCGCTGGCGACGATCGTGAGCGCGCCGACCGGGCTGTCGATCACGGTCCTGAACAGTTCGTTGCTCATGGGTCTGCTTTCGGTCGATGCTCGGACAGGCTTGCCCAGAGGTGGTGGACGGCGTATGAACGCCATGGCGCCCACCGTGACGCCTGATCGGGTTGGAGACCGAGGCGATCGAGAGCATGACGCACACCGAGGTCGTTGGTGAGGAACGTGTCGGGATGTCCGAGGCCGCGCATCACGACGTAATCGGCGGTCCACGGGCCGATCCCCTTGAGGGCCGACAGTTGGCGGTGAGCGACAACCGGGTCGTTGCCCACGTCGAGTTCGACGTGCCCGTCGGCGACTGCGGCGGCGACTCGTCGAATCGTGTCTCGCCGGGCACCTGGCATCGAGAATGCAGTGTCGGGGGCCGCAGCGAGTTCGTCGGGCAGCGGGAACACATGCGTGATGTCACCGACCGGTTCGCTGAGCGGACACCCGACCGCATGGACGATCCGTCCTGCAACGGTACGCGCCCCCGCGACCGATACCTGCTGGCCGATCACGGCCCGGATCGCCGTCTCGAAGGGGTCGACGCTCGCAGGCGTTCGACGCCCCGGTACCGCATCGACGAGCGCAGCGAGGGCAGGATCTGCCCCGAGCGCAGCATCGACGGCGGCCGGATCGCTGTCGAGGTCGAGGAGGCGACGAATACGCTGCACCGCGACGCCGAGATCCGACCACGTCGCCAGCTCGAGGCGCGCAGCGACATGATCGGGTCGGGCCACGAGTTCGATGACGGCCACACCGCCCGGCAGACCCAGTGAGCGACGGTAGGTGCTGCCGTCCCACGACTCGACACCGGGGATCGACCGTTCGCCGATGAAGGCCATGAGCTCGTCCGACGCGAACGGCGCGCGAACTGCGAGCCGAACGGCGACGGCGACCCTGGCACCGCTGCCTGCTGGGTCTGGGTTCGGCGCGCTCGACGCCGAACTGCGACGCGTCGCAGTTCGGAGTTCGGTCGGCGACGATGCGAACACCTCGCGCATCGTGTCGTTGAACTGCCGCACGCTCCCGAAGCCAGCGGCGAACGCGATGTCGGTGAGGCTGAGCGACGTGGTCTCGACGAGGAGGCGCGCAGTGTGGGCACGCTGCGCTCTGGCGACTTCGAGCGGGCCCGCTCCGAGCTCGTCGGTGAACACCCGGTTGAGATGACGTTCGCTGTAGCCGAGCCGACTGGCCAGTCCGGTGACACCATCTCGTTCGACGATGCCGTCGGCGATGAGCCGCATCGCTCGGGCGACCACGTCCTGGCGAACGTTCCACTCCGGCGAGCCGGGAGAGGCATCGGGTCGACAGCGTTTGCATGCTCGGAGACCTCGCTGCTGCGCGGCGGCTGCGGTCGCGTAGAAGTCCACGTTCGCGCGCTTCGGGGTGATCGCCGGGCAGCTGGGTCGACAGTAGATGCCGGTGGTAAGCACGGCGGTGACGAACCAGCCGTCGAAGCGCTGGTCGCGGCTCTGCACGGCGACGTAGCACTGGTCGGGATCGAGCGGCGGCACCTCCTCATCATGGCCCACCACGGCGCCGAGTCATGGCGGGAATCGGCCATCGCCCTCCACACCCCGTTTGCGTTGCAGTCTCGGTGGAGCGAGCCACCGGGACTGCAACGCAAACGTGAATTTCAGTCGGCGGCGACGGGCGCCTGCGTCATTGCGGTCTGGTAACTCGGGCCCGAATCGGGCGAGCCCGCAGGCACCAGCTTGAAGCGCAGCAGGTAGAGCCCGACGAGGCAACAGACGACGCCACCGAAGAATCCGGTCTGCTTGCCGACCACCTGGGCGAACCCACCGATGAACAACCCGCCGAACACCGAGCCGACCTCGAAGAACATCGTGAACGAACTGATCGCCCAGGCGCGATCGCTGTCGCTCGCCCGGTTGACGGTGAGCGCGAGCAGCGACGGATAGTTGAACGCCATCCCGATGCCGACGAAGATCGAAGCCACCCACAGCGCTGCCACCGTGGGCACGATGGCGAGGATCGCGAGCCCGATCATCAACGTGCCGAGCGCAATGGTGACGGCACGGCGCGGCCCGAGCCGCTCGGGCAGCGTGGCGCCGAAGATGCGCACGAGCACCGAAGTGAGCGAGTACGCAGCGAACAGCCCGCCGGACGTCGCGAGGCCGACCTCTCGCGAGTAGTCGGGGATGAACGCACCGAACGTCGAGAATGCCGCCACGCCCGACGCGAGCACCACGCCCGGCATCACCGCTGCCGGATGCATGATCTTTCGGCGGCCCGATGCCGGAGCGGCCGATGCAATGGTCTCGTCGACGGTGTCGAGCGGCGCGACTCGGGCCGGCGCGAACAACGCGACAACCGCCGCGAGCAGGGCGAAGGCCCCGGCCGCTGCGAAGGCACGCTCGAACTGCGTGTCGTCGAGCAGGAATTCGCCGAAGATCGGACCGATACCGATGCCACCGAACACGGCAACCGAGAAGTAGCTGGCGCCTTCTGCCCGACGATCTCGGGGTGAGAGGTCAGCGATCAAGGTGGCTGCTCCGACGAACACTGCCGCCTCACCGACGCCCATGATCCCACGCATCACGAGCAGCTGCCAGAACTCGGTCACCTGGCTCGACGCGATCCCAGCGAGCCCGGCAACCGACGCGCCACCGACGAGCAGCACCCGTCGACCGTAACGGTCGGCGAGACGTCCGAGCATCGGCCGGGCGATGATCGCCGACGCAGCGAACACAGCGATCGTGAGCCCGATACCGAACTCGCCGAGCCCCAGCGGACCCTCGATGAACAACGGCACGATCGGGATCAGCATCCCGATGTACACGAAGAAGACCATGGCCGTTGCGGTGACGATCAGGAATGGTCGCGTGAGCAGTGTCGTCTGCGCCGGACCTCCCGTGTTCGTCACCATCGACATGCCAACAATCCTGCCGAGTGTCGGGCTCCGTCCCGCAACCGGACCCCTCCCGCGACCGATGTCACAACCACGCGAGCGCTCCGAACCACGTCTGCGTTGCAGTTCCGGTGGATCGCCCCACCCGAAACGTCACGCAAACGTGGCTGAGCGGACGAGGGAGGGCGTCAGATGCGGGCGACGTCGACCGACACCGACAGCGATTGCGACGACGCCGGGCCGACCACCACGCCACGCACGGGTGCCACGTCGGCGTAGTCGCGTCCCCACCCGATGGTGACATGGCGCGAGGGCGCCATGATCCCGTTCGTGGGGTCGAAGTCGAGCCAGCCGTGATCGGGCACCCATACCGAACACCAGGCATGCGATGCGTCGGCGCCGATCGTCTTCGGCTCGCCCGGCGGTTCGGTCTCGATGTATCCGCTCACGTAGCGAGCGGCGAGCCCGAGCGTGCGTAGCGCGCCGACCGCGAGATGTGCGAAGTCCTGGCAGACACCGCGCCGGTCACCGAGCACGACGTCGAGCGGCGAGCTCACCTCCGTGGACGAGGGATCGAACAGATAGGTCTCGAAGATGCCCGAACACAAGGCGGTCGTCGCCTCGACCACGCCACGCCCGGGCGTGAACGACGCCGACGCGAGTGCCGACAGCTCCATTCGATTCGCATCGATCGTCACGAAACGCGACGGGGCGATGAACGGCGCCACGTCGAGCGCCGTCGGGCCTCGGAGCCCGGCGACCGTCGCGGCCACTCGATCCCATCCCACGTCGACACGCGGTAACCCGAGCTCCCAGACTCGCGCCTCGGTGATGGCCTCGACCACGAGACCGTCGTGGGGACGATGCAACCCGAACTGCACGACACGGTTACCGAACACGTCCTCACGCTCGTCGAACTCGTCCGGGTCGGGGTGAGTGGTGACCACCGACGACGCCACCGTCTGCGACGGGGTCGGTCGGGCCAGCACGCACGCAACGCTGTAGCCGTCGATCATGGTGGCGCCATACCGATACTCGGTGCGGTGCACGACGCGATAGCGCTGACCGGGCATGTCAGTCGCGTCCCATCATGCGTGGGTCGACAGGAGCGGCCAGGTACGAACCGACGACATCACGCGCGAGACGATCGCATCCGGCGAATACCTGGGTGAGCACGACGGCCGTCGACTCGACGGACTCGAACGACGCCGCCTCGATGATCGAGAGCAGACCGGTCGTCTCTTCCACCCCGCGTTCCCAGCCGAGACGGCCAGCCTGGTGCCGGACTTCTCGAATCGCCGACGCTGCGGCACGCGGATTGTGAACCTCAGCGACGACGAGGTGCACGGCGGTCTGGAACTCGACGTCGCTGCGATGGCGTCGCCGATATGCCACCAGGCTCTCGTTGGTCGCCAGGATCAGTTCGATGACACGCTGACGCTGGAAGTCGATGCGGTGGTCATCTGCGTCGCCCGCCGTCCACGACATCGCCGACAGTGGCTCGCCCCGGTACAGCCCGAACGCGCCGCTGACGCCGTCGATCACCCCGAAGGCCCGTTCGAGTCGGCGGCCGATCTCGCCGAATCGCCACGCCGGTCCGCGCACCACGCTCTCGTTCCAGAGTCCGGAGAGCGAGGCGAGATCGACGAGGATGGTCTCGAGGGCTCGTCCGTCGATGCGGGCGATGTCGACCACCGATGGTCCCGGAGATCCGTCTTCGGTCACCATCCAGCGCAGCTGCGCACGTGATGCGGCGAGACGGGCGAGCATTCGACCGGCGGTCGTCGAGAAGAACTCGCGCACCGACGACGCCTCTGCGAGGAAGGAGCCCAACTGTTTGGCCAACGCTTCGACGCCCGATGCGAACGTGGCTCCGGCGCGTCCCGGATCCCCGCTCCTGAGCGGCACACCCGCAACCGCAGCCAACATGTCGAGACCGTGCTCCACCCACGGTTCAGCCACCTCGGCAGCCACGAGTCCGCTCGTGCGGTCGAGCACCACTTCCATCGATCGCGCCAAGATCTCGGCTCGCTCCATCGCCCGACCTGCCCAGAACAACGCCTCGGCGGCACGTGTCGGGACCGATTCGATCAAGTCGACCTGTGGCAGCGGGTCGCGGCGACGCAACGACGGTGGCGCCACCGTTCCACCGACCACCCACACGTCCTTCGCTGTGGCCGCAGTCGGCCGGATCGGATCGTCACCGGGCAGCAACACTCGGGCGCTGCCACCTTGGAGTACGTCGATGCCCTTGTCGCTGGCAACCAGGTGCAGGCGCAACGTGATCGCACGATCGACGAGGCCGGTGCCGTCGTAGCTCGGCCAGGTCGTCCACTCTCGCTCGGAGCGATCCGCTGCTGGCATGAACGGCAGCGGCCACACCTGCTGATAGTCGGACGCGCGACCGGTGAGCCACGCACCTGCGGCGTCCCAGTGCTCGCCGAGCGCAGGGTCCTCGAGCACGCCGCTGCCATGCGCATTGGCCAGGCCGACTCCGCGCGACCGCGCTGCCAACAGCAAGCCGGGCACACCGGCGCTGCCTCGGGCATTGACCTCCATCGGGTCGACCCGGTCGTCTTCGAGCCGTCGGAAGATCACGTCGATCGGCTCGAGCCCCGACAGCGATCGCAACCACACCTGGCGTTGACGCACCACGAGGTCGGCCCCCTCGGGACCGCACCGGACACGTTCGAGTCGCGGTGCGCCGCCGCTTGCCTCGCTGACGACGGAGCACTCATCACGGGTGTTGCGGTGGCCCGACTTTGGGCATTTCGGCACGTGTCGCGTCCTGATGTGCCGCACGTGCTCATCGGTCACGGGCAGACGCCGATCACCTCCGGTGGTGCGCTGCTGCGACGGTCGAACGAGATCGACCCGACCGATCGTGTCCGACGCAGCGATGGCATCGATGGCATCGTGATTGCGAGTCCACCTCGCGCGTGGTTCGACTGTGCCCGCGACCTCGACGACGCACGATTCGAGCGATTGACGGAGTGGGTGCTCGACAACCATTCGCTCTTGACCATCCTCTGGCAAACGACGAGGCGTCTCCAAGCCAAGGGCCGGCCCGGGCTGGCCAGGGTCAATCGCGTGATGTCACGGCGGGCCGACTGGCAGAAACCGGCCGGCTCCGGCCTGGAGCTGCGCGTGCCCAGGCCCTCGAACGCCGGGGTATCGAGCTCATTCGCCAGTACGCATTGACGCTTCCAGGCGGCCAGATCATTCACCCTGACGGTGCGGATCCGTCGATCAAGTGAGCGCTCGAGATCGACCATGCGAGTTGGCATGCCGGCCGGCAGGAGGCGCAGCAGGACAAAGTACGCGATCGCGGGTCGCGGCGAATCGATTGGCAGGTCGACCGTGTCACCGACTACGAGCTCGACGACGACTTCGACGGAACCATCGACGAACTGGTCGGAATCCATCGCCACCGTCGCCGCTCCTTCGCAGCGGCGTGAATCCACTTGTTCTCGTGAACTCGTTGGCGACTATGTCCGCACGAGTTCACGAGAACGACGGGTGGCAGAACGACTGGGGGTCACTCGGTGGGGGGCTTGGGCTCTTTGGGGAGACCGAGGACGCGTTCGCCGACGATGTTGCGCTGGATCTGGCTGGTGCCGCCCCAGATGGTCTCCGAGCGCGAGAAGAAGAACGACGACATCATCGGGCTCACGGGGTAGCCGTCGCGTTGCTTGTCGCGAGCAGCGCCGGGCCAACTGCCCGACTCGGGGCCGGCGTCGATCAACATGCCGTCGGCACCGACGATGTCGACGGCCAACTCCATTGCCGCCTTGTGCATCTCCGACCAGAACATCTTGTTGGTGGCGCCGAGCGCGATCGTACCCATGTCGCCAGCACCGGACAGCGTCGCCGACAGGTTGCGCAGACCGTTGATCTTCAGGATCTGGATCTTGGTGTAGTACGTCATCAGGCGCTGGCGGATGAGCGGATCGTCGAGAACACCCTTCTCGGTGGCCATCTCCACGAGCAGGCGGTACTCCTCGGCGAAGCGTCGATAGCCGGTGGTGGCCGACTGGCCGCGCTCGAACGCGAGCGTGGAGTTGGCGACCTTCCAGCCGTTGTTGACGCCACCGACAACGGCGTCCTTCGCGCAACGAGCGTTGTCGAAGAACACCTCGCAGAACTCGGCGGTGCCGTCGGGCTGCACGATGCCACGCACCTCGACGCCCTCTTGGCGCATCGGTACCAGCATGTAGGAGATGCCGGCATGCTTCGCGTCCTGGTCGGTGCGGGTGAGTAGGAAGCAGTAGTCGGCGTGGTGGCCCTGGGTGGTCCAGACCTTCTGGCCGTTGATGACCCATTCTTCGCCGTCGAGCACCGCCGTGGTCTTCAACGAGGCGAGGTCGGAACCGGAGTTGGGCTCGGAGAACCCCTGACACCAGCGGGTGGTGCCGCTGAGGATGCCCGGCAGGAACTCCTTCTTCTGCTCTTCGGTTCCCCACTGGAGGATGGTCGGGCCGACGAGCGTGTCGCCGAAGAAGTCGCCGCGCATCGGCGCCTTCGCGTTGGCGAACTCCTCGGAGAGCACGACGCCCTGCATCGTGGTGAGCCCCTTACCGCCGTACTCGGCCGGCCAGGTGGCGCAGATCCAGCCACCTTCGAACAGCTTCTGCGGCCATTCGTCGTTGAAATCCTTGCGTTGCTCGTCGTTCATCTCGAAGCCGTCGTCGAACCATCCATCGGGCAGGTTGTCGTGCAACCACCCCGTGATCTCGGTGCGGAATTCCTCGGCTTCGGTGGAGTAGGAGAGGTCCATGTGCCCATTCTGCCTCGCGACTTGACCCGCGGGTCAAGTCCAGCGAAGCGCCCATGGAGCGGATCGTCGGCCGGACCATTCACACGGAGGAAACACGACGGCGACAAGTGGGAAATCCCACACCTTTAAGTTGCGCTCGCAATCCGGGCGGCAACGGCGCCACTGGACTCCGCAATCCCTGTTCCCTATTCCCTCTTGGAGGCCCCGTGCGCAATAGAGCGCTTCGAATCATTTCCGGCCTGGGTGGCGTTGTCGCCATCTTGGCCATTACCCCATCCGTCGGCTTCGCCCAGGACTACGTCCCGACAGCCCAGGACTACCTGAACAACATCTGGGTGTTCATCGCCGGCGTGTTCGTGTTCTTCATGCAGGCGGGATTCGCACTCGTCGAAGCGGGTCTCACCCGGGCGAAGAACGTCGTGAACATCTTCGCCAAGAACCTGGCGGATGCGATCATCGGCATCCTGGCGTTCTTCGCCGTCGGTTTCGCCCTCGCATTCGGTGGAGACGGTTGGTTCATGGGCACCGAGGGATTCTTCCTCGACGGCCTCGACCTCGCCGCCATTCCCGAAGGCGGCTTGAGCCCAGCCACCACGTTCTTCTTCCAGGCGGTCTTCGCAGCGACGGCGGTCACCATCGCCTCTGGTGCCATGGCCGAGCGGACGAAGTTCTCGGCGTACCTGATCTTCTCCGCGGTGATGTGTGCCGTCATCTATCCGATCGTGGTCCACTGGACCTGGGGCGGGGGGCTGATCGCCGACATCCAGATCGGCGATGCGGTCTTCTCGGACTTCGCCGGCTCCGGCATCGTCCACATGACCGGCGGTATCGCTGCCTTCATGGGTGCACTCTTCCTCGGCCCCCGCATCGGCAGGTACGACGAGAACGGCAAGCCCCGGGCGATCCCCGGCCACAACATCCCGTTCGCCACGCTCGGTGTGTTCATCCTCTGGGTGGGCTGGTTCGGCTTCAACCCGGGTTCGGAGTTGCTCGCTGACGAATTCGTGTCGACCATCGCGGTCAACACGATGCTCGCCGCTGCTGCCGGAGGTTTCGTGACGACCATCGCCATCTGGTTGGTCGCTGGTAAACCAGACCTCGCCATGATCGGCAACGGCGTCCTCGCCGGCCTCGTGGCCATCACCGCCCCGTGTGGCGCGGTCACCCCCATCTGGTCGGTGGTGATCGGCGGAATTGCGGGCGTGCTCGTCGTGTTCTCGGTGCTGTTCTTCGACAAGATCAAGATCGACGACCCGGTGGGCGCAGTCAGCGTGCACGGTGTCTGCGGACTCTGGGGCCTGCTGTCGATCGGCATCTTCGCCAGGTACGACGATGCGTTCCTCGGACGCGAAGATGCCGGCCTGATCTACGGTGGCGGCTTCTCGCAGCTCGCTGTTCAAGCGCTCATGGCCGTGATCATCCTCGCCTGGGTCGGAGCAACGACCGCTGCACTCTTCTTCATCCTGAAGAAGACCATCGGCCTCCGGGTCTCCGCCGAGGAAGAGATCGAGGGCCTCGACCTCCTCGAGCACGGCCTCCAGGGCTACGCCCCCGACATGGCAGCAACCCGCTGACCACCGAGCACATTCGAGAAAAGGAACCAATCACATGAAACTCGTGACAGCGGTCATCAAGCCGTTCAAACTCGACGATGTCAAAGATGCCCTCAAGGCAGCAGGCGTCGCCGGGATCACCGTGACCGAAGTACGCGGCTTCGGCCGTCAGGGCGGCCACACCGAGACCTACCGAGGAGCGGAGTACAAGATCGACTTCGTACCCAAGGTGAGCCTCAGCGTGGTCGTCGCCGACGAGTCGGTGGACAGCGTGGTCGACACCATCGTGTCGGCTGCCGCCACCGGCAAGATCGGTGACGGCAAGATCTGGGTCACCGACGTGGATCGCCTCGTGCGCATCCGCACCGGTGAAGAGGGTGCCGACGCCATCTAACCGCCCGACATCCCAACCCGATCGGGACGCATCGTCGCGTTCCGCCCGTTGGTCCCCGAGCCTCCCTTTGCGTCCTCAGAGGGGTCAGGCTCGGGGACCTTCGCGTGCGGGCTTCTGGTTTGTCGGGCCGACTCCGGCTCGTCGCTGGCGCTTCCCTTCTGATTTGTCGGGCCTCACCACCATCCGGCGGTGGGGAACGTCAGGTCGGACCGACTCCGGCTCGTCGCTGGCGCTTCCCGCGCCGGTTGGTCAACGCTTCGCGTACAGTCGTGCGCATGACAACGGTCGAGTCGGATGCATCCCCCATCACTCCTGCCAAGGCGGGACGGTGGACGGCGCAGTGGAAAGAGCTGTACGCCGAGGTCATCACCACCGGGCTCTGCACGGGTTGCGCCGGATGCGTGGTCACCTGTCCGCACGATGTGATCGGCTACGAGCACGAAGAAGGCAAGTACATCCCCTTCCATATCGAAGAAGAGCTCGGTCTCGACAACTGCATCCACGGCGAGAAGGGCTGCACCACGTGCACCCGGGCGTGTCCCCGCTTCCGGGCGTGGGAGCCATCCGCCGACATGCACCTGTTCGGCCGGGTACGTGAACCCGACGAGATGGCCGGCATCTGGCGCCAGCTGTACCTCACCCGGGCGAGCGAAGAGATGGTCCACAAGATGGGCCAGGACGGCGGCCTCGTGTCCGCCATGCTGATCTGGCTGCTCGAGCACGACTACATCGATGCTGCGCTGGTCTCAGGCGTGGAGGACGACGACGCCTGGAAGGCCAAGCCCGCCGTCGTGGCCACCAAGGAAGAGGTCCTCGCCACCGCAGGCAGCCGCTACACCTACTGCGCGAACCCGCTCGCACTCCCCGAGGCGAAGGAGAAAGGCTACGAACGCCTCGCTCTGGTCGGTATGGGCTGTCAGACGTCATCGCCGCCCATCATGTGGGACCGCAAAGCCGGCAAGGTCTCCAAGCCATTCCTGTTCAACATCGGGCTGCTGTGTTCGAAGACGTTCGACGACGCGATCTTCACCGAACTGTTCGAAGCCAAGTACGGCCTCAAGAAGCAGGACATGGTGAAGATGAACATCAAGGGGGCGTTCCAGATCTGGATGAAGGACGGCTCGTACCACGAGATCGACCTCAAGGAATGCCACGCCTGGACCCGTGAAGGCTGCAAGAGCTGCCCCGATTTCGCTGCCGAACACGCCGACGTAGCCACCGGCGGCATCGGCGACGACAACGACTGGACGCTCACGATCGTGCGCACCGAACTCGGCGAGCAGGTCATCGAGCGGATGATCGCCGACGGCTCGATCATCGCCAAGCCCGCCCAGACCGACGAAACGGCGATGCGTCTGCTGCGACTGCTCTCCATCGTCAGCCGCCGCCGCTGGCCCGAATTCGCCGACACCGCCCCCGCGGTCGGCGTGCCACCACCCAAGAAGAAGGTCGTTGCGCCGCCAGCAGACGCCGTCCCCAAGTCCGACTGAACGAGTGTTCGAGATGTGCCCGGGACCGCATACGCCGAGTCCCCAGGCGCATCTCGAACAGGTCAGGGAGAAGAGACGGGGGGACCGGTACGGGTGACGCCCTCGGCGTCGCAGGCAACGAGGTCGGCCTCGAACTTGTCCAATTCGGCTTTCGCCGGACCGCTCACGCCGGGCGTCTCGCTGGTGGCGTCCTCGCCGAGGCCGTTGAGGTCGTAGTCGTCGATGACGCCAAGCATGCATTCCTGGATGTCGGGGAAGCCTTGGGTCTGCGTGCGCACGAGGTCTTCAGCGACCCGATTCGGGCTCGGATCCGAGGTGCATGCCGACATGCCGAGCACGGCGATCGCAGCGATGGCGAACGTGTTGGCGAACGAGCGACGTGTCGAGATCACAGCAGTGCGAGGCTATCGGTCGGCAAGCTCGACGGCTCGGGTGAACACAGCGTCGAGCATCAGCTCGGTGAGGCGCTTGGTGAACGTGTTCTGCTGGCTCGGGTGGAACGAGCAGATCAAGGTGGGCCCGCCTTCGATCGCGACCTCGACGCCGTGGCCGAACTTCGGCCGCGGTCGCACACCGAAGTGCGCGCAGGCCGCCTGGTAGCCGAACTGGCCGAGGCACACCACCACCGCCATGTTCACCAGGGCCGCTAACTCACGCTGGAGGAATGGCGCACACGCATCGCGCTCGTCGGGCGTCGGCTCGTTGGCGGGCGGAGCGCACTTCACCGCAGCGGTGACCCACGCGTCGGTGAGCACCAGGCCGTCATCGAGCGATAGCGACGCTGGCTGGTTGGCCAGACCCGCGCGGTGCATCGCCCGGAACAGCCAGTCACCGCTGCGATCGCCGGTGAACACCCGACCCGTCCGATTGGCGCCATGAGCGGCGGGTGCGAGGCCGAGCACCACGATCCGAGCATCGGCGTCGCCGAACCCGGGGATCGGGCGGCCCCAATAGTCGTGGTCGCGATACGCCGCCCGCTTCTCGATCGCCACCTGCTCGCGCCAGGTGACGAGACGCGGGCACGCACGGCAGTCGATCACGTCGCGTTCGAGCCTGGCGAGCGGAGTCACAGCCCTCGACAGTAGGTTGGAAGTACTCCATGGCCACAGCGAAGAAGTCTCCCCCACCCTCGTTCACCACCGTGTTGCTCGTTCGACACGGACAGACACCCACCACCGGCAAGGTCCTGCCCGGTCGGGCCAAGGGTCTCCACCTCGCCGACGAAGGTCGCCGCCAGGCCGACATCGCGGCCGAACGCATCGGCGAGTTGAAGCGAGTCGACGCGATCTACTCCTCACCGCTGGAGCGGGCGAAGGAAACCGCCGCACCGATCGCCAAGGCCCGCGGCCTGAAGACCATGATCGACCGGGGGTTGTTCGAGTGCGACTTCGGCGATTGGACCGGCGCCGAGCTCAAGAAGTTGATGAAGCTCCCGGAATGGCAGACCGTGCAGCGGGCACCGTCGACGTTCCGATTCCCCAATGGCGAGAGCTTCACCGAGATGCAGACCCGCATGGTTGGCGCGCTCGACCGTCTCCGGGCGGCGCATCCGGGTGGCACGATCGTGTGCGTGTCGCACGCCGACACCATCAAGGCAGCCGTCGCTCACGCGATGGGCACCCACATCGACCTGTTCCAGCGCATCGTCATCAGTCCGGCGTCGGTCACTGCCATCGGCTACGGCCCCGGCGGGCCCGTGGTGCTGGCGGTGAACTCGACCGGACGTCCGCTGACCGACCTCCAGCCGTCGTGACCGGACAGACAGCATGAGCGTGTTCTACGAGTTCGACGAGGTGTCGGCCTTCACCGTCGGCACGGTCGGCCGACCCGGAGAACGCATCTTCCTCCTGCAGGCCCGAGCCGATGGGCAGCGCGTCACGGTGAAATGCGAGAAGCAGCAGACAGCCGCGATCGTGCAGTACCTGCGGCGGGTGCTGGCCGACCTCCCGCCCGCCGAGGATCGTCCGATGAGCGGAGCGCTCGAGCTGCGGGAGCCAGCCGATGCGGTGTTCGTGCTCGGCCCGATCGGGCTCGGGTACGACCGATCGAACGATCGTGTGCTCATCCAACTCGAAGAGATCGGCGAGGTCGACGACGAAGGCGAACCGGTCGAAGACGCTGACCGCGGCCACATCCGTCTCTACCTGAGTCGCGGGCAAGCCGAGGCGTTCTGTGACCATGCCGATGGCATCGTCGAGGCGGGACGCCCCGCATGTCAGTGGTGCGCGTTCCCGATGGACCCCGACGGCCACGACTGCCCGCGGATGAACTGACCATGTCCGATCCATCGCCGAGCGAGTTCGAAGACGTCGACGACGAGCTCGATGACGAG
>Ga0105053_10000869_pt1 | contig 48845 bp, 43 predicted proteins | sample BON01_FD_78093 | JGI IMG/M metagenome (GOLD analysis project Ga0105053, IMG submission 78093) | Freshwater microbial communities from Lake Bonney liftoff mats and glacier meltwater in Antarctica - BON-01 | ecosystem: Environmental > Aquatic > Freshwater > Ice > Glacier meltwater | place: Lake... | reverse complement strand
GACGCGGGCGAACACGCGGGGAACACCAAATGCCTCTCGGCCGGTACGCGCCACGACGATGTTGCTGTTGTCACCGTTCGTGACCGCCGCCAGTGCAACGGCGCGTTCGACGCCGGCCTTGCGCAGCGTGGCTCGGTCGTATCCGATGCCCTCGACCTGCTGGGCATCCAGCCCGCCGAGACGCCGGAATGCCAACCGGTTCGTATCGACCACGGCAACCGAGTGACCGAGCGCAACCATGCGCTCGGCGAGGCCGGCGCCGACTCGGCCGCACCCCACGATCACCACATGTCCGCTCGCGCCGGTGTCGGGAGGGCTGGATGGATTTGCTGATTCGACGTCGCTCACGGCACATCCTTCGTTGATTCGAGTTCGTTCAGATCGCCGATCTGGATCGGCACCGACAAGATGGCCGTGTTCGGCCGCTGACGGAGCTTGTTCTTGATCATCATCGCGCTCTGGTTGTGCAGCGCCTGGTCCCACCAGTGCTCGACGATCAACTGCATGACGGGACCGGTGAGATCACGGAATGGCGAGAAGATTGTCCGCAACTCCACAGGCAACTCGAACTTCTCCCACGCGTCCACGACGGCCGTCTCCTCCTCGGCGGAGGTCACCACGCTGATCGCCACGAGTCGGTCCGGACGCATCGAGCGTGCATAGGCGACTGCCTTGAGCACACCGAGATTGACGCTGCCGACCAGGATGACGACCGTGTGCGAGTGACGGGGAATCTGCTCTCCGGGCTCGACCTTCAGCGCCTTTCGGACCTCGTTGTCATGGCGCTCGATCCGCCTGAACACGTACACGATGATCGGAATCAGGAGCACCGGGATCCATGCGCCGATGGCGAACTTGGACACGACGACGACGATCAGCACGATGAAGGTCGCGGTCGCGCCGATCGCATTGACCACGACACCACGCTTCCAACTCGGTTCTCGCAGCCTCTGGTGGTGACGCACCATGCCCATCTGCGACAGCGTGAAGCCGGCGAACACGCCCACGGCGTACAGCGGAATGAGCTTGCTCGTGTCGCCGGAGAACACCACGATCAGCAACGACGCCACGGCAGCGAGCACCAGGATGCCGTTGGAGAACACGAGCCGATCGCCGCGGTTCTTCAGCTGCGCCGGCAGGAATCCGTCCTGCGCCAGGATCGACGTCACGCGTGGGAAGTCGGCGAACGCCGTGTTCGCCGCCAGGATCAAGATCGCGAACGTGGAGAACTGGAGGATGTAGTACGGCAGGGTCTCGCCGTTGAACACTTCTCGACCCATGATCGACAACTTTGTCTCACTCTCGTTCGGCGTCGGTCGCAACCGGCTTGCGAGCACCGAGATCCCGAAGAAGAAGTCGCCAGGATCGTTCCCATCAGCAGCAGGGTGGTGGCCGCGTGTTTCGACTCGGGCTTCTTGAATGCCGGCACACCGTTCGAGATGGCTTCGACACCGGTGAGTGCAACCGCACCCGAGGAAAACGCCCGCAGGAAGATCAGCACCGTCAAGCCGGTCAGTTCGTTGCCGCCCGTGAGTTCGTTCAACGCCTCGGTGTTCGGTGCGAGCGGATCCAGCGAGCCAGTGGCGAGCCGGACCAGCCCGACGGAGATCAGTGCACCGAGGGCGAGGATGTAGACGTAGGTCGGCCCCGCGAACAGCCGCCCCGATTCCTTCAACCCGCGCAAGTTGGCGACGGTCATGAGGGCGATGAAGCCCAGACAGATCTCGACACGTTCGGGGCGCAAGGCCGGGAAGGCCGACGTGATGGCAGCAACGCCAGCAGAGACCGACACCGCGACGGTCAAGATGTAGTCGACGAGCAAGGAGGCCCCCGCCACCAATGATGGGGTCTCACCGAGGTTCTCTCTCGACACGACGTACGATCCGCCACCGCCCGGATACGCGAAGATCGTCTGTCGATAGCTCGTGATGACCAGCACGAGCAGCACCATCACGATGGTCGAAATGGGGATCAACTGGTTGAGAGAGACCGGCGACCGGAATCAGGACGATGAGGGTTTCCTGGCTGGCGTACGCCGTCGAGGAGATCGCGTCCGACGCAAAAACGGCGAGGGTCGTGGGGATCCCGAGGCGCTGGTGCTGCTCGTCCTCGGTCGCCAGCGGTTGTCCGACGAGCCTCCGCTTGAACCGCTTGTTCATGGCCGAATGCCTGCGCACACCCGCACGGTCATGTTCGCTCGACGTGGTGACATGTAACGCTCCTGCTTTCGGGCACGACGGACGTCGCTGAGCCCAACGGATCTCTCCGTCGCCCACGCGGAACCAGCCCCGCTTCGTGAGCAGAGAAAACGCTACCGACCGTTCAGACCCAACACCTCACCCCATCCGCGCTGATCTGTTGGGTCACCAGTGGCTGGTTCCAGGGGCGCCCTTGAACGGGCCGGTGACGTTGGCGGTGACCCAGCCGCCGTAGAAGCTGCCCTCGTTGCTGGTGACGCGTTCGTCGTCGATCCAGCACTCGTCGACCTTCTGTGCGTAGAACGCCCAGTGGCCACTGATCGCTTCATTCGACTCGGTCGGTGCCGGATAGGTCCAGCCAGCGTCGACGACACGCTCGTCGCCCACCACGATGTCGGTGTACTCGGCAACCCCTTTCCACTCGCACAAGGTGCGAAACTCGGACGGCTCCAGGAGGCCGAAATCCACGAACTCAGCCGCCACGTAATACGCCGGCGGCTGGCTGGTCTCCAGGATGCGGATCGCGTGTGGAGCGTCGACGACGGCGGCGCCGGCGTGCACCACCCGCACCCGCCACTCGATACGTTCCAGGCGCGGTGGGCGGGGAAAGTCCCACACCGATTCGATGGGTTTGCCGTTGGTTGCGATCTCCATGCTGTTCACGATGTGCGAGGCACATCTCGAATAGCGAGTCGTGCTCACAGATCGTCGAGATCGTCGAACTCGGATTCCTCGGGTGGGCGGGTGCGACCGCCTGCTCGTTTGTCGGCAGCCTTCTCGTGTTCACGCTGCTCCTCTTCCAGTGCGGCTTCCTCTTCGATGAGCCGTTCGAGGCTGCGGAGACGCACTGCGTCGAGATGGCCGGCAGCGATCGCCGCCTGCACTGCACAGCCCGGCTCCTGATCGTGCTTGCAGTTGCGGAAGCGGCAGCTGTCCATCAGGTCGAACACGTCGGCGAATGCCCGCTCGATGCCGTTGCCCGACAGCCAGAGACTGAGTGCTCTCACGCCGGGCGTGTCGATCAGCCAGCCTTCACCCGGGAGCGGGACGAGTTCGGCTGCCACCGTGGTGTGGCGTCCGCGCTGATCGCCTTCGCGGACCTCGAAGGTGGCTTGGCGTTGCGAGCCGATCAAGGCGTTCACGATCGTCGACTTGCCGACACCGCTCGCGCCGAGGAACGTCAGGGTGCGATTCCCGGCCGCGTAGTCGCCGATCGCGTCGAGACCCTCCGATGTCTTGCCGCTCGCCAACAGCACCGGCACCCCGAGCGCGACGTCGACCAACGCCTGACGGCCGAGCTCGGGATCGTCGACGAGGTCGGTCTTGGAGAGCACCACGACCGGTTCGGCCCCCGAGTCGAACGCGAGGACCAGTTCGCGTTCCAGACGCCGAGGGCTCGGCGGCGTACCGAGAGCGTGTACCAGGAACACGACGTCGATGTTGGCCGCCAACGTGTGCGACACGGCCCGCATCCCGTCGAACGACGCCCGCCGCGTGAAGGCCGAGCGACGTTCGAGCACGTGCTCGACGCGCTCGGAGTCGACGGACGGAATCACCCAGTCACCCACCGCCACGTCGGCACCGATGTTGCGCACCCGCAGCGGGTCGGCGACACCACGCGCCTCGTCCATCGAGCGCACGACGGTGCTCCAGCCCCGATCGAGCCGCGACACCCGTCCCGGGTCTCCCGGACGCCCGATGTCGGTCCACGCCTCGTCGAAATCCGCGGCCCAACCGAGTGCCGGGTCCGGCTCGTTGAGTGCGCTCGACATCGGGGACGAACCGTACCCGCGATGTGGATTCGCCGGTTCCACTGGCACACTCACCGGTGCGGACCCTTCCCGCAGCACCGCAACGAAAGGCACGGATGTCCAAACCCCTCGTCATCGTCGAATCGCCCGCCAAGGCGAAGACGCTGTCGAAATTCCTCGGCGACGACTACGACGTGCGCGCCTCGGTGGGCCACGTGTCCGACCTGCCGAGCAAGGGTCTGAACATCGACGTCGACAACGGCTTCAAGCCCACATACGAACTCACCGAGCGCGGCAAGACCGTCGTCAAGGATCTCAAGGCGGCGCTGAAAGACGCTTCGGAGCTCTATCTCGCAACCGATGAAGACCGCGAGGGCGAAGCGATCTCGTGGCATCTCCTCGAGTACCTCAAACCGAAGGTGCCGGTGAAGCGGATGGTGTTCCACGAGATCACCAAGGCAGCAATCGACCACGCGGTCAACAACCCTCGCGGCCTCGACTACGGCCTCGTCGACGCCGCGGAGACCCGGCGCATCCTCGACCGTCTCTACGGCTACGAGGTGTCGCCCGTGCTGTGGCGTCGTGTGAACCGCGGGTTGTCGGCCGGCCGTGTGCAGAGCCCGTCGGTGCGTTTGATCGTGCAGCGCGAACGCGAACGCATCGCCTACGTCACCGCCGACTACTGGGACATCGATCTCGGCACCGCCACCAAGCCGGCGTTCGGCGCCAAGCTCGTGGCGGTCGGTGGCGACCGGATCGCCACGGGCAAGGATTTCGACACCAAGGGCCAGGTGTCGGCCAAGGCCGTTGCGCTCGACGAGGTTCGGGCACGGTTGCTGGCCAACGGCCTCGACGGCGCCACGTTCACCGTGCGCTCGGTGGAAGAGAAGCCGTACCGGTCGTCGCCGAAGCCACCGTTCATGACCTCCACGTTGCAACAGGAAGGCGGCCGCAAGCTGCGCCTGTCGGCGTCGCAGGTGATGCGTGTCGCACAGGGTCTGTACGAGCGCGGCTTCATCACCTACATGCGTACCGACAACGTCGTGCTGTCCGACGAGGCAATGCAGGCCACCCGCGCCGCCGTCACCAGCGAGTACGGCGCCAACTACCTCAACGCGGCACCCAAGCAGTTCTCGTCGAAGGTCAAGAACGCGCAGGAAGCGCACGAGGCGATCCGGCCGACCACGCCGTACCGCTCGCCGCAGAGTCTCGGGTCGGAACTCAACAGCCAGGAACTCGCCCTGTACCGGATGATCTGGCAGCGCACACTCGCGTCGCAGATGGCCGACGCCACCGGTGTCACCGTCAGCGTGCGTCTGGCCGCCGATGCCACCGATCGAACCACCGGTGAACTCACCGACTGCGAGTTCGCCGCGTCGGGCACCACGATCACGTTCCCCGGTTACCGCGCCGTGTACGTCGCCTCGAAAGAGGACACCGACGACGAAGCCGAGAACGAGGCGCTGCTTCCGGCGCTCGCCCAGGGCGGCGAGGTGCCGGTCGCCTCGATCGAGCCGAGCGGCCACAGCACGTCACCGCCCGCCCGCTATACCGAGGCATCGCTCGTGAAGCGGCTCGAGGAACTGGGCATCGGCCGCCCGTCGACATGGGCGTCGATCATCCAGACCATCCAGGACCGCGGGTACGTCTGGAAGAGGGGTCAGGCTCTGGTCCCGACGTGGACCGCCTTCGCCGTCATCCGGCTGCTCGAAGAACACTTCGACTCGTTGGTCGACTACGACTTCACCGCGTCGATCGACCACGATCTCGACGAGATCGCCAACGGTCGTCGCTCCAAGGAGAAATGGCTCGAACGCTTCTACTTCGGCGACCGAGGCGACGGCGCCACCGAGCCCATCTCGGCCGAAGCGGGTTTCGGCGAGGACGCGCTGCGCGGCCTGAAGCGTTTGGTCGAGGAGAACCTCGACGAGATCGACGCCGCCGAGATCAACACGTTCCCGCTCGGCCCCGACGCCGACGGCGAACTGATCGTGGTGAAGCCCGGCAAGTACGGCCCCTACGTCAAGCGTGGCGAGGACACTGCCAGCGTTCCCGACGACCTGACACCGGACGAACTGACCGTCGCCAAGGCGATCGAGCTGCTCGCCGCCCCGAAGTCCGACGAACCGATCGGCGAACTCGACGGCTACCCGGTGTACGCCAAGAGCGGCCGCTACGGCCCCTACGTGCAGTGGGGCGACCACGACGATCCGCCCCCCGGGTTCGAGAAGCCGAAGATGTCGAGCCTGTTCAAGACCATGGTCCTCGAACGCATGACCATCGACGAGGCCGAGGCGCTGCTGCAACTGCCGCGCCACCTCGGTGACGACCCGGCCGACGGTGTCGCGATCATGGCAAACAACGGCCGCTACGGCCCGTACGTGCAGAAGGACAAGGACTACCGCAACATCGATTCAGAAGACCAGCTGTTGCAGATCACGCTCGCCGAGGCGCTAGCGATCTTCAGCGAGCCCAAGGTGTACAAGCGCGGTGGCGGCAACATGGCCGCCAAGGGCCCGCTGCGTGAGTTCGGCACCGACCCGGTGAGCGAGCGGGCCGTGGTGGCCAAGGACGGCAAATTCGGCGTGTACGTCACCGACGGCGAGACCAATGCGTCGCTCGGCAAGGGTGACCGCCTCGAGGCAATGGCCCCCGAGCGCGCATACGAGTTGCTGGCGATCCGCCGCGAGGCGATCATCGCCAAGGGCGGGACCGCTGCGAAGAAGCGCCCAGCGAAGAAGAAGGCGCCGGCCAAGAAGAAGGTAGCTGCCAAGAAGTCGGCTGCGAAGAAGCCGGCTGCGAAGAAGAGAGCCCCGGCGAAACAGGCCGCCGCGAAAGCAGCTCCGCCGGTGATCACCGACCTCAACGAGCGATATCCGGGGCAGTGAGTTGCGGGGACAGAGATCCCGAACGGTGTTGCATCTGCCAAAGTTGTCTTGTTAGGGTAACCTAACGACCGCCGACACGACGGCCCCACGCACATCGCTTCGCGTCGGAGATCCTCGTGTTGCAGACATTTCTCACCGGACTCCGCGAGGGGCTCGAAGCAGCGCTCGTCGTCAGCATCTTGATGTCGTTCATGGTTCGCAGCGACCACCGCGATCGCATCCCGGCGCTCTGGGCCGGTGTCGCAGTCGCCGTGGTCGTGTCGTTCGGATTCGGTGCGCTGTTGCACTACACGTCGGCCTCGATGAGCTTCGAAGCGCAGGAAGCATTCAGCGGCATCCTCTCGATCGTCGCCGTCGGCTTCGTGACGTGGATGGTGTTCTGGATGAAGCGAGCGTCACGCACCCTGAAGGGTGAGTTGCAGGACAAGATGTCTGCCGCCATCGAGATCGGCACCATCGGCGTGTTCACCGCCGCACTGCTCGCCGTTGGTCGCGAAGGCCTCGAGACCGCACTGTTCCTCTACCCCACGTTCCAAGCGCAGGGTTCCGGCGCCGGCCCGGACGTCGGCGCGGTGCTCGGCATCCTCAGCGCCGTGGTCGTCGGCGTGCTGCTGTATCGCGGCGTCGTGTCGATGAACCTGGCCGTGTTCTTCAGGGTCACCGGCGCCGCGCTGATCGTGATCGCCGCCGGCGTGCTCGCCTACGGCGTCCACGATCTGCAGGAAGCAGGCATCCTGCCCGGCATCGACAACCTCGCCTGGGACATCGACGGCTGGGAGAACACCAGCTGGTACGGCGCCCTGCTCAAGGGCATCTTCAACCTCGGCCCACAGATGACCGTGCTCGAGATCGTCACCTACATGGGGCACCTGGTCCTGACGATGTTCCTCTTCCTGCGGCCCGCAAGCACTGCGCGGATCGACGCCCCGACCAAGCAGACCGCTGACACGGTCGCCGTCGGCGAACCCGCTGGCTGAGTACCCCGCCCACCCCGTCCACGAACCTCCACTGCCACCCTCAACCCGAGGAGTACCACCATGTCCCCACGTAACGCAGTCCTCGCCGCCCCGATCGGTGCGCTCCTCGCACTGAGCGCCTGCTCCACCGAGTCGGCCGACTCGACCCTCGCCGTCGCCGGCACGAACGACGCCTGTGAGATCGACAGCGACATCGTCGACGCCGGCAAGGTCGGCTTCGAGTTCGTCAACGAGAGCAACGACGTCAACGAGCTGTACGTGTTGAAGGCCAATGGCGACACGCTCGGCGAAGTCGAGAACGTCACCACCGGCACCTCGCGCACACTCACGGTCGACCTGGTCGCCGGCGATTATCTGGTGCGCTGCAAGCCGGGCCAGACCGGCGACGGGTTCGAGTCGACGTTCACCGTCACCGGTGACGGCGGCACCGCCCGATCGCTCAGGCGACGCTCACTACCCGAGGAGGGCTCGCATCTCGGCGATCTCGGCCTCCTGGGCGGCGATGATCTCATCGGCGAGGAGCACGACGTCGGCGTTCTGCCCGCTGGCCTCGACGCCTTGGGCCATCGCAAGTGCGCCCTCGTGGTGCAGGATCATCATCTCGACCCAGCGAGCATCGAATGCCGGGCCGGACATCACCGACATCGCCGCCATGTCGTCGGCCGACATCATGCCCTCCATTCCCTCCATGTCTGTCATGTCGTCCATGCTGTCCATGTCGTTCATGTCGTGTGGCTCTTCGCCCCACCCCACCAACCACGCGGTCATCAGGTCGATCTCCGGTTGCTGCCCGGATTGGATTCGAGTGGCGAGATCGACCACCTCCGGACTGGCACCGACAGCGGGGTCGAGGGCGATCGTCGCCATCTCGACCGCTTGTTCGTGATGCGGGATCATCGCCTTGGCAAACGTGACGTCGGCCTCGTTGAAGTCCGCTGCCGATGCCGAGGGCGCTGACGACGACTCGGAGGCCGGTTCGGAGGAGGACTCACTGCTCCCGCATGCCGACAGCAACGCTGCAGCGGCGACAACCGAGATGGCGAGCATGGATCGAAGACGTGTGTTCACAAGGGGTGCCTCTCTGGATTCGCCGGCGGCGCCAGCGCTCAATTCTACGACGAAGCGTAGTACTGGCCAGCGCGTCACGCACGCCGTCCCACCAAGAACTACGTCACAGCGTGACACCACCGAGCGGCGATGTGACGTCAGGCCGTCACCACACGGCCGGATGGTGCACTCGAACACGACGTCATGGCAGCGCTGTGGGACAACGGCGGGCCGTTGCGGCCCGGCGAGGGTCGGCGCCGAGCATTCGCCTGCAGCCCGATCCTCGACGAACCGATCTGGCGGCGAAGCGCACCAACGAGGTGCCGGCATCTTCGAGTGATCGTTCGGCCGTACTCTCACCGTTCGTCGGCACCCTCTCGAAACGTGAGGCGAATCGGATCATCGAGCTCCTCGAGGGCTACCGATGAGTTCGTTCTCGATCGTCGCCTCATTCCTCATGAGCAACCGTTCGCCGTCACCTTGCCCGGCCGGGGCGGACACATCATCGTGTCGACCGGGTCTCTGCATCGCGATGGCGGCAACCGCCACGATGGCGGCCTTCCAGCCCCACCACCTCGCTGCGCTGGCCGCCGCGCTCTGTCCGAGCTGAGTTCACGAGAAGGGCGCGTGATGGCTCCGACCGGACATCTCCGACCAGACATCTCCGACATGGCGTCGTACACTGCGTCGCCGTGTTGTCCAGCGCCAGCAGAAGCGAACGTCACCAAGCGGCTTCCCGTCGCGTTGCGGCCCTGCTCTTCGCCTTGGTCGCGGCGATCGTCGGGATGCAACTGGGTGCCAGCGTGGCCTCGGCACACACCGAGTTCGAGTCGTCCGAGCCGGCCAACGGATCGACCATCGACGTGCCCGTCGAGGTCGTCACCGTCAGCTTCACCAATCCGACCGAAGTCGCCGAGGACGCGTTCGTCGCATTCGACTCGTCCGGCGTCGTGCGTGAACCCGACAGCGTCGAAACCGTCGACGACAAGGTGTTCCAACTGCGATTCGACCCGCCACTCGCCGGCGGCCGCGCCGCCATTCGATGGAAGGTCCGCTCGGCCGATTCCCACTCGCTCGATGGGAGCTTCACCTTCACCGTGACCGCACCCGCCGTGGCGGCACCGACCAACTCGGCCGTCGATGCTTCGACGAACACCCCCACACCGGTCGCGGCGACCACGTCGCTCGACGAGTTCCTCGAGACGGCGACCCCGACACCCGGCCAGTCGCTGGCCCGAGCGGGGCGCACGATCGAGTTCCTCGGCGTCACCATCAGTATCGGTGCGCTGGCGTTCGTGGCTGCCACCCTCCGGGGGAGGAGATCCGAGGTCACGTGGTCGCTGACAGCGGTGAGGGCGCTCGGTGGAGTGGTCGCTGTCGGCGCAGCGATCGAATACTTCGGCGTCTCGCGCCTGCTCGACGAGTCGATGTTCGGCGCAACCACGTCGTCGTCGGGCATCGCCACCCTGATGCGACTGCTCGGCGGATTGGCGCTCGCATTCGGTCTCGTGGTAACCCTCGTCCCGGTCCGACGACGACCCGTTCGGTCACTGTCGGCCGCAGTGATCGAACCGGACTTCGCGGAACTCGTCGGGCAGCGCACCGCTGCTGCCGACGAAACAGCAGGCAGCGTTCGATGGAAGCCCGACCAGCAGTCATGGCCTGCGTTCACTGGTATCGCGTTGATCGTCATGTCCTTCTGGTTCGACGGTCACACCGTGTCGAAGGGCTTCCGACCGCTCCACGCTGTGGTCAACAGCGTGCATCTGCTGGCCGGTTCGATCTGGCTCGGTGGAGTCGTGATGATGGCCCTCGTCGTGTGGCGGCGCTCGCGTGCTGGCCGGCCAACGGGTGCAGCAGAACTCGCGCTCCGATTCTCGCCGCTTGCCACCGTGTCGCTCGTGGCCGTTGCAGCCGCCGGGCTCGTGATGACCGTGATGGTGATGGACTCGTTCGGTGAATTGACCGGCACCGAGTGGGGGCAGATCCTGCTGCTCAAAGTCGCTGCCGTCGGGCTGGCCGGCGTCGGTGGCGCCTACAACCACTTCCGTCTGATCCCCGCACTCGACGCCGATCCCGACGACCCGGCCCTCCTCGACCGCGTCCGATCGACCATCACCGCCGAAGCGACACTGCTCGTGTTCGTCGTGATCGTCACGGCTGCCCTCGTCGCTGCCGCCTCCTGACGTCCGCCCGACCAGACAGACACCAGGCCAGACGGCGAGCGAACGCTCAGGTGAAGATGATCTGGCCGCCAGCGGCCATCTCGTAGAAGTCGCCGACGGTGATGATGTCGTCGAGTTCGTCGATCAGGTCGTCGCGTTCCATGCCGAACAGCTCCACCGAGGCGAGACGGGCGTAGAGCCCGGCGCCGGTGTCGTGGATCATCTCGATGAATTCGGCGATGCCGGTGAAGTCGAGCTTCTCGATCTGTTTCTCCATGTACTTGGTCATCAACGCCGAGGCGCCAGGGATCATGCCGACGAGGCTCGGTACGTGCAGGCCGGGGTTGCCGACCGTTGCCACCTTGATGTGGTCATGGCGCTGCTTGTGCACGGCGTCCATACCGAAGAACGTGAAGAACAAGTTGGCCTCGATGCCCTCGTTGCGGGCGCCGTTCGCCATGGTCAACGCCGGGTAGATGCCCTCGAGCGAGTCCTTCGACACGATGATCGAGACCTTCTCGATCGGGGCGCGATCGGTGCCGGTGGGATGGGATGAGTGTCGGTCATGTCAGATGCAGCCCTTCGGCTTGGGGATGCCCGCCACCAACGCAGCGAGCTTGGCGGGACCTTTGGGGAACAGCACGAAGAGTTCCTTCGTGGTGACGTCGGAGAGCTTGCTGATCTTGCGCACCGTCGGGCCGGTGCCCTTGGAGAAGTACTCGGTGCGCATCAGATCGATCACGGTCCGGTGACGATCGGTGAGCGGTATCGGCACGCCGACCCCCGCCGCGATCTCTGATGCCATCTCCTTGGTCCATTGTCTGGCGTCGACGAAGAACCCTTCGTCGTTCACCTCCACGGACGTACCGGCGAGTGTCTTGGTGGGCATGGGTACTGGTCCTTTCGTGTGAGTTCGTGTCAGCCCGAAACGGGCTGTCTCTTGCCGAGCTTGGGCATGTCGGGGCCGATGCCGGGGATGTCGCGCCCGGGCAGGAGGCCGTGCCAGTAGAACGACTGGAACATCAACTTGCCGAGGTGATCGGCGCGCGACTCCTTGAGCAGCGGGAGCCCGATCGGACCGGGGTAGTGACCGCCCACCGGCTCGCTGTCGTAGTTGAAGTCGATCAGCAACGCCTTGGAGAACCCGGTCTCGATGAAGCAGTTCGTGTGGCCGTCGTAGGCGTGCACGATCGGCTCACCGTTCAGGAACGCTTCGATGTTCTCCACCAGCACCTCCCCCTCGAAATGGGTGACCGAGCCGGCTTTCGACGTCGGCACGTCGGCGGCACCGCCGTGCAGCGGGATCATCACGGCGAGGTCGAACTCGACCTCGCGATCGTCGAAGCTGATCAGCTTGCCGGTCTTGCCGTCGACGCCATCGACAACTTCGCCGGTGTTGAACTCGGTGACGATCTCGATGTGCTTGTCGTCGAGCAACGACCCGAAGGCGGCCGAGGCTGTCGGCTTCGTGAACGCGCCATCGAGCGGGGTCACGAACGTGATCCGCACGTCATCGCGAACGCCTCGCTCGGTGAAGTCCCAGTCAGCCAGGAATGCGAACTCCAGCGGGGCCACCGGGCACGTGATCGGCATGTCGACCACGTTGATCACGAGGTGGCCAGCCTCGAAGTCGTGGAGTTTCTCCGCGAGCACGATCGCTCCTTCCATGTCGTAGAAGGTGTGGATCGTGTCACGCCAGCCGGGCCCGGTCATGCCCTCGGTCTCCTCCGGGAGCAACACCGTGCCGGTGGCAACCAGGAGCACGTCGTAGTCGAGGGTGGCGCCGTTCACGAGGGCGACGCTGTTCGCCTCGATGTCGACCGATGAGATCGGGCACTGGTGGTAGTGGATGCCCTTGTGGAGTTGTCGATCGCGGTCTCGGACAATTTCCTCCGGATCGGCCAAACCGAACGGTAAGAACAACAGCCCCGGTTGATACACGTGCCGATTGTCCTGATCGACGATGTCGATGCGAAGACGGTCCTCCTTGAACTTCTTGCGTAACCGGTTGGCGGTGAGCGTGCCACCGGTGTCAGCACCCAAGATCACCAGTCGTTGCTGGTCGGTCGTCATTTCTGCGGACTCCAATCCTGCGGGCCGCAACCAGTGCGGCCACCTCTGATGTCGACCGTACGCACCGCTGAAGCGGGCAACCATGTGCTTTCGTCACTTCCCCCGGGGGTATACAAGAGCGGACCGACCGACGGGCGACTCGGTACCATCGCCGATCGTGAGCGACCGCCCGCCCTACATCGCGTTCGAAGGCGCCGAAGGCTGCGGCAAGTCGACCCAGGCCGCCCGTTTGGCCGAGTCGATCGGCGCGGTGCTCACCCGCGAGACCGGCGGCACCGACATCGGCGCACGACTGCGAACCATCCTCCACGACACCAGCGTCCACAACCTGCATCCGCGCGCCGAAGCGCTGATCGCCGCCGCCGATCGGGCGCAACACATCGCGGAGGTCGTCACGCCGGCACTCGCCGCTGGTCGTGCAGTGGTCAGCGATCGTTCGGTGTACTCGTCGATCGCGTACCAGGGCTTCGGCCGCGAGCTCGACATCGACGAGATCCGTCACCTCAACGAGTGGGGAACCGGCGATGTGTGGCCGACGATGGTGGTGTTCCTCGACACCCCCGACGATGTGGTCGCCGAACGGATGAGCCGCCGCGACCTCGATCGCTTCGAGGCCGCCGGCGACGAGTTCCACGCGCGTGTGCTCGCAGGCTTTCGCACGATGGCGGCCGCCGACCCAGACCGTTGGATCACCGTGCAGGCCGTCGGCTCCGTCGACCGGGTGGCCGACGAGATCCGGCGGGCGATCGACGAACGGGGGGTGCTGTGACGAACGCCGGCACCACGAACTCCGGTACCGCTTCCTCTGGCACCGCCGGCGCCGACACCACGCGCCCCGGGACGATCTGGGACGACGTGATCGGCCAGACCGATACCGTGCGCCACCTCCGAGCGGCCGCCGATCGTGGGGCCGTGCACGCCTACCTGTTCGCCGGCCCGGCCGGTTCGACCAAGCTGCAGGCCGCCCGGGCCTTCGCCGCTCGGCTGATGACGGGCGGCGAAGATGCCGAGGGGCGTGACGCATCGCTGATCCTGCGTGGCGAGCACCCGGACGTGCGCGAGGTAAGACGAGTCGGCGCGTCGATCGATGTCGAGCAGGTCAAGGCGATCATCCACGAGGCATCGCTCACGCCATCGGAGGGCACTTCGAAGGTGATGATCCTCGACGAGTTCCACCTGTTGACACCGAACGGGGTGGGCCGCTTGCTCAAGATCATCGAGGAGCCGCCCGACTCGGTCACCTTCTTGATCCTGGCCGACTTCGTGCCGCACGACCTGATCACCATCTCGTCGCGTTGCGCTCGGGTCGACTTCCGGGCGATCGGCGCCGACACCATCGCGGCGCAACTGGTGGCCGAGGGAGTCGCACCGGCATCGGCGATGGGCGCGGCACGGGCAGCTCACGGCGATCTCGAACGTGCTCGGGTGCTCAGCACCGACCCTGCGCTGGCCGAACGCCGCTCTGCGTTCGCCGAGGCGCCCCACGTGCTCGACGGCACCGGTGCAGTCGCCATGCGCACCGCTGCACATCTGCTCGGCCTGATCGACGCCGCGTCGGAGCCATTGACCGCACGTCACGCCGCCGAAGTGGCCGAACTCGACGAACGCATCAAAGCGCACGGCGAACGAGGCAGCGGCAAGAAGCAACTCGAGGACCGCCACAAGCGCGAGCTGCGCCGCTATCGCACCGACGAACTGCGCAGCGGGCTCGCCGCGTTGGCGGCGACGTACCGCGACACCGCTGTGAACTCGAACGTTCACTCGACGACCGACATCGCCGGATGCGCGGAAGCGGTCAAGAGCATCCACCGGGCGATGGAGACGCTCGATCGCAACCCGAACGAGAAGCTGCTCGTCGAGTCGTTGCTCTGGTCACTCCCCGATGCCCAAGGCGTCAGCCCCGCGAAGTGACACCGGAGGCCAGACTGGTGTGAACTTCGCTGCTTCATATTCCCGGAGATCTTGATCTTTTTGTCACGTGACCTCGGCCCGTGCTACGGGGTGGGCGCCGGTATGGTTGCAACACGGAAATCCCACTTCGTGGAAAGGTCACTCCATGTTCGAACGCTTCACAGACCGAGCTCGCCGAGTCGTCGTACTCGCGCAAGAAGAAGCCCGGCTCCTCAACCACAGCTACATCGGCACTGAGCACATCCTCCTGGGCTTGATCCACGAGGGGGAAGGTGTCGCCGCGAAAGCACTCGAGAGCCTCGGCATCTCGCTCGAGGCCGTGCGCAGCCAGGTCGAGGAGATCATCGGCCAGGGCGGCTCGTCGCCGTCGGGTCACATCCCCTTCACGCCACGTGCGAAGAAGGTCCTCGAACTGTCACTGCGTGAAGCACTCCAACTCGGCCACAACTACATCGGCACCGAGCACATCCTGCTCGGGCTCATCCGTGAGGGCGAAGGTGTGGCGGCTCAGGTGCTCGTGAAGCTCGGCGCCGATCTGTCCCGCGTGCGCCAGCAGGTCATCCAGCTGCTCTCCGGCTACCAGGGCCCGTCGGGTTCCACCGGTGGCGGCCGCAGCGAACAGACCCCGGCTGGCGCCGGCGTCGGTGCCAGCAAGGGCGGCGACGACGAAAAGGGCGGCAACAGCCAGATCCTCGACCAGTTCGGCCGCAACCTCACCCAGGCCGCCCGCGAGGGCCAGCTCGATCCGGTGATCGGACGCACCGACGAACTCCAGCGGGTCATGCAGATCCTGTCGCGCCGGACCAAGAACAACCCGGTACTCATCGGCGAACCCGGTGTCGGCAAGACCGCCATCGTCGAGGGCCTCGCCCAGAAGATCGTCAACAACGACGTGCCCGACACGCTCACCGACAAGCAGCTCTACACGCTCGACCTCGGTGCCCTCGTGGCCGGTTCGCGATACCGCGGCGACTTCGAAGAGCGCCTGAAGAAGGTGCTCAAGGAGATCAAGTCCCGCGGCGACATCCTGCTGTTCATCGACGAGATCCACACACTCGTCGGTGCCGGTGCCGCCGAAGGCGCGATCGACGCTGCGTCGATCCTCAAGCCGATGCTCGCCCGCGGCGAACTGCAGACCATCGGTGCCACCACCACCGACGAGTACCGCAAGCACGTCGAGAAGGACGCGGCGCTCGAACGCCGCTTCCAGCCGGTCAAGGTCGCTGAGCCCTCGCTCGCGCACACCATCGAGATCCTCAAGGGCATCCGCGACCAGTACGAGTCGCACCACCGGGTCACGATCACCGACCAGGCGCTCGTCGCTGCGGCGAACCTCGCCGATCGCTACATCGCTGACCGGTTCCTCCCCGACAAGGCCATCGACCTCATCGATGAGGCCGGCTCGCGTCTGCGCATCAAGCGCATGGCCACGCCTCCGGACCTTCGCGAGATCGAGCAGAAGCTCAGCGACGTGCAAGAAGCCAAGAAGCGCGCCGTCGAAGATCAGCAGTTCGAAGAAGCCGGTCGTCTCCGCGATCAGGAGAAGTCGCTCCTGGAAGAGAAGTCCGTCAAGGAGGCCGAGGTCAAGGCCGAAGGCGTCGACCTGTTCGACGAGGTCGACGAGGAAGCCGTTGCCGAGGTGCTCTCGCTGTGGACCGGCATCCCGGTGTACAAGCTCACCGAGGAGGAGACCGAGCGTCTGCTCAAGATGGAGGAGAACCTCCACAAGCGCATCATCGGCCAGGAACAGGCCGTCTCGGCCGTCTCGCAGTCTATCCGCCGCACCCGTGCGGGCCTCAAGGATCCCAAGCGTCCATCGGGGTCGTTCATCTTCCTCGGGCCCACCGGCGTCGGCAAGACCGAACTCGCCAAGACCCTCACCGAGTTCCTGTTCGGTGACGACTCGGCGCTGATCACGCTCGACATGTCCGAGTACATGGAGAAGCACACCGTCAGCCGCCTCGTCGGCTCGCCCCCCGGCTACGTCGGATACGAAGAGGGCGGCCAGCTCACCGAAGCGGTGCGTCGCAAGCCGTTCTCGGTGGTGCTGTTCGACGAGATCGAAAAGGCCCACCCCGACGTGTTCAACACGTTGCTGCAGATCCTGGAGGAAGGTCGCCTGACCGACAGCCAGGGCCGATCGGTCGACTTCCGTAACACCGTGCTGATCATGACCTCGAACCTCGGCACCCAGGACCTCCGCAAGGCCAACGTCGGCTTCACCAGCGACGACTCCGCCATGAGCTACGAGCGCATGAAGGAAAAGGTCAATGAGTCGCTGAAGAACCACTTCCGGCCCGAGTTCCTCAACCGCATCGACGAGGTCATCGTCTTCCACGAGCTGACCCGCGACGAAGTGCTCCAGACCGTCGATCTGCTCACCAAGCGGCTGATCGGCCAGCTCGAAGGTCAGGGTCTCGGCATCGAGATCAAGGCGTCGGCCAAGGAACTGCTCGGCGATCTCGGTTACGACCCGCAGTTGGGTGCTCGCCCGATGCGTCGGGCCATCCAGCGCCACATCGAAGATGCGCTGTCGGAGAAGATCCTGTACAAGGAGTTCTCCGCTGGCGAGATCATCGTGGTCGACACCGAGGACGATCCCGAGAAGGAGGGCAAGAAGCGCTTCACCTTCACCGCGGTCGAAGGTTTCGTACCGCCGTCATCGGTCGAAATGGCGACCACGGCGACCGAGAAGCCGGTCCTCCCGGCCGGCAGCGAGAGCGAACTGCCCCCGCCCGAGCTGGTCTGACCTCTCGCTCGATCCTTCTGATCCCGCTTTCGTCGGCGCGATCCTGAATTCGCCGACCGTCGTCGGCCATACTCGTCACCGTGATCCGCCGTGTCCTGGCCCTGTGCGTGTGCGTTGCGGCGCTCGCCGGGTGCCGTGTCGACCTCAGTGTCGTCGTCACCGTCGAATCCGACGGCACCGGCACGATCACGCTGGTCGCCACCGCCGACGCCGAGGTGGTGGCGGCGGTGCCGACCTTGGCCGACGAACTGGCCACCGACGACATCGTGGCCGCCGGTTGGACAATCGAGGGACCGACTTCGCTTCCTGACGGGGGCCTCACGATCACGCTGAGCCGCGGTTTCACCTCCGATGCCGAGGCGACGAACCTGCTCAACAGCCTCGGTCCACCGTTCAACCAGATGGCGATGACCCGCTACACCAGCGGCGACGACACCACGACCCGCCTCACGGGTCTCCTCGGGCTGCCCGACGGCTTCGAGACCTTCGCCGACGAGGACCTCATCGCCGCGGTCGGTTCCGTGCCGTTCGCCGAACAGATCGCTGCGAGCGGGGCAACACCGGAGTCGTCGATCGGCGCCGTGATCCGAACAGCACTCCCGGGCCGGATCGACGGCGCCCAGACCAACGGCACGCAACTCGACGACAACCAGCTCGAATGGAGGGTGCCGATGGACGGCACCATGCTCGACTGGCGCGCCGTGGCCGTTCAGTCGCCGGGAGACGACCGCTGGTGGGCGCGGCCGCTGTCGGTCATCGCTCTGGTTGGCCTGGTGGCATGGATGGCGTTCATGACGCTGTTCATCGGCTACGTCATGTGGGCACGCTGGCAGCGCACCCACCGTCGTCGACCGCAGCCGCCTCGGCCCGTCCGCTGATCGGCGGGTGTGGCAGCCTCTGGCATGCCCGACGTCCCCACCCGAGTCGACTTCCACTTCGATGTGATGTGTCCGTTCGCCCATCAGACGGCGCAATGGATACGTGAGGTGCGCCGCCACAACGGCATCGAGATCCACTGGAAGTTCTTCAGCCTCGAAGAGATCAACCGTGCCGACGGCAAGAAGCACCCGTGGGAACGCGAGTGGTCGTACGGCTGGTCGATGATGCGCATCGGAGCGATGCTGCGTAGGTCGAGCATGGACGACCTCGACCGATGGTACGAGCGTGCGGGCCGGGCACTGCACGAAGAAGGCCGCCGTCCGCACGACCCCGAGGTGGCCCGACATCTGCTGGAGGAGATCGGTCTCGATCCTGGCGTGGTCGACGAGGCGATCGGCGATCCGACCACCCACGACGAAGTGCGTGCCGAGCACGATCGCGTGGTCGGCGCCGGCGGGTACGGGGTGCCCACGCTGTTCTTCCCCGAGTTCATCGCGCCGAACGGCGAACCGGAGTGCCTGTTCGGCCCGGTCGTCCTCGACCCACCGACCGGCGAGGCTGCACTCCGACTGTGGGAGGCGACCACGGCGTGGCTCGAGTTCCCCTACCTCTTCGAACTCCAGCGCCCGAAGAACCGTCATCACGGTGAGGTGATCGCCGATCGGCTGCGTCCGTACCTCGACGCCCGCGATTGGGTCAGCATCAACCGCGGCAAGGTCGTCGATTTGGACTGATTGCATCGAACTGTGCGACAGCCCTTTGTCATGATGGTCTGATGGCGTCGAGTCGAGCGAAATTGGTCCACGTGTGCAGCGAGTGCGGCACGTCGCATCCCAAGTGGGCGGGGCGGTGTGCCGGTTGCGGCGACTGGAACACCCTGGTCGAGGACATCGAGGTGTCGGGCGACGATGATGCCCCCATTGCTGCGTCGAACCGACCGGGGCCGACTCGGATCGGTGATGTCGGCACCGAGCACGGCGACCCGGTCACCACCACGATCGACGAACTCGATCGAGTGCTCGGCGGCGGCCTCGTTGCCGGCTCGGTCACGCTGCTCGGCGGCGAGCCGGGTATCGGCAAGAGCACACTGCTGCTGCAGCTCCTCGCGGGCTGGCGCGGCCCCACCCTGTACGTCACCGCCGAGGAGAGCGCCCAGCAGGTGAAGCGGCGCGCCGAACGACTCGGCGCCACTCGCGACGACCTGTGGCTCCACGCCGAGACCTCGCTGCCCCACATCCTCGATGCCATCGAGCGCATTCGTCCCGGGTTGGTCGTGATCGACTCGATCCAGACCGTGTCCGATCCAGCGCTCGGGTCGCTGCCGGGCAGTGTCGGGCAGGTGCGCGGCTGCGCCCAACGGCTGGTGAACGTGGCCAAGGAACGTGACGTGTCGATCGTGCTCGTCGGCCATGTCACCAAGGAAGGCGGCCTCGCCGGGCCGCGAGTGCTCGAGCACGTCGTCGACACCGTGTTGCAGTTCGAGGGCGACCGTCACCACGCCTTGCGGCTGCTGCGTGCCTCGAAGCACCGCTTCGGCCCGACCAACGAACTCGGGTTGTTCGAAATGGCCTCCGCCGGGCTCATCGGGGTGCCCGATGCTTCGTCGCTGTTCCTCTCCGACCGCCGCATCGGGGTGCCTGGCTCGGCAGTGGTTCCCACCATGGAGGGCCAGCGGCCGATCGTGGTCGAGGTGCAGGCTCTCGCGAACCCCAGCGTGCCTGGCGTTCCGCCGCGTCGCAGCGCCCTCGGACTCGATGGCGCACGGCTGTCGATGCTCATGGCAGTACTCGGCCGTCGTTCACGAATCCAGGTCGGCGACCAAGACGTGTATGCCTCCACCGCTGGCGGGGTGAAGCTCAGCGAGCCGGGACTCGACCTCGGGGTGTGTCTCGCCGTGGTCAGCGCGATTCGCGACCAACCCCTCCCCGCCGACCTCGCGGTGTTCGGCGAGGTCGGCCTGGGCGGCGAGCTCCGTCAGGTCGGCCAGGCGCAACGGCGTCTCATCGAAGCGGCGCGGCTGGGTCTGCGCCGCGTGATCGTGCCATCGAACTCGCCCGACTGCGACGCCGACATCCAGGTGATTCGTGCAGCAACCGTCTCCGAGGCGATCGCCGCAGCGGGGTTGGGTGCGCACACGGCGCCGAGCGGGCTGCGTCCGGCAGGCTGAGTCGGGGATCCCCGACTCGTTCGAGCGTCTGCTCATCTAAGCTCGGGCCATGAACTCCCGGTACGGCGCGGTGAACGAGGCGATGCGTGACGCACTCACACGTGTCGCTCCGGGAACGCCGCTGCGCGACGGCATCGATCGCGTCGTGCGATCCAAGGCTGGCGCTCTCCTCGTACTCAGCGACGACGCCGACGTGTTGTCGATCTGCTCTGGCGGCTTCCTCGTCGACGCGCCGTACAGCCCACAGCGGCTGTCGGAACTCGCGAAGATGGACGGCGCCATCATCTTGTCCACCGACGGTGGACGCATCGCCCGGGCGAATGTCCACCTCGTGCCGGATCCAACGGTGCCAACCACCGAGACCGGCACCCGCCACCGCACCGCCGAGCGGGTGGCCCGGTCGCTCGACGTGTACGTGGTGTCGGCGAGCGAAGAAATGGGGGTGATCAATGTCTACGCCGGCGGCGGGAAACGCCAGCTGCAAGAGGTCGGTCACCTCCTCGACCGGGCCAACCAGGCGCTGCAGACCCTCGAGCGCTACAAGGTGCGGCTCGACGATGCAATCGCCAACCTCACCGCCGCCGAGGTCGAAGACGTGGTCACGCTGCGCGACGTGGTCGCTGTGGTCCAGCGCGGCGAGATGGTGCACCGCATCGCCGACGAGATCGAGACGATGATCATCGAACTCGGCATCGACGCCCGGCTGCTGCGCTTGCAGCTCGACGAACTGTACGGCGAGATCGACGACGAACTCGACCTCGTCATGGCCGACTACCTGCCGCCCGGCCGCACCGCCGCCGAGACGCTCGAGGGGATGTCGGCACTGTCCGACGACGACATCTCGAATCTGCGTCTCACCGCCGACGCACTGTCACCCGGAAGCGACACGACCGACCTCACCCAGGAGGTCACGCCCAAGGGAATGCGGCTGCTGCACCGTGTCAGCCGGCTGCCGGCGTCGACGGCGATTGCCGTGGCCGAACACTTCGGCGGTCTCGCGAAGCTGCAACGTGCAACGGTCGACGACCTGATGGCGGTCGACGACGTCGACGAGGCAACGGCCCGAGCAATTCGCGACACACTGTCGCGAGTGACCGAGTCGACCATCCTCGACCAATACAGCTGAGCGTCACGCCCCCAACTGTCACACCGTGCCGGGCCTACTGTGACAGTTCGTCGGGTCTGGTCAGAGGCGTTCGATGATGGTGGCGGTGCCCATGCCGCCGCCGGTGCACATGGCGACCAAACCGGTTTGGAGGTCGCGGCGTTCGAGTTCGTCGAGCAGTGTGCCGATCAGCATCGCGCCAGTGGCACCGATCGGATGTCCGAGCGCGATGGCGCCGCCGTTGACGTTCACCTTCGACGGGTCGACTCCGGTGTCGCGGAAGAACCGCAACACGACCGCAGCGAACGCTTCGTTCACCTCGAACAGGTCGATGTCGTCGACGGTCATGCCCGCACGGGCCAGGCACTTGTTGGCGGCGGGTCCGGGAGCCGTGAGCATGATCAGCGGTTCGTCCGCGGCAACCGCCGACATCACGATGCGCGCCCGCGGCGTGAGGCTGTGCGCCTTCGCATAGTCGGGCGATGCCACCAGCACGGCACCGGCACCGTCGACCACGCCTGAGCTGTTGCCGGCATGGTGCACGTTGTGCAATTCGACGCCCGGGTACTTCAGCGCCATCAGCTCGGCCATCGTGAGCTCCGATTGCTCGAACGAGAAGTCGCCGAACTTGGTGAAACTCGGATGCAGGGCCGCAAGTCCTTCAGCGGTGGTCTCGGGCCGCGGGTACTCCTCGTGGTCGAGCGCCACCGTGCCGTCGTCGTTGTAGATCGTCACGAGGCTGCGATCGAACCGGCCCTCGGCGATGGCCGCAGCGGCCCGACGCTGGCTCTCGAGACCGAGCGCGTCGACCTCGACGCGTGTGTAGCCGTCGAGGGTGGCGATCAGGTCGGCGGACAGCCCCTGAGGTACCTGCGGATGCGTGGCGAGCAGATGTTCGTTGTTGGCGTGGAATCCATCGGTGCCGTTGCGCGCCGGCCGGCTCATCGACTCGACGCCAGCGCCGATCACGAGATCCTGATGCCCAGCCCCCACACCCATGGCGGCGAACGTGACCGCCTGCTGGCCGGAGCCACAGAACCGGTTCAGCGTGACGCCGGGAACCGAGATGGGCCAGCCGGCGTCGAGCACCGCCATGCGACCGATGTCGTGGGCATGATCACCCGCGTGCGAGCCGTTGCCGCACACCACGTCGTCGACATCGGTCGGGTCGAAGCCGACGCGGTCACGCAAACCGTTGAGCACCTGCCCGAGGACGTTCTGGGGGTGGAGGTGCGCGAGTGCGCCCTTTCCCTGCTTGCCGATGCCGCGCGGTGAACGCACCGCGTCGATGATCCATGCTTCGCCGACTGTCATCTCGCCGTTCTAGTCGGTGCTGGTCGGCGCGAGCGGGTCGGCCACGTTGGGAAGTATCTGCTCCCAGACGGCGTCGTCCTCGAAGCCGAGCGCCCAGAGGGCCACACCGTCGAGCCGGTACTCTCGGGCGAGGTCCATCCGCTGCCGGATGCCGTCACCGTCGACGTAGTGGACGCGCCGGGTCTGCACGCATGATCCGGTCTCGTCGGCGACCTCGAGTTCGTAGTCGAAGGTCCATTCTCCGGTTTCGTCGACGCGGGTCGGCAACGCCGATCGTCGATCGAGCAGATCATCGACCGAACGGGCGGTCACCGACGTCCGACCGGGAGCGTCGACCGGACAGGTACCGGCCGTTGCGATCACCCAGTTCCGCCCGTATGCCGGCAGTCCGAGTACGAGCTTGTCGGGCGAGCCGGTGGCCTCGATCGCCCCGTTGATCGCCGTCTCCACCCAGTCCAACGGAGCGATCGGTCCCGGTTCACCAACGGAGAAGTCGTAGGTCATGATGCGAATCCGGTCGACGTGGTCCACGATCGCGCCGTAGTCGTAGACCCAGAACCCGCTCTCGCTCGTCTGCCCGGCGTCGTAGACCGGCGGGATGCTGACCGCGAGCGTGCGACCGTCGGCACGCAGGGCCGCGCCGAGTTCGACGATGAACGCAACCCAGTTCGGGCGTGTCGCCGCCCACGTGTCGCGCCCGTCGGCGAACGCGAACTGTTCGTAGTCGATGTCGATGCCGTCGTAGTCGCCGTCCGCCGCGAAGCGCCGGATGGCCTGAACGTGACGGGCTCGAGTCGCGGGAGCCGCGAGAATCGCCGCCATCTCGCCAGCGGGGAGGAGGTCGACGATCGACGGCACCACGGCCACGTCGGCGCCTCGCGCCGCCTCCATGAACGCGTCGGTCGCCTCGACACTCGCGTTCGCGTCGACCGCGATCTCGTCGACGCCGACCGCGGTGAACCAGAAGGGCGACACTTCGCGCATCGAGCCGCCTCGCCGATCGAAGTCGGGTAGCGCGTCGTCGAGCGTCCAATACGGCACCCAGGCATCCAGCGGGATGTCGGGCTTGGGCGCCAACGGCTCTTCGTTCGTGGCCACGAACAGCGCTGTGCCCGCGACGCCGACAACAGCGAGAACGAGCGCTCCCAGCACGAGCAGTCGCCGGCTCCGATCCGGTTCGCTTCCGTCAGTGGATGTGTCGGTGCCCTCGTCAGCTGGCGCGGAGTCGTCGGAGATCGGCGAGTCCGACACCGACGAGTGAATCGACGAGGGTGAGCCCGGGGGCAGCTGCGACGGGGACGACATGGGGGACCCCTAATGTCGCACACCCGGCAGCCAGCGCGGAGGCAACCCCGGTCGGCGAATCCTCGATTGCCACGCAGTCGACGGGGTCGACGCCGAGCACTGCGGCCGCGGCGAGATACGGCTCGGGATCAGGCTTGCCCTTGCGGACCTCGTCGCCAGTGATGGATGCAACGAACGAACCGGCGGGAGCTGATGCGATCAGTGCGTCGGCGAGACGACGCCACGACATCGTGACGAGCACACAGGGGACTCCTGCTGCGACACACTCGGCGAGCAGCTCCGGCGCACCCGGCCGCCACGGCAACTGCTCGGCAACTCTGCTGATCACCCGGTCGAGGAGCCGCTCGACCACCTCGACCGGTTCGAGACGCACGCCGCCCCGGGTACGGAGTTCATGCGCCGAGGCAAACAGATCGAACCCGACGAGCGAATGAGCGTCGGCCTCGGTCCACGTGCCGTCGAACTCGGCGACCAGCTCGAACTCGGCGTCGAACCAGAACGGCTCGGTGTCGACGAGCGTGCCGTCCATGTCCCACAAGACAGCGGCGAGGAAGTTGTCCACCGACTCAGTGAAGCCGCTCCAACCCCCGAAATGGCGCGTCAGCGTTGCGCTGAGCGCAACGCTGGCGGCATTTTTCGGGGGTTGGTGGGTGGATGTAGCGTGGCGGCATGGCTTCTTCCGGTTCGTACCTCGTCGCTGGCGCTCGCACTCCGATCGGAAAGATGAGTGGTGCACTCGCTTCGTTCTCCGCGGCAGACCTCGGTGGATTCGCCATCGCTGCCGCTCTCGAGCGCGCCGGTGTGGCGCCAGAGGAAGTCGAGCACGTGCTCATGGGCCAGGTGCTCATGGCCGGAGCGGGCCAGGTGCCCAGTCGCCAGGCCGCCGTCAAGGCGGGCATCCCGATGAGCGTGCCGGCGGTGAACATCAACAAGGTCTGTTTGTCCGGTCTGAACACCATCTATCTCGCCAACCAGATGATCGCCACCGGTGAGGCCGACATCGTGGTGGCCGGCGGCATGGAGTCGATGACCAACGCCCCGTACCTCGCCGACGGCGCCCGCGGCGGGTTCCGCTATGGCAACACCGAGTTGCGTGACGCGATCATCGCCGACGGTCTATGGTGTGCGTTCGACGCCTGCCTGATGGGTCTCGGCACCGATCGGTACACCGGCGACAGCATCACCCGCGAGCAGCAGGACGAGTTCGCTGCCCGCTCGAACGAACTCGCTGCCAATGCGATCAAGGAAGGTCGGCTCGCCGACGAGATCGTGCCGGTCGAGGTGCCGCAGCGCAAGGGTGACCCGATCCTGGTCGAGCACGACGAGGGTGTGCGCCCCGGCACGACCGTCGAGTCGCTGGCCGCCATGCGCCCGGCATTCGACAAGGACGGCACGATCACCGCCGCCAATGCCTCGCAGCTGTCCGACGGGGCCAGCGCCATCGTGCTGATGAGCCGGGCCGAGGCCGAGCGCCGTGGCGTCACCCCGCTCGGTGAGTTCGTGTCGTACGGCATGGTCGCCGGCCCCGACAACGCGTCGCTGCTCCACCAGCCGAGCCGTGCCGTGATGAAGGCAGCCGAGCGGGCCGGCATCGCCGTTGGCGACCTCGACCTTTTCGAGCTCAACGAGGCATTCGCCGCGGTCGGCATCGCCTCGACCGCCGAACTCGGCGTCGACCTCGACAGGGTCAACGTCAACGGCGGCGCGATCGCCCTCGGTCACCCGATCGGCATGAGCGGTAACCGCTTGGCTCTGACGCTACTCCACGAGCTCAAGCGTCGCGGTGGCGGCACCGGCGCCGTGGCGTTGTGCGGTGGCGGCGGCCAAGGCGACGCCGCCATCTTGCGCACCGTCTGAGTCACCGCAGCCCGACTGCGCGCCACCACGACCTGACAGACACGGCGTCTCCGCCGGCACCTGCTCCGCTTCCGATGTGCGCCGGGTGATCGGCGCGCCTCCCTCGCGGGCGCTTGGCACGCGCCGCCATGAACTTGTGCGACGGCCACTCGCACCGCGTTCCGTGCTTGACACATCACTGATTGTCGATGCACTGACACTCAAGGAGGAGACCTGTGTTACGAACACTTGACGAATATCAAGTCTTTCTGTAATGTATTTGTAACAACTGAACGAGCGAATCGACATCCTGATTCGCCCCCATTCTGGGGCATCGTCAAAACGAATCGGCCCGTCCGCCCGCTACCGATTCGTGGAGATGGTGCCCCAGTTCAGTTTTCGAGACACTCGTCGTTGCAGCGAATCGCTGCTCAGTCGACAGCGCGGCGGCCTTCGAGGGCACGGCCGAGGGTGAGCTCGTCGGCGTACTCGAGGTCGCCACCCACCGGGAGTCCGCTGGCGATGCGGGTGACCGTGAGTCCGATCGGCTTCAACAAGCGGGCCAGATACATCGCAGTGACTTCACCCTCGGTGTTCGGGTTGGTGCACAAGATGATCTCCTGCACGCCCTCGGGGTCGATGCGGGCGACGAGTTCCCGGATCTTGAGCTGCTCGGGTCCGATGCCTTCGAGCGGGCTCATCGCGCCGAGGAGCACGTGGTAGCGGCCCCGGAACTCGCCGGTGCGTTCGATCGCCACGATGTCATGCGCTTCTTCCACCACGCACAGCACCGACGAGTCACGGCCGTCGTCGTTGCAGATCGGGCACAACACGTCATCGGCGATGTTGAAGCAGCGCTCGCAGAACCGCGCCCGGGCCTTGGCCTCGGTGATCGCATGGGCGAGACGCGTGGCGTCTTCGGTCGGCACCTTGAGGAGGTGGAACGCTATGCGCTGCGCCGACTTCGGACCGATGCCCGGCAGACGGCCGAGTTCGTCGATCAACGATTGGACAGGAGGGGTGTAGTTGCCGGCCATCGGGAGGAGATCAGCCCGCCTCTTCGATCAGTTCGGAGCCGGGGAACGCTTCGGCCAGACGGTCGATCGGTGACTTCACCGACTCGGGTGGCGCATCGATGAGGCCGTCGAGATCGACGTCGTCGTCGTCGGGCAAGTCGATGGCCGACACCGGCGGATCATCCTCGGCTGTTTCGCCTGCTGCTCCCATCGCAGCGGCGGTGGCGAGACCCCGCTCCCTGGGCGACGACGACTCGGTGCCTGCGCTCGATGTATCGGGGCGATCCTCGACAGAGGAACTCAGGGCGCTCGACCCGACACGTGGGGCCGTCGATGTGGAGCCGTCAGACCCCCCGCCGTCTCCCCCGTCTTCGTCGACGAGTTCGACGGCGACCGGACTCCCGGCGAACGTGGCGAGCGCAGCCTCCACGACAGACCGTTGCTCTTCACACTTGGCACGATGCGCGGCGTTCGGCACCGACAACGTGATCGTCGAGTCGGTGCTGCCGACGAAACCCGCCGGCGCGTACACGGCCCTCGCCATGCCACGCAGCGCCGGACGAATGGTGTTCTCCCAGATGTCCGCAGTGATGTCAGAGGTGATCGCCGCCGGTGCTGCGGCCGGTGCAATGTCGCCCGTGGCGGCATCGGGCGTCGGCTGATCAGCGACGACAACAGCAGGTGCAGCAGCAGCCTGGGCGGCGGTGATGGCGGGCGGCGCTGCTGGGCGGGCACGACCTCCGAGCGCAGCACGGCCGGTCGACGGATCGACCGGAGCCGCTGGCTTGGGATCGACCGGGGCAGCGACACCGGCAGCGACCTGGCGTTCCAGTCGCTCGATGCGTTGCAACAGGGCTCCGGTGTCACCGCCGACGCTGTCGACGGTGAGTTGCACCGTGGCCACATCGAGCAACACCCTCGGATCGGGAGCGTTGCGCATGTCGGCCAACGCCGTACCCAGGAACTCGATCCCGCGCACCAGGCCGGCGGCACCGAGGCGTTGCGCCTGAGCGGCAAGTGCATCGAGGCGGTTCGAAGGCACCTGCACCAGCTCGGGAGCCATCAGCGCGAGGAAACCGTTGCGGAGAAAAGCGATGAGTTCTTCGGTGAGCGTGCGCGAGTCCATCCCGCTCGAGATCGCATGGGCGACGACCGTGAGCGCTCGACCCGAATCGCGCTCGATCATCGCCTCGATGTACTCGTCGAGCGGCACGATCTGCATCCCCTCGTCGCCGGTGTTGGCCACCAACTCGAGCGCCGACAACGTGTCGCGGGCCGACCCTCCGCCGCGGTTCAACGCCTGCTCCAGGGCTGCCTCGCTGACGTCGAGCCCGGCGTCAGCGGCAACCCAGCGAACGTGCTCGGCCAAGGTGTCAGCCGGCAGCAGATGGAACTGAAGATGCTGAGTGCGCGAGCGGATGGTGTCGGACATCTTCTGTGGATCGGTGGTGGCCAACACGAACACGACGTGTGGCGGCGGTTCCTCGAGCGTCTTGAGTAGCGCCGCCTCGGCAGCGCGCGACAGCATGTGTACCTCGTCGAGGATGTACACCTTGTGACGCCCGGGTGTGCCGAGCGACGCCTTCTCGATGAGGTCGCGCATCGCGTCGACGCCGTTGTTGCTGGCTGCGTCGAGTTCGTGGACGTCGTAGCTCACGCCCCGTTCGACGGCCAGGCACGATTCGCATTCGCAGCACGGCTCGCCGTCCTTCACGTTTTCGCAGTTGAGCACCTTCGCGAGGATTCGAGCCGATGTGGTCTTGCCAGTGCCGCGCGGGCCCGAGAACAGATATGCCTGGCCTTCACGTCCCTCGGCAACCGAGGTACGGAGGGCGCGTACCACGTGGTCTTGCCCCTTCACCTCGCTGAAGCGGCGGGGCCGGTAGCGACGGTAGAGCGACTGGGTGGCCATCGCGGCCACGATAGCGACGCGGCCGTAGCATCGATCGAGTGCCAGCCCGAGCGATCTTCATCGTCGTCATCGCGACCGCCGTGTCGTGCGCCAGCGAGCCCGCCCCGGTCACCGAGGCCGACTACCTGGCCGACCTGCAGGCGATCTGCGTCGACACCACGGCCACGCTCGATGCGCTCCCTCAGCCGCCCGAGCAGATCAGCGTTGCCGACTTCGCCGCGAGTGCTGCGAGCGCACTCGACAACGAGGCCGAACGGGTGCGCTCCCTCGACGTCCCCGACATTCCCGACGAACTCGACGCCGATCATCGAGCGTTCATCCTCAACACCGACGAACAATCCGGCGTCTGGACGGCGATCGCTGCGATCGACAACGACGAGGCTCGGCTCGGCGAACTGACCGTCCAGTTCGGACAACTGATCCGTGGTCGCAACGACCTCGCCGACGAAATGGGTGCTCCCGGATGCCGACGCGGCGACGTGTAGCGCTCCACGTTGCGCGCCATCGCGTCGAGGGTGCCCGGGCCGACGGCCCGGCAGGCAACTAGCCTCGGACGATCGTGAACGAGCGCACATCACTCCGAGGCTCCGGCCGATACCGCCTCATCGTCGCCGGGACCGCTCTCGCTGCCGCCGGCCTGGTCGGGCTGCTCCCCGGCACCGCGCTGGCCGACAACACGCTCGCGTCGTCCGACCCGATCGACGGTGCGATTCTCGCGCAGTCGCCGGCGACGATCTCGTTCACGTTCGGCGAGCCGCTCGGCGACGTGAACACCATCACGGTCAGTTGTCCCGATCTGTTCACCGTCGGCCCACGCGAGCTCAGCGACGACCGCCTCACGATGACCGCCGAGGTGATCGATCCCCTCCCGAAGGGCGCGTGTGTCGCGGCGTACATCGTCAGCGACTCGGAGGGCTCACCGAACGGTCAGGGCAACGTCACCTTCACGATCGAGAACGACGCGGCGGTCACGTCCACCCCGACCTCCGAGCCGGCGACCGGCGACACGGTTCCGATCGAGACCACTTCGACGCCTGCGTCGGGCAACGGCGAGGTCACCAATCTGTCCGATGTCGATGCCGGCCAGGGCCCACTCTGGTTGGGGCGGTTGCTCTCGGTGTTCGGGCTCGCCATATTGCTCGGTTCGCTCGTGGTGATCGCCGCAGCGTGGCCCGAGGGCGTCGAGTATCTGGTGACCATCCGGTTCATCCGTGCCACCTGGATCGTCGCGTTCATCGGAACCCTGCTGTACGTCGCAGCCGCCACCGCTGCGGTGACCGGCTCGGGGCTCGGCAGCGGATTCAACCCCACCAATTGGCCCGACCTGTTCAGCGCTGGCATCCCGGGCATCGCCGCCGTGGCGCGACTGGTGCTGGTCGTGGCCTGTGCGTGGGTCGCCTTCCGCCCCGACCGGGTGATCGACCCCGTCACGCAGATGGCGGCGCTCGGAATCCCGGGGCTCGCCGTCGCCACGATCGGTTTCAGCCGCACGAACATGGACCTGGCGTTCGTCGGCGTGCCGATGTCGATCGTCCATGCGCTCGCCATGTCGGTGTGGCTGGGTGGGGTGGTGTTGCTGGCCCGGGTCGTGCTCGCAGGGCCCGGCGAAGAGGACCTCGTCCACGCAGTGCGCGGGTTCGGCCGGCTGTCGAATCTGGCGATCGGCGCCACGATCGCCACCGGAATCGTCCAGATGATCCTGCTCGACGGCGGCGACCTGTTCGGCACATCGCACGGCCGGGTGGTCCTCCTGAAGACCGTGGCGGTCGCCGGGATGATCTTCGTGGCGGTGTCGGCCCGACAGTTCGTGAATCAACGCCTTGCTCGTGCCGACGAGATGACCGTGCCGATGGCCAACCGCCTGCGACGAGCCTTCGGAGTCGAGGCTGCGGTCGGTGTGCTCGTACTCGCCATGAGCTCGTGGCTGCTGTCGCTGGCGCCGGCCAATGCGTCCACTGGGCCCGACATCTCCTACGCCATCATTCTGCCGATCGAGGCGACCGAGGCCGACGTCGATATGACGGTGCGCCTCACCATCGATCGTGTCGGGTTGTCGGGGCTGTCGGTCGAGGTCGACGCACCCGCCGAGAACCTGTCCGGGCTCGAGGTCGTTTTCACCGCTCCAGCGAACGACACGATCGGCACGATCACGCAACCCGTTCCCCTCACCGGTGCCGGTGAGGCGGTACTGCTCGAAGGAACGCAGGGCCTGCCGCTGACCGTTGCAGGCGACTGGACCATGGTGGTCACTGCGGTCACCCCCGCCGGGGTGTTCACGAGTCTGCCGCAGGGCTTCACGATCCTCACCGCCGATGGCACCGAGGTAGTCGCCGTGCCGACCCCGCCATCGGTGGTCACGATCCCGCCGATCAGCCAGCCCTGACGAAGTCGTCGAACGACACCGGATCGGCGACGTCGAGCTGCTCGTAGGTGCACGAATCGGGCGTGCGATCGGGTCGCCACCGCAAGAAGCCGACGCCGTGGCGGAACCTTCGACCCTCCAGTTGGCCGAACGACACCTCGGCCACCAAGCCCATCTGTATCGGCACGAACGACAGGTCTTTGCCGGCGTTCCACCGGCTGCCGCCGCTCGTTTCCGCGCCTGATGTGTCGCCGTCCGACTCGGCCCATTGCCGCCACGGGTGACCGTCGAGCGCGTCGTGCGTGCGGGGTTCGAGTTCGGCCAGCAACTCGACACGTCGCTTGGCCGAGAACGATGCGGCCACGCCGACCGAGTGCATGTCTCCGTCGGCGTCGAACAACCCGAGCAGGAGCGAACCCACGCCCTCGCCGTCTTTGTGGATCCGATATCCGGCCACCGCGCAGTCGGCGGTGCGCTGGTGCTTCACCTTGACCAGAGTCCGCTTGCCCGGCTGATACACACCGCCGAGCGGCTTGGCGACGATGCCATCGAGGCCAGCGCCTTCGAATCGGTGGAACCAGTCGTCGGCGACGGCCCGGTCCGTGGTCGCCGGCGTCAGATGGACCACGTCGTTCCCGGCGATCGCGTCGACGAGGGCCGCGCGACGATCGGCCAGTGGCTCGTCGAGGAGTGAGATGTCGTCGATCGCGAGCAGATCGAACGCGACGAACGCTGCCGGCGTCTCGGCGGCCAGACGATTCACCCGCGACTCGGCGGGATGGATGCGCTGCAACAGCGCGTCGAAGTCGAGACCGTGGCCGCAAGCGTCGGCGACGACGATCTCGCCGTCGACCACACATCGACCAGGCAACGCGTCGCGCAGCGGAGCAAGCAACTCGGGGAAGTAACGACCGAGCGGTCGGAGCTTGCGCGAGATCAGCTCGATGCGATCGCCGTCGCGGAAGACTATGCAGCGGAAACCGTCCCATTTCGGCTCGAACAACCAACCGTCGCCATCCGGGATCGACCTCGCCAACTTGGCGAGCATCGGCTGGAGCGGCGGCTGGAACGCCAGTCGCATCGGAGTAACGGGCGGGCTCGATGACGCATCTGCCATGAGCCCATTGTTACGGATCTTCCGACAGCGGCCGTCAACCAGTAACTTGCCAGACGTGACGAACCCCATGCAGGAGAAGCTCGCCGACCTCGCCGACCGGCGCGAGCAGGCCATTCACGCCGGTTCGCAGCGCTCGGTCGACCGCCAGCACGAGAAGGGCAAGATGCTGGCGCGTGAGCGCCTCGACTACTTCCTCGACGAGGGTTCGTTCCACGAACTCGACATGCTCGCCCGCCACCGCGCTCAGGGCTCCGGGCTCGAAGACCGCCCGTACACCGACGGTGTGATCACCGGGTGGGGCACCGTCGACGGCCGCAAGGTGTTCGTGTTCTCACAGGACTTCACCGTGTTCGGCGGCGCCCTCGGCGAGGTGTTCGCCGAGAAGATCCACAAGCTGATGGACCTCGCCCTCAAGGTCGGCGCACCGGTGATCGGCCTCAACGACGGCGCCGGCGCCCGCATCCAGGAGGGCGTGGTCAGCCTCGCGAGCTACGGCGGCATCTTCCACCGCAACGTGCTGTCGTCCGGCGTCGTGCCGCAGATCTCCGTGATCCTCGGGCCGTGTGCTGGCGGCGCCGTGTACAGCCCGGCGATGACCGACTTCATCTTCATGGTGCGCGAGACCAGCCACATGTTCATCACCGGCCCCGACGTGGTGAAGACCGTCACCGGTGAAGACGTCACCCTCGAAGAGCTCGGCGGCGCGATGAGTCACGCCACCAAGTCGGGGGTCGCCACGTTCGTGTCGGACGACGAGAAGTCGTGCCTCGACGACGTGCGCTTCCTGTTGTCGTTCCTGCCGTCGAACAACCTCGAAGACCCACCGATCGAGGACCTCGGTGACGACCCCGACCGGCTGTGCCCGGAGCTACGCGACATCCTGCCGCCCAGCCCCAACCTGCCCTACGACATGATCGAGGTGATCCGCCACGTCGTCGACGACGGCGAGTTCTTCGAGTACTTCCCTCACTGGGCGAAGTCGATCGTGTGCGGGTTCTCGCGTATCGACGGCCGGCCCGTCGGCATCGTCGGCAACCAGCCGAAGATCCTCGCCGGTGTACTCGACATTGAGTCGTCCGAGAAGGCCGCCCGCTTCGTGCGGACGTGCGACTCGTTCAACATCCCACTGATCACCTTCGTCGACGTGCCCGGATTCCTGCCCGGCGTCGATCAGGAATACGGCGGCATCATCCGCCACGGCGCCAAGCTGCTCTACGCCTACTGCGAGTCGACCGTGCCGCGCATCCAGGTGATCACCCGCAAGGCATACGGCGGCGCCTACGTCGTGATGAACTCGAAATCGATCGGCGCTGACCTCGCCTTTGCCTGGCCGACCGCGGAACTCGCAGTGATGGGCCCGCAGGGTGCTGTCGAGATCGTGTACCGCCGCGAATTGCAACAGGCCGCCGACCCGGTTGCTCGTCGCGCCGAACTCGTGCAGGAATACACCGACAAGTACGCGTCACCCTATGCAGCTGCCGAGCGTGGCTACATCGACGACGTGATCGACCCGGCCGAGACCCGCCAGAAGCTGGTCGCCGGGCTGCGTATGTTGGCCACCAAGCGCGAGGAACTGCCGCGCCGCAAGCACGGCAACGTCCCGCTGTGAACGGACTCGACCAACGATGAGCGACGGTTCCTCGGTGCCCGGACAGCCTCGGCTGCCCGGCTCCCCCGTTCCTCAGCCCCCACCTCGACCACCGGCCGCCATCCCACCGCCGCCGTCAGGCTCGCCGACGCCCCCACCCCGTCGACCGGCTCGATCCCTCCGCCACCGCCACGGGCAGGCGAGCGCACCTCGTCGCCACCGACCGGTCCGACCTCGGCCGCCGTTGACGACGACCTCGCCGCGCTGTTGTCGCAGATCACCGACGACGAGGTGCCCGCTGCCCCTGCAGTCGGCGCAGCACTCACCAAACCAACCGATGTCGAACGACCCGAGCGGGTCGAAGTGGCGCACATCGAGCCCGAAGGCGGAATCGACTTCGATCCTGCCCTGGCGTCCTATGGCGCCCGACTCGGCGGACTGCTGATCGACACCGTCATCACGACGCTGTTCATGCTGCCCGGAATCGCCCTCGTCGTGGCCGGTTCGACACCACTGGTCGTCGTCGGCATGCTGGTGATCGTCGTGGGCTTCTCAGCAGCAACCGTGATGTACGCGAGGGCGGTGTCGTCGAGCGGCCAGTGGATAGGCAACCGGGTCACCTCGACCACGGTCGTCGACGCTCGCAATGGACGCATGATCACCGCTGGTGAGGCCGGCCTACGGTTCGTGCTGCGCTCGTTCGTGTCATCGATCTTCCTGATCGGATTCCTCGTGGCGCTGGGTAACTCGCAGCGGCGAACGTTCCACGACAACTTCGCCGGCACCGTGGTCACGAGGCCACCGCGCGCCACGTGGTCGATCGACGACGAGGTGGCCAGTGGCTGAAACACCTATCGTGAACGCCATGTCCGAGTCGCACTCGCCAACCGACGACGAGATCGTTGCGATCATGGCCGGGGTCGAAGCGCTCTGGCCCAAGCCGATGGTCGTCGCCGACGCCACCCCTGCGCGCAGCACTGCGTGGCGATTCAGTGGACGCTGGTGGGCGAAGCCGGTTTCGGCGCGCCGCGACCGCCCCTTCCGTTGACCGCGAACGCGGAATCGAAGCCCGGCGACGTGACACACTCTGGAGATGGCCATGTCACCGCCCCCGCCGCCACCTCCCGGTTTCGGCTCGGCGCCACCGCCACCTCCGCCTCCGCCTGGGAGCGTCGCCACTGCGCCGGGATATCCGCCCTACGGCTACGCCAACGTTCCGGTTGGCGGTGAGCGCGCCGGATTCGGCATCCGCCTCGGCGGCTGGCTGCTCGACGGGTTGCTGTACGGACTGTTGATGTCGGCCTTCGTCATTCCGGGCGCTGTCCTCATCGGATCCTCGTTCCAAGACTGCGTGACGGTCGACAACGAGCTCTGTGCAATCGGCTCGCCGAACGCTGGGATGATCGCCGGGGGTACCGCACTCATCATCGTCGGCCTGCTCCTCGTGGCGTTCATCTACCTGCGTGCGCTCGGCAGGACCGGCCAGACCTGGGGCCGCAAGATCGTGGGCATCAAGGTGATCGGCGAGACGACCGGTGAACCGATCGGGTTCGGCCGCGCCCTCGGGCGCCAGCTCTTCGCGAGCTTCATCTCCGGCCAAATCGTCTACCTCGGCTACCTCTGGATGCTCTGGGACGACAAGAAGCAGACGTGGCACGACAAGGTCGTCAACTCGATCGTCGTCAAGGTCTGACCCCGTCGCCGTCAGAGCAGCTGTTCTCCGATCTCCATGGACATCACCACCGTTGCCGATGACCTCGTCGTGATCCACGACGGTCTCGACATGCGCCGCTATGACGGGCTCGAGGCCGACACCGAACACGACCTCGACGGCGTCACGGTTCGCACGCTCCCACGGCCCGACGGCGAACTGCTCTGTTGCTTCGCGACGGTCAACGACGTGCACTTCGGCGAGGTCGAGGCCGGTCGCATCGACGATCTGTTGGAAGGTCCGATCCGTCGCTCCGACCCGGGCGCTCAGCCGTATCCCGAGGTGATGAACCGTGCCGCCGCAACCGAGATTGCCGCGATCGATCCGGTGGCGGTGATCGTGAAAGGTGATCTGTCGGTCGACGGAAAGCCAGCCGAGTGGGACGCCTTCGAGGCGTGCTACCGGGACCCGTTCGGCGACCGGCTGCACGTGGTACGTGGCAATCACGATGCCTATCGCCACCAGGCCGGGTACGTCGGCGACCAGCGCATCGAGCTGCCGGGTGTGATCGTGGCGCTCCTCGACACCGCCATCCCCGGCGCCACCACTGGCATGATCAGCACGGAGCAGATCGACTGGCTCGACGAACTCTGCGCGAGCGCCGATCGGCCGGTGTTCGTGATGGGCCACCATCAGCAGTGGATCGGCAACGGCACGGACGCGAAGCGCAGCGACGACTACTTCGGCCTGCACCCCGATGCGAGCGACGCACTCGATGCGCTTGCTGCACGCCGACCCGGCATCGTCGCGTACGCCGCCGGCCACACCCATCGACACCGGGTGCGCCCGATGGCCCGCTCGGGTGTGCCGTCGATCGAGATCGGCTGCACGAAGGACTTCCCCGGCACCTGGGCCGAGTACCGGGTACACGAGGGCGGCATCATGCAAGTGGTGCACAGGATGTCGACCCCCGACGCGTTGGCGTGGAGCGAGTCGTGTCGCACCCTGTACAGCGACTTCGGCATCGACTACGAAACGTACGCGCTCGGCACCCTCGCCGACCGCTGCTTCAACATCTCGTTGCGCTGACCGGCTTGATACTTCCCGACCTCATCGGTCAGAATCTCGGCGATGTCCATCGCACTTGCTCCCGCCACGCCGTCCACACTGCTCGATCTGCTCGATCGCAGCCGCGTCCGTGACGCGGTAGCCATCGTCGGATTCGCTCTCCTGACCGCCCTGGCGGCCCAGATCTCGATCCCACTCGGGTTCACGCCAGTGCCGCTCACCGGTCAGACCTTCGCCGTGCTCCTGGCGGGCGGAGTGCTCGGCAGTCGGCGAGGCGGGTTGTCGATGCTGCTGTATGTGGCCCTCGGTGCGACCGGACTGCCGTTCTACGCCGAAGGAACCGGCGGCTGGACCGCGGCCACCGGTGCCACCGCCGGATATCTCGTGGGCTTCATCGTGGCTGCGATCGTCGTCGGCCTCATGGCCGAGCACGGCCAGGACCGCAAGCTGTCGACCTCGATCCCCGCATTCCTCGCCGGCACGATGATCATCTACACCGTCGGTGCCGGCTGGCTCGCCTACGACCTCGGTCTGCCGCTCACTGCCGCCGCGGGCGAATCGAGCGCCGTCTCGCTCGGCGTTGCGCCGTTCCTGGTGGGTGACGTGTTCAAGGCCCTGCTCGCCGGGGCGATGCTGCCGGCTGCGTGGCGTTTCCTCGACGACGCCCGCTGATTCACGACTTGCGTCGATCAGGTCGTGCCCAGCCGGTCGAGTCGGGTCAGGATCAACCGGTCGAGTCCGAGTTCGTCGGCCACAACACGAGATCGATCATCATCGATGAAGGCCCAACCCGACACCTCGAAGTTCCGATCCCCCGCCGCCGCCCGAGCCGCAGCCACCTGGCTCGGGGCACCGGGGCTCGTCAAACGCACATTGACGCCGTCGGCGCGCGCTCCGGCGATCGTGGCGAGTTCGATGCTGTTGACGCCCACGATCACGGGAAGGCCCTCGATCGACCTCAGCAACTCGATCTGATGAACGACTGCGGCGTGACGATCCGAGATGTCGGCAAGGAGCTCGATGCCGCGTTCGTCGTGTTCGCGTGCCCACCGGGTGCCCGGAGCTGCGCCTGCGCCGATACCGAGCCGCAGACGACCCCCACTGATGTGCTGCGCACTGGCCGCCGCCGCTACGAGGACTGCTGGGTGGCGGTTGGCGACATTTGCGACGAGTGATCCGATGCCGATCGTGCTCGTGATCGATGCGAGCGCGCCGAGCAACGTGAAACACTCGAGCACATCGCGGTCCCCGCCCGCCAGAACCTTGCCATCGAAATGGTCGAAGACCCAGGTCGTGTCGTAGCCGTCGCGCTCCGCTTGCAGTACCGCATCACGCAACTGCGCCCAGTCGTTGTGGGCAGAACTGAACTGGATGTCGATCAACATGACCGGATGCTTGCACGATAACTGGCGGGATCCGCACTCGATCAGACCGATGCGGCGGAGGCATCCGCGAACTCTGTGACACCCCCACGTCATCATGGGACACATGGAGATCGCACTACTCATCGTTGCCGTGTTGCTGGCCGTCGGGGCCGCCGTCGGCGGATATCTGTTCGCCGTTCGTCGTACCGAGGCCGATGATGCTGCCCGGGCCGACGAGCATGCGGCGACCACCGAGTCGATCCAGTTCGCTGTCGATGCTGCAGTTCAGAGCGCCGTTGCCCAGGTGCGAGACCAAGCGACTGCCGAGCGCGACGCCGCCGTCACCGCCGCGTTGGAACAGACGGCGATCCTGCAACGCGAGCAGTTCGGGGCGATGGCGCTGTCGGCACGGGAACAGACCACGTCGGAGTTGGGCGCCAAGAAGGACATCATCGATGCCCGCCTCGATCAAGTGCACGCCGAGATGCGCGCAGAGCTCACCAAGCTCAGCGACATGGTCACCACGCTCGGCAAGTCCAGCGCCGAGAACTTCGGGCAGGTCACCAATTCGCTGCAAGCCCACGCCGAAATCGCCAACACGCTCGCCGACTCCACCCGAGCACTACGCGAAGCACTCGCCAACCCCCAGGCGCGCGGCCAATGGGGCGAGCGGATGGCAGAAGACGTCCTGCGCCTCGCCGGCTTCATCGAGAACCTCAACTACGTGAAGCAGACGCAGATCGAAGGTGGCACGGGCCGACCCGACTACACGTTCCCGATGCCCAAGGGCCATGCGCTGTACATGGACGTCAAGTTCCCCATGGCGTCCTACCTGCGCTACCTCGAAGTCGACACCAACGCCGAGCGCGACGTACACCTCAAGCGGTTCCTCGCCGATGTGCGCCTCCGGGTGAGAGAACTGGCCAAGCGCGACTATTCGGGCGAGAGCGACACGCCCTCGGTCGACTACGTGCTGCTGTTCATCCCCAACGAACAGCTCACCGGGTTCATCCACGAAAACGACGCCACGCTGCTCGACGAGGCGATGGGCCAGAAGGTGGTGCTGTGCTCGCCGCTCACACTGTTCGCGTTCCTCGGGGTCATTCGCCAGGCGTTCGACAACTTCATGATCGAGCAGACCAGCGACGACATCTTGCAGCTGCTCGGCACGTTCGGTGCCCAGTGGCGAAAGTACAGCGAGCAGGTCGACTCGGTGAAGAAGAAGTTCGATCAGGTCGACCGCGCGTTCGAACAACTCACCGGACCGCGCCGCCGTCAGCTCGAGAAGCCGCTACGCCAACTCGACGATCTGCGCCTGCAACGAAATCTCCCCGTCGACGGGGAGCTCTTCGCGACACCCATCACCTCCGATGAGGTCGCCGATGACGACACCGACACGCCACCCGGCGGCACGATCCGGATGCTGGGCCCATGACGCGCTCTCCGATCAGGGTCGAATCACCGCTGGCGGTCGCCGACTGATTGAATCAGGCCCGTGAGCCAGCCCGCGTTCGACTTCGGCGACGAAGAACTCGACGACGTAGCGAATCCGACCTACTCGGTCGGCGAACTCGGAGACGCCATCAACGACGTGCTCAAACGGGAGTTCTCCGACGGGGTCTGGGTCCGCGGCGAGATCACCGGATGGAGCGATCGCGGACAGCATGCGTACTTCAGCCTGATCGACGACGCCAACACGTCTGATGAAGGCGGCAACGGACGCGGCAAGGCAGTCGTCAACGTCCAGTTCTTCGCCAACGCCCGCGTGCGGTTGCGGCCGATGCTCCAGAAGAACCAGCTGCGTCTCGGCGACGGCATGAAGGTGCGGGTGTTCGGCTACCTCGACTACTACGCACCCAATGGCCGAATCGGCCTGAAGATGACCGGCATCGACCCGAAGTACACACTCGGCGACATCGCCCGATCGCGCGACGAGGTCATCCGTCGACTGGTCGCCGAGGGGTTGCTCGATGCCAACAAGCAACGCCCACTGTCGCCGATCCCGCTGCGCGTCGGTGTGGTCACCAGCGTCGGCACCGCTGCGTGGCACGACTTCCACGACGAACTCCTCCGCAGCGCCATGGGGTTCACGCTCACCGTCATCGACACCCGGGTGCAGGGTGAGTTCGCCGAGGAAACGGTTGCCGCTGCCATCACCACGCTGTCGCGTCGGATCGACCTCGACGCGTTGGTGGTGATCCGCGGCGGCGGCGCGCGCAACGAACTCGCCGTGTTCGACGCCGAGCGCATCGCCAGGGCAATCGCGTCGTCGCCGATCCCCGTGCTCACCGGGCTCGGGCATGAGATCGACCGCAGCGTCGCCGACGAAGTCGCCCACACCATGCTCAAGACACCCACCGCGTGCGCTGGAGAACTCATCGCCCGCTCCGCGCGCTACTGCGCCGACACCGAGGCGGCATTCGTTTCGATCGTGCGCGAGAGCCGGCAGACGCTCACCGCCGCCACCACCGACCTGTCCGAGACGGCGCATCGGATCGCTCGGCGCACCCACGCTGCAGTCGAGCGCGCCGATGAACGTCTCGGCATGCGTGTCGACACCCTGGCCCGCACCGCTCCGGCTTCACTCGCCGGGGCCGCCCAACGACTCGTCGACGCACAACGGCGCGTGCTCAGCAGGGCGAACTCGGTGATCGAGCGATCCGGCGACCGCCTCGACGTGATCTCGGCGCGTGTCGCCGCCGTCGACCCTGCCGTGCAGTTGGCCCGAGGCTGGTCGATCACCCGTCGAGCCGACGGCACCATCGTCCGCTCGATCAACGAACTCGGTGTCGACGACACGATCACCACTGCACTCGCCGACGGCGCTATCACCAGCACGGTCACCGCGACCGCCGCAACCACTGGCTCTGGCCGATCGAGCGACGAGCGCTCCTCCACACACACGCAACCAAAGGACTGACCCATGGCTGACGAACCCACCCCCGGCTATGCCGACGCGCTCGCTGAACTCGACTCGATCCTGCGCGAACTCGAAGGATCCGACGTCGACGTCGACCACCTCGCCGATCGCGTGGCACGGGCATCGGAGCTGATCACGCTGTGTCGCTCGAAGATCTCAGCGGCGCAGCTGCGCATCGAACAGGTCACCGCCGACCTCGACGCCGTCCCTGACGCCTGACGCCTGACGCCTGACGCCTGACGCGTCGCCAGGCCAGCGGCGTCAACCCGTGCGGGGCTGCCAGATGGCGGTGTGGAACGCACTCCACACCGCGACACCGTTGGCGGTGACCTCCACGTCCACATCGACGAACCGATGGCCCTTGCGTTCGTACTCGGCAGCTACCCGCCCACGAACTTCCAGCACATCGCCGTCGCGAACGAGTCCACGATGGTGGGCTCGGGTGCCGACGTGGATCCACGGACCCAGCTCGACGTTGAGGTGGAGCACCGAGTTGGCCTGGCGAGCCAGGAACCCCGGATGGCACACCGCACCGTCGGCGTAGACCTCGTGATCGTCTCGCACGTCGGCCAGGTACACCGCCGCCGACTCCTGTCGGAACGGGAACACGAGCGTGCCCAGCACCGTCCCCGGAGCGAGCAGCGTCGCCGTCACCGGCGGCACCGGATCGGGCCGCGACGCAGTCGGCACTTCGCCGACAGGCGGCAGTGCGTCGGCGAGCTGCACGGTGCCGATGGCACAAACGGTGCCGTCCGGTCCGTTCACCGTCAATGATCCGTCGTCGTCAAGACGCACGTCGACCAGCTCCCCGTCGTATACCGGCGACAAGAAACGGGCCTCCATCGTGGAGCCGGTCAGGAATCGTTCGCCCCAGCGATCGATGCACGGCTGGGTCATGTACGCCCACACATCGACGCCTGGCACCAACCCACCACGAAACCCGAAGGTCCGAGCGACCGTGTCGTCGTGCATACGGTTCGTCGAGTCGGTGGCGGTGTTGTACGCCTCGATGGTCCTGGTCACTGCGCCCATTCGCACACCCTGACACGTGACGCCAAACACCCCCGAGCCGCGTGGTGGTCACGGGGCACGTCGCGTCACGGCCTCGAACACAGCAGTAGCCTGCACCGAGATGCCTGGAACCGCTCCGACCAGCCTCCGATCCATCGCCGATCGGGTCGAGGCCCGCCTCGATGAACTGCTGAGCGCCGAGCGTGAGCGCTGGGCCACCTTCGACTCCGACCTCGCACACCCGATCGACGAGATCCGCCGGCTGGTGATGTCCGGCGGCAAGCGCCTCCGGCCGGCCTTCACGCACTGGGGGTACGTGGGCGCCGGTGGCGGCACCGACGACCAGATCGACGTCGACGCCGGCGCCGCGTTCGAACTGATGCACGCGTTTGCCCTGTTCCACGACGACGTGATGGACGACGCAGTCACTCGGCGCGGGCAGCCCACCACCCACACGCTCGCTGCCGAGCAACACGCAGCTGAAGGCTGGGCCGGCGAATCGCGCCGGTTCGGCGAGGGTGTCGCGATCCTCGTCGGCGACCTGGCTTTCGTGTACGCCGATCGGCTGATGGAAGGCGCCCCGCCCGAGGCGATGCGGATCTGGAACGAGCTGCGTGTCGAGCTGAACATCGGCCAGTATCTCGACATCCTCGGATCGGTGCAGAGCATCCGCGACGTCGACAAGGCCGAACGAATCTGTCGGTACAAGTCCGGCAAGTACACGATCGAACGACCGCTCCACCTCGGGGCTGTCCTGGCCGCTCCCGAACGCGAGCACGAGCTGCTCCCGGCGCTGAGCGTTTACGGCCTACCGCTCGGCGATGCCTTCCAGATGCGCGATGACGTGATGGGCGCTTTCGGCGAGGAGAGCCTCACAGGCAAGTCGGTCGGCGGCGATCTCCGCGAGGGCAAGCCCACGCCGCTGCTCGCCCGGGCCGTTCGCCGAGCCAACGCTGCGCAACTCGCTGTACTCGCCGAAGTCGGAGCGCCTGGTCTCGACGGCCACGGCGTCGCTCGAATCCAACAGGCGATCATCGACACCGGCGCGCTCGCCGAACTCGAGGACCACATCACGGCGCTCACCGAGGCGGCCGTGGCTGCCATCGAGGGTGCGCCGATCGTCGATACCGCTAAGTCCGAACTCATTGCACTTGCCGAATACGTGAGCTGGAGGAATGTCTGATGAAAGTCGTCGTCGTCGGAGCTGGGTTGGGCGGACTGTCTGCCGCTGCACACTTGGCGAAGGCCGGTCACGAGGTGACCATCGTCGAACGCGACGCCATCCCGGGTGGGCGCGCCGGGATGATCATCGAGCAGGGTTTCCGCCTCGACAACGGCCCCACCGTGCTCACCATGCCCAACCTCCTCGAAGATGCCTTCAACGCGGCGGGCGCCGAGATGAAGGATTACGTCACCATCAACCCGGTCGACCCGATGTACCGAGCGGTCTACGCCGATGGCTCCACTCTCTTCGTGCGCCACGGCCGCGAAGCGATGACCCAGGAGATCCGCGAATTTTCCGGGGCGAAGGACGCCGAAGCGTTCGGACGTTTCTGCGTCTGGCTCGAAAAGATGTACCGAGCCGAGATGGACTCGTTCATCGACGCCAACTTCGACAGTCCACTCGATCTGATCAAGCCGTGGAAGTCGGGTCTCGAGCTCGTCAAGATGGGCGGCTTCGGCAAGCTGGGCAAGAAGGTGGCGTCGTTCTTCGACGACGAGCGACTGCAGCGAATCTTCAGCTTCCAGTCGATGTATGCCGGGCTGGCGCCTTACGAGGCCCTCGCGTTGTACGCAGTGATCACCTACATGGACGCCGTCGAGGGCGTGTTCGTGCCCGAAGGCGGCATGCACATGATGGCCGCTGGACTTGCCGAGGCGGTCACCGACGCCGGCGTCGACATCCGCTACTCGTCGCCGGTCACGCGCATCCTGCGCAAGCCGGGCGGCGCAGTCACCGGGGTCGAGATCGGCGGCTCCGAGCGATTCGACGCCGACGCCGTCGTGTGCAACGTCGACCTCCCGGTCGCCTACCGCGAGCTGCTGCCGGGCATCAAGGCTCCTCGGGCTGCCCGCAAAGGCCAATACTCGCCATCGTGCCTGCTCTGGGTAGCCGGCGTGAAAGGGTTGCCGCCAGCGGATGCGAGCCATCACAACATCCACTTCGGCGAGGACTGGGACGGTTCGTTCAAGGCGCTCATCCACGACGGTGTCCGCATGCCCGACCCGTCGATCCTGGTCACGCTGCACAGCCTCGACGACCGTTCGCTCGCCCCCGAAGGCCACTCGAGCATCTATGTGCTCGAACCCACCCCGAACCTCAGCGGCACCATCGACTGGTCGAAAGAACGCGACACGATCGTCGACAGCCTGCGCAAGCGTGTCGATTCGCTCGGCTATCCCACCGAGGTGGTCGTCGAGGCGGTCTACGACCCCCAGGACTGGGAGCGCATGGGCATGGAGCAGGGCACGCCGTTCGCGCTCGCCCACACGTTCCTCCAGACGGGCCCATTCCGGCCGAACAACGTGAACAAGAAGGTGCCCGGCCTCGTGTTCACCGGGTCGTCCACCCTGCCCGGTGTCGGTGTGCCGATGGTGCTCGTGTCGGGAAAGCTTGCCGCCGAGCGCGTCGACGAATACGCACGGCAGCGCCGTTGATGTCGGGGGTGACATCGGTGTTCCGGCGCGGGTCAAAACCGCCGACGCCGACCACCCACATGCTGCCGACCGGGCCGGTAACGCTCGACGAGAGCTACGAGCTGTGCCGTGAGTTCAACAAGCGCCACGGCACCACCTACTACTGGTCGACCAAGGTGTTACCGAAGATCAAGCAGCACCACGTACACGCGCTGTACGCGTTCGCCCGCTACGCCGATGACATCGTCGATGAGATCCCGTCGCAAGGTGGGCGCGATGTTCCCACGGAGGTGCGCGCTGCTGCGCTCGCCGACTTCGGCGACCGGTTCTTCGCCGATCTCGAGACCGGCAAGTCAGACGATCCCATCCTCAAGGCGGTCGTGCACACGGTGCGGGCATTCGACATCGACCCCGAGGGGTTCCGCCGGTTCCTGCGTTCGATGACGATGGACCTCACCGTCGACAGCTACGGGACCTGGGACGATCTGCTCGTGTACATGGACGGCTCGGCGGCCGTGATCGGCGAGATGATGCTGCCGATCCTCGAGCCGGCCGACTACGACACCGCCCTCCCTCACGCACGCGATCTCGGCAATGCGTTCCAGCTCACGAACTTCCTACGCGACATCGACGAAGACCTCGATCGGGGTCGTCAGTACCTGCCGCTGGAGGACACCGCACGCTTCGGCGTCGACCTCACCGAGCGTCGCGTCACGCCCGAGTTCGTCGAGCTGATGCGCTTCGAGATCGACCGGTGCCGCACGCTGTATCGCTCGGCGCAGATCGGCATCGACATGCTGCCCGACCGCTCGGCCAAGTGTGTCGGCGCCGCGCATGCGCTCTACGGGCGGATCCTCGGCAAGATCGAAGCGCAGAACTACGACGTGTTCACCTCGCGGGCGAGCGTGTCGACCACCGAGAAGGCGACCATGGTCGCCAAACTCCTCCTCCCGTGACCACGACCCCCACCTCCGACTCCGTTCTCGTGAACAACTTCACCTCTGAGACGTGGAATTGTTCACGAGTTGCTGGTTGGGTGGCGGTCGCAGCGGGCGTGGTGACGGTCGCTGGGATGATCGCGACGCCGCTGCTGCCCCAGGGTGGTCGCGCACGGAAGGTGCTGTCGACCGTGGTGGTGGTCGGGTCGTTCACGACCACTACAGCGAACGCGGTGCGGCGATGGGGCGGGCGCCGCGCCGGCGCCGCAGGGGCGGCAACAGCGATCGGCACCACGATGGTCGAACGCATCGGAACTGCGACGGGTTTCCCGTTCGGGCGCTACAACTACACCACCGCGCTCCAGCCACAGGTCGCTCACGTGCCGACGATCGTGCCGCTCGCCTGGTTCGCCATCGGCCTTCCTGCCCGCGAGACAGCACACGCCGCATTGGGCGCGCGGTCGACTCCGTTGACGCGCATCGTGCTGGGCTCGGCGGCGCTCACCGCGTGGGATCTGTTCCTCGACCCGCAGATGGTCGGCGAGGGGTACTGGAAGTGGGCCAAGCGTGGCGTGTATCGCGGCATCCCGCTCACCAACTATCTCGGCTGGTTCGTCACCGGGCTCGCCGTGATGGCGCTGCTCGAAGCGGCCCTGCCGCCATCCGATGAGCCCCGCGACGCCGACGGCGCGCTCGTCGGCGAGTACGCCTTCATGGGCGCGATGGAGACCATCGGGTTCGCCCGCTACTTCCGCGACCCCGTCGTCGCGATCGTCGGCGGCCTCGGCATGCTCCCCGTCGCCGCCACCGCAGTCACGAGGAAACTCCGTGCCTGACCAGCCAGGATTACAACAGAGCGGGCGTGGGGCGATGACCGGCAAGCGCATCGTCATCGTCGGGGGCGGTGTGGGGGGATTGACGGCGGCGATCCGACTGCGGGCTCTCGGCCATCACGTCACCATCTTCGAGCGCAACGACGTGGTCGGTGGGAAACTCGCTGCCTACGAACGCAACGGGTACACGTTCGACATCGGGCCGTCGCTCGTGACGCTGCCGTACCTGTTCGACGAGGTGTTCCGCACCGCTGGCACCACGCTCGACGAGCAGGTCGAACTCGTTCGCCTCGATCCCCAGTTCGTGTACCACTGGGCCGATGGCTCGTCGCTGGTCGTGCCCGACGGCGACGACGACACCGCCGCGACCTTCGACGAGTTTGCTCCCGGATCGGGGGAGCAGTGGCGTGCCTTCGATGCCCGCGGCCGACGCATCTGGGATGTGGCCGACCGGACCTTTTTCGCCGGGCCGATGTCGAACCCGTGGTCGCTCGCAAAACGGATGCGATCACCGTTCGACCTCACGGCGATCGATCCGATGCGCACCCTGCAGCGCTCGGCGGAGGGGTTCTTCGACGACCCTCGCCTCGTGCAGTGGGCCAGCCGCTATGCCACCTATTCGGGTTCGTCGCCGTACGCCGCCCCGGCAACGCTCGCCTGCATCCCGCACATCGAGGCACGGTTCGGCTGCTGGTATCCGATGGGTGGACTCGACGCGCTTCGAGCGGCGTTCGAGCGCATCGCTCGCGACACCGGTGTGGAGATCCACACCGGCGTCGACGTGGCCCGGATCGCCACCGGTCCAGATGGCGCCGTGTCGGGTGTCGAGTCGGCGGACGGCTCGGCGCAGGACGCCGACATCGTGATTGCCAACACCGATGCCGAGCACCTGTACGCCGACCTGCTGCCCGATGTTCACGCCCTCAGGCGGGTCCGGCGATCGAAGCGGTCGACGAGCGGGTTCGTGCTCTGTATCGGTGTGCGAGGGCTCACTCCACGACTCCTGCACCACAACGTGTGGTTCTCCGACAGCTACCGCTCCGAGTACGACCAACTCGATGCCGGTGAACTCGCCGACGACCCGACCATCTACGCCTGCGTGTCGTCGGTGACCGACCCCAGCCAGGCTCCCGCCGGTTGCGAGAACTGGTTCCTGCTGGTGAACACCCCACCAGACGTCGAGGTCGATGCCGACACCTACGGCGATCTGGTGCTCGATCGGCTCGCCGATCGCGGCGTCGATCTTCGTCAGCGGATCGAGTTCCGTCACACGATGACACCGGCCGACATCGAGCGCCGCTATCGCTCGCCGGGTGGCGCGATCTACGGCACGTCGTCGAACGGCAAGCGAGCCGCCTTCGTTCGCCCAGCGAATCGTGGTGCCCGACCGGGGCTGTATCTGGTGGGCGGTTCGAGTCATCCAGGCGGTGGCCTGCCGCTCGTGACCACGAGCGCCAAGATCGTCACCGAGATGATCACCGAGGATCTTGCGTGAGCGTCCACCAGGTGGTTCGATTGGCCTCCATCGGTATTCGTGCGTCGGCGGGGGCGGTCGCCATCAGCAGGATCGCCCGGGCCGCAACGGTCGATGCTCCGGTCCGGCCGACCCTCACTCCGATGCAGACGATCAGCGTGGTAATCCCCGCCAGAGACGAGGCCGAGCGGATCGGCCCGCTGCTCGACGCCATCGTCGGCGCACCGGGTGTCGGCGAGGTGATCGTGGTCGACGACCAGTCGAGCGACGCCACCGCAGACATCGCCCGACAGGCCGGTGCCGCCGTGCTCTCCGGCACGCCGCTGCCCGATGGGTGGGCCGGCAAGGCGTGGGCACTGCAGCAGGGGATCACCGCCGCATCATCCGAGTGGGTGGTGACGCTCGACGCCGACGCCCGACCCGATCCGCAACTGCCCACCGCGCTCGTCGCCCGGGCGGTTGCGGATCGACTCGACCTGCTCACCGTCGGCGGCCGGTTCGAGTGCCCGACACCAGGGAGCCGCTGGCTGCATCCGGCGATGCTCACCACACTCGTGTACCGATTCGGTCCGCCGGGTGTGACTCCCAG